>Ga0208357_1000012_pt1 | contig 153190 bp, 126 predicted proteins | sample NGESurdeep092012_6_FD_184487 | JGI IMG/M metagenome (GOLD analysis project Ga0208357, IMG submission 184487) | Arctic peat soil microbial communities from Barrow, Alaska - NGEE Surface sample F52-2 deep-092012 (SPAdes) | ecosystem: Environmental > Terrestrial > Soil > Wetlands > Peat ...
CGCAATACCAATGCCGAACAGGCTCAAAACGAGAAAATGCGCTTCACCGGAACCCAATACCAACGTAAAGAAGCCTTTTTCCGCAGCCTGTGAAGCCCGAGATAATCTTGCCCATGTTATGTACGGGCTGAAGCCCGTACCCTTCGACTAAGCCCAGGGCAATATGCGGCACGACCGAAGTCGTGCGTTTTCAAGGCACATCCAACCGGTTCAAAATACATCCAAATTGGCCCGCTAACCTCGAATTCGGCTCGAGTTGAGGCGCGGTATACTTGGTCTATGGCGGCATCAGTGGAGCGCGACCGTTATCTGTTCGGCGCGCTTGATAGCAGCGCAAAAAATCGCAACAAAGTGGCGGAAGCGAGCTACGGCTATGAAGAGTCGGAGGGCGTTTTTCTCACTTCGCTGGATTTCGCCGTGAATTGGGTGCGCAAGAATTCCGTGTGGCCCATGACTTTCGGGTTGGCCTGCTGCGCCATTGAAATGATGTCGATGGGCGCTGCGCGATTTGATATTGCGCGCTTTGGCTCGGAGGTCTTCCGGCCTTCGCCAAGGCAATCGGACTTGATGATTGTGGCTGGGCGCGTGTCGCAGAAGATGGGCCCAGTGCTGCGACGGCTCTACGATCAGATGCCGGAACCGAAGTGGGTGATCTCGATGGGCGCTTGCGCCACTTCGGGCGGCGTGTTCAACAACTATGCGCTGCTGCAAGGCGTGAATCAGGTGGTTCCGGTGGATGTATATGTTCCGGGGTGCCCGCCGCGGCCGGAGCAGTTGATTTACGCGATCAACTTGTTGCAGGAGAAGATTCAGCGCGAGCCGCGCAGCCTGTTGAAGACGCTGAACGTCGGCTAGGCGCAAAGACGCCAGCTGCATACCAACCCACTTTCCCCACGTCCAAAATAGTGGTCATGCCGCAGCAGATCCGGTGCGGCATTCAGGCCGCCCGATTTTGTGGGCTTCAAAATTTGGGGCTTCAAGGGAGACAGCGATGCGTCCGTCACGGTCATTTACGCAATCATTTTCCGGAGTACTCTTAATTGCCGGCCTGGCAATGATGACCGGGGTCGCGTCCCAGGCTCAGACCTCAGTTGCGCTGGGCGTCTACGGAGCATTCAACGGGACAACCTCGGGCGATGGCACGCAACAAAGTCCCGCCAACCAGGCAGGCGGATTATTTGAATTTCGGCACATCAAGAATCCGCTGGTCGGCTACGAAGCCACGTACTCCTACAACCGAGGCGACCAGGGCTTTTCCAATTTCCCCTTACCGCCATGTCCAACGTCGGGCTGCACGGTTTCGACCGCTTCCATCGCCGACAATGCGCACGAAGTGACGGGCGACTGGGTTGTGTCGCTTCACGGCGCGAATCTGCGGCCCTTCGCGCTGGCCGGCGGCGGGCTTTTGTTGAATGTGCCTAGCGGCGGCACGGTATCTACCACAACCTGTGGCGCGACGAACCCATCTTGCAGCCAGAGCACATCGGCTGCCGCGACCCGCACCTCAACCGAAGACGTTTTTGTTTACGGGGCAGGCCTGGATTGGGAATTGTTGCCGCATCTTGGGCTACGTTTTCAGTACCGAGGCAACCTCTATAAGGCGCCCGCGATTGCCAATGCTTTTTCATCGACGAATGCGTTTACTCATACGTCTGAGCCGGTGATTGGGATCTATTTCCGGCTGTGAATGGGTGGTCTCTCGGGCGCGATCATCGATCAGATCATTGATCGGGGATGATCGCCGAACCTGATCGTAGACCATTTTTTCTGTACCGCGTTGGGGCTGGCCAGTACACAGACTGGTTAGCCTCTTCGCTTTTTAATGGCAAAATTGACTATTCTTGAAGTAGATGCGCGGGTCTTGAATGAGATGAGTAGGAGCTTTCTGTAAGAATGAGCGGCTTGCGGGGTGTACGAAGTGAATGGCGCCGGATTGGGGTTGCGGCGCAACTGATTTTGTCAGGCGTGCTTTTGCCGGGGGCGACGTGCCTGCCGGCTGAGAGTTCGTGGACGGTTGTCGGTCCCGCGGGCGGCGACGCTCGCGCATTTGCGGTGTTTCCGGGGCAGCCAAAGCATCTGCTGCTGGGCACGACGAATAGCTGGCTCTACGAAACCACGGATGAAGGCGCGAGCTGGCACCGGCTGGCAAAGCTGGGCACGGACGATGGATTGGTGCTCGACAGCATTGTGGTGAACTCCGCGGACCCGGCGACGATTTATGTGGGCGCGTGGAGGAATTCAGACGAAGGCGGATTGTGGGTGAGCCATGACCACGGCCGTAGTTGGAGCGAGCCCGCGCTATTCAAAGGCCAGCCGATTCACGCTCTTGCGCAGGCGCCTTCCGATGCGCACATTCTGTTCGCAGGAACGCTCGAAGGTGTTTTCCGGTCGGACGACAGCGGAGCGACGTGGGCGCAGATCAGTCCGCCGGGCAGCCACGAGATTCACGAGATTGAATCGCTGGCGGTCGATCCCGGCAATGCGGACGTAGTTTACGCGGGAACCTGGCACCTGCCATGGAAAACGACTGATGGCGGCAAGACCTGGCACAACATCAAGCAGGGACTAATTGTCGACTCGGATGTGTTTTCCATCATCGTCGATCCTGAGCACGCGCACATTGTTTACCTGAGCGCATGCAGCGGAATCTACAAGAGCGAGAATGCGGGAATTCTTTTCCGCAAGGTCCAGGGAATTCCATCGGAGGCGAGAAGGACGCGGAGCCTGATGCAGGATCCGGAACAGCGCGACGTGGTGTACGCGGGAACTACCGAAGGACTCTACAAGACAGTGAATAGCGGCAAAACGTTCGCACGCTTGACGGACTCCGATGTGGTGGTGAACGCGGTGTATGTCGATCCGGGCGATTCGAATCGCGTGCTGCTGGCGACGGATCGCGGCGGAGTGCTGGAAAGCGAGGACGCGGGCATCACGTTTACGCCGTCGAACGAGGGGATATCGGAGCGCAAGGTGGCGGCTGTGCTCGTCGACCGCGACAATCCTGACGTGCTTTACGCGGGCGTGGTGAACGACAAGAAATATGGCGGCGTGTTTCGGTCCAGCGACGGCGGCGCGCACTGGCAGCAATTGGGATCGGGGCTTGATGGCAGCGATGTGTTCGCGCTTGCCGAGACGAAGGATGGCCAGGTGGTTGCGGGAACCGGGCATGGCCTGTTTGTGTTGGGCGATGGAGGGAATGCGGCAGGGGCGGGTGATCCGCCTGCGGCGGGCGAGGGAACGAGTGGAGCTGCGCGGGATGCTTCGGCGGCGCCTGCCACAAATGGTTCGGGAGTGCCGGCGGGTCTGACGTGGCAGCCGCGGAATGCGATCGTCAACACTGTGGAGAAGACGATCACGCAGACGCACATGCACACGAAGGTGAACATAGAGAAGCAGGTGCAGGCTCCGACGATTCAACTGGAGAGCCCGGTGAACGCGCTGGATGTTTCAGGCGATGTGTGGGTGGCGGCGACAAGCTACGGCATTGTGACCAGCCATGACCAGGGCGCAAGCTGGCAGGGCGGACCTGTGATGGGCGAAGGCGATTATCTGTCGGTGACTGTGAAAGGCGACACGATGGTTGCGGCTCGCGCCGATAGCGTGGTGATTTCAAAGGACGCGGGACAGAACTGGTGGCCGATGGGCTTGCCGACGATGCTTACGCGCATCCACCGCGTGGTTTTTTCGCCGGACGGCACGCTGTGGCTGGGCGCGCGCGAGGGAGTTTACCTGAGCCGCGATCTGGGCAAGTCGTGGATGTGGATTCATCGACTTCCCTTTCGCGACGTTGACGATTTGAGCTACGACGCCGAGTCGAAGAGGATCCTGGTGAGCTCGCGCACAAGCGACCAGGTGTATGCGGTGGACCCCAAGACCATGGCCTGGGATTGGTGGCAGACGGGGTATGACATCGCTCTGATCCGCTCCGCCGGCGACCGGCTTGTGGCGGCTTCGCTCGATGACGGAGTTTTGGTGGGGCCGAAGTTGAAGGCCGTCGAGAATCACTCTGCTGCGGAGACGAGCGCGAAGCCGTAAGCGCCTAAGCCGGATCGGGCAGGTCAATCGGGAAGCGGGCACGTTCGTAGGCTTCGACCGAGTTCACTAGAATCTCCAGACGATCGCCTTGCGGTGTTCCTTCATCCGCGCCCCAAAGCCGCTCAATCTCGGACAGCGCCGCAGCGTGGTCGTTTTCATTTCTGATTGGCTTAAGCTTCATATCGCACCGTCCTCGCGTCCACTTTGTTATAAGCAGCGTGCGTCCCGAGCCATTTGATACCGTTCTTCCCGCCCGGCACGTTGGCGATGTTCTCGCCTGTCAGCCGGTAGATGCCGTCGTAGATGATCAATTCATTTACTTGCCGGAGTAAGGCGCCCAACCCAACACGTATTTTCCGTTCTTTGAAATCCTCGTGGCATGGCCAGTCGCGAGATCCACAATTATCACCCTGTTGTGATAGCCCTCGACTTGCACTTGGTTGAGAAGCAACTTTTCTCCATCCGGCGACCACACAATGGGAGTATCGAGTGTGTCGTTCATCCACTTGGGCGCCTTCTCAAGTACGGATCGGACGCCTGTTCCGTCGGGGTGGATGATCATGCACTGCACGGTCACCCTGTATGCGATCCAATCACCTTTGGGAGACCAGGAAGGATCGCTGCCCTCGACAATCGTCTTCGTTTTCCCAGTGGCAAGGTCAATCACTACGATTTGATCGCGGTCGCCATATCCGCCATTCCCGGCCAAGAATTTGCCGTCAGGCGACCAGGTTAGCTGTGTGATCCAAACTACAGACTCAGATCCCGGAACAGGCGTCATTTGTCCAGTTTCAAGATCCAAAATCATCAGATTCTGATCACAAGAGTCCACAGTGCATCCGTTTTCCACCTTAAATGCGAGCTTCTTACCATCTGGCGAAAATGCTGCCGAGCCAACTGTTTGGAAATCGCCGTATTGCTTCCACGTGTTTTCCCGTACCGAATAGACGCCCATCACAGACTTGAACACAGGCCGCGGATGAGGATCGCACCATCCTTTTTTTTGCGGATCGCATTTGACTTGGTCCTTATTGAGCATGAACCGGAGGCTCCAAGCCACGTGATCTCCCGAGGGGCTGAGTGCCGGAAGGGGCGAAGCATTTTGCGGGGACCACTTTGGTAGGTGCGGCACCGTTAAGTTCCCGTTTGGAGTGACAATGTTAAGGTCGCCGTTTTCTCCGCTGAAAAGCAGCGTTGACTGCGGCTCAGAGAAACAGCCAGCACAGCCGACGGCCTTCTTGCTTGGAGCTTGCGAAAGACATGTCCCCGCCGACAGCAAAAGAGCCAATACGTAACGAGCTCGCATGGCGGTCCTCCTCTTGTCGATCATGGGTAGCCCTGCATACCCCGGGGAATAATGATAGCGAGTGAGGATCGCCGATGTCTGGTGGCCTCACCTGCGGAAAATCCGCGATCGCGCTACTGCACGTTGAAGGCTTTGTCGACGATGGCGTTGGGGTTGCGGCCGGCGGGGAGCAGCGTGAACAGCGATTGCGTTGAGGTGCGCACTACGGCGATGTCGCCGGAGTGATTGTCGGCGACGAAGAGCAAGTGTCCCGCGGCTGAGAAGGCGAGCGGTCCGGGCCCGTCGCCAACATGGATCGAACCAATGCGCTTGCCTTCGTCGATGGAGTACACGGTGACCTCCTGGGCGCGCGCGTTGGCCACGTAAAGCAGAGAATTATCGCGCGAGACCAGCCCGCGGACGGGCGTGTTTCCGATCATGTACGTGTCTCCAACTTCGTCGGTGGAGTCGTAAATTTCTGAGACGGAATTGGAAAGCGAGTTGGAGACAAAGATTTCGCCACCATCAGGTTTCATCGCGAGATCGACAGGCACGAGGCCCACATCCATCAGCGTTTCCAGGCGATCAGGCGCGGCGGGATGGGCGCCAGCCCCGGCGTTTGGTTGGGCGGCAGGCTCGGCGAGCGCAATGACCATCACTTGATGACCGGCTGAGCAGGGTACGAAAGCTTTTGTGGAATCGGGAAGGATGGCGACCTGGGAAGCTCCGGGGCAGCCGGCGAATGACGCACGCACTTTGCCGGTGAGCGCGTCAATGATAGTCACGGAGTTTCCATGCTGGTTGGCGACGGCCAGAGTCTTGCCGTCCGAGGAGACGCGGACGAAAACCGGATTGTCTCCGGCGGCGAGCTGGGCCGTCTCGCGTCGAGATGTGAGATCGATGACGGAGACGGTGTTGGAGCCGGAGTTAGCGACGTACGCAACGGTTCCGGCGCTGTTCAAATCAATAGACAGCGGCTGGCGATGCAGCGGGATTGTTGCCACAACCGCGTTGTGCTCGGCGTCGATGACAGAGAGCGAGCCGTTGGCCGGCGCGTTGCCGGAGTTCACGACATAGATCTCGTTGTGCGCGGGGTTGGCGGCGACGGCGACCGGATTATGGCCCACGGGCAACTCTCGATCGACGCGGACGTTGACCACGTCGAGAATCGTGACGGTGTCGCTGCCTCCATTGGTTACGTAGACGTACTCGCGGTACTTGGGCGCGTATTGCGGGAAGTCGTGAGCGCGGCATCCTGCGATGAATAGCGCGAGAGTGCCGGCAGCGATCAGAGCCGGCTGCCAAATTCGCGAGCAATAAGAAAGATTGACAAGTCGCCCGATGTCCAAAATTTGCCGAAGGTCCACGAGTTATTGTCCCGCGGCGGCGGAAACGGAGACGCCTCGCGTGAGATGGCGGCCGACTACCGGCGCGATCTTTTCGACTTCGCTCATCATGGTTGCGAACTGCGCAGGATAAAGAGACTGAGGCCCGTCAGAGAGTGCGGCTTCAGGATGGTTATGCACCTCGACGATCAGACCATCGGCGCCCGCGGCGATTGCTGCGCGCGCCATGGGCAGTACGCTGTCGCGGCGGCCCGTTCCGTGGCTCGGATCGACGAGGATGGGCAGGTGGCTCAGGTGATGCAGCGCGGGGATGATGCTGAGGTCGAGCGTGTTGCGCGTGTGATCGGTGAAGGTGCGCACGCCGCGCTCGCAGAGAATTACTTCGTAATTGCCTTCGCTCATCACGTACTCGGCGGCCATCAGGAACTCTTCGAGCGTGGCGCTTAGGCCACGCTTGATGAGCACGGGCTTGCGCAGTTTTCCGGCCTTCTTGAGCAGCGAGAAGTTCTGCATGTTGCGCGCCCCGATCTGGATTACGTCGGCCCATTCGGCGACCAGTTCTAGGGATTCCGAGTCGAGGGCTTCGGTGACGATACGCAGGCCGAATTTATCGCGGACTTCGGCCATGATTTTTAAGGCTTCTAAGCCCAGCCCCTGAAAGGCGTAGGGCGACGTGCGCGGCTTGTAAGCGCCGCCACGGAAAAACTGCGCGCCAGCAGCGGCTACTTCGGCGGCGATGGCAAAGGCTTGCTCGCGAGTTTCGATGGAGCAGGGGCCGGCGATAACGGCCAGGTCACGGCCGCCGATGGTTGCATTGGAGCCGGCGAAACGGACGATTGTGTCTTCTTCTTTCACGTCGCGGCTGGCCAGCTTGTAGGCTTTGGAGACGCGAATGACTTCCGCGACGCCGGAGAGCGACTCCAGATTGCCGCGGTCGACTTCGCCCTGATTGCCAGTGATGCCGATGGCGGTGCGTTGCGCACCGGGAAGGGGATGGGGGCGGAAACCCAATTGCACGATGTGATCGCAGACCGCCTGTATCTCTTCCGGCGTAGCCTGCGCTTTCATGACGACTAACATGAATGGCCCCCGATCCATCAGTCTACCGGGTAGGCGGAAAGAGGGCAATCAGCTGTGGCGGGTGAGTTTCGTAACGAATTCCCTCGGGGGCGACCGGGGCTGGGGAAAGAGTAGCTGGGGGGAGGAAAACCATGCCTCAGTGGCTAAAGGCGTGCCCTTTCAAAGCGCTGGGTTTCTCCGCAGCCCGTAAAGCCTGAGATTATTCTGCTCAAGTTATGTACCGGCTGAAGCCCGTACCCTTCAAACGAACCCGTCGGCGCGTTGCTGGTCGAGCTTGACTCGAAGAGCGGCTTCTCTACTTTTCGATTTTTTGCTTCTGCGACTGCCATCTGACGAAGAGCCACGCGACGTAACCAAGCTGGATGGTCCAGGTAATGGTGTAGGCGGCCCGCGTGAACAGGTGATTCAGCGTCGCGACGATGTCATCGTGATCTGCCTGAGACATATGGAGCCGCCAGTCGAACGGCGGTTCAGGCGGCCCGGAGAAGACGAAGTAACACGCCAAACAGAAGAGGGCGACGGGGACGGCCACCACTAATCCAGTAGAGAGTTTCTTCATCGCGCTCCTCCTTGTTTACTGTTTACGTTTACTGTTTGTCCAGGCGACATTTACGAATTCAGGGCTTGCTCAGCCTCTTCGGCGGCAATCTTTTGCTGCTTGCGCTCCACACGATAGCGAAGGGCGAGGATGAGCACGCCCCAGAAGAACCAGGCGAGCATGTTCCAGAGAAGCGCGCCGACCATGGATGGGTCCATTCCGGAATCTGGCCCGCCACCGAACACCGGCGCTGGGTGCTGCGTGCGGAACCAGCGGTTGGACATGTAGACGATGGGCACATCGATCGCGCCGAAGATTCCCAGCACGGAGGCCAGCGTTTGCATTTGGGGGCCGGCAGCGAAGCGGCGCAGAAGCAGGTAGCTGACATAAATCAGCCAGAGAAGCAGCGTGGTGACGAGGCGCGCATCCCCCCAGGTCCACCAGATGCCCCAGGCGCGCCTGCCCCACATGGGCCCGGTTACGAGCACGACCGAACAGAAGACGACACCGACTTCGGCGCCGGCCAGCGCCCAGGCATCGAACATTTGCGCGCGCTCGGCGTGATTGTGCCTGGAGGCAAGGTAGCCGATGGAGCCGATAAGGCTGACGCCAAAAAACAGGAATGCAACTGTCGCCGAAGGCACATGGTAATAGATGATGCGGAACATCTCGCCTTGCGCAGCGTCGTTCGGGGCGACATAGATGGCCTGATAGTAAGCCCAGCCGAGCAAGGCGACCGTGACAAGAACATAAATCCCGATGGCGAGCTTTTTCATGAGAAACGCCTAACCTCACCAGTGTACGACGCGGGCGAGGCAGCCCCGGACAGACTATGAGCGGTCCTTCAGCAGCGTCACTATCCAGCCAGCGAAGGTGAGCACCAGAAAGGGATAGCCGAAGAACGGGAGCGGGCGACTGAGAGGCGTCAACGCTACTCCCCAGAAGATTTCGGCGGCCACGATGGCGAAAAGAATGGCTGCAGCAATGCCGGCGAGGCGAGTCCAAAGGACGAACTCCTTTGGCAGGCAGGTGAGCAGCAGCGCTGCGGACCACAGCGCAGTTCCCGCGGCAAATGCGGGAACACTTGCCGCAAGGCTCGATGCGGTGCCAGAGAGCATGACGCCTTCTCCGATGGCGAAGACAAGAAACCCGGCGGCAATCGCATCTTTTCCCTTGCGGAAGTAGCTGAGGGCAAGAATGGATGCAGCGACCACGAGGCCCACGGCATCCAATGCCCAGAAGGCGGCGCGAAGGTTTGCGGCTGCGACCATGCTGCCCGCCATGCCAAAGATTCCGCCAAGCGCTAGCCCGAGGCAGGCAAGTCGATTCAGTGAGTTTTTCATCGCGCGAACCATCATATCCGGCCAGGGCCCGACGGCGCACCGGGAAGATCGTTTTCCGGACGGCTAACTCCTTCGCCTTTCGCCAACTTTTCACTGCTACCATGAACGAGAGTATTTTCGATTCACTTGTTCTCGTCCAGCATTCTGTGCAGCCAGAATCGAAAATGCTGTAGCCGGGTGTCCTGATGCACGATCACCTTGCCGCGCTGATTGACGACTTTCGCCGTCTCGACCGCGATATCGCGGTGGTGCGCTACCAGGGAAACCGGCGGCGCGTGACGACGTATGGGGAGCTGGCGAAGCTTGCCGGGCGATTTGCTGCACTGCTCGACGCGCGAGGCGTGCGTGTCGGCGACCGTGTTCTGATCTGGGGTGAAAACAGCGCAGAGTGGATCGCGGCTTTTCACGGCTGCATACTGCGCGGCGTGCTTGCTGTGCCTCTGGACATATTCGGAACCGCCGAGTTTGTGAGGCGCGTGGCAAAAGACGCAAGCCCGAAACTTGTTCTTGGCGATGCAGTGCTGCTAGCCAAGCTGCCAGCGATGAGCGATGGACAGCAGTTTGCAACACTGGCCTTCGAGAACTTGCAAGACGAGCTGCCCGCGATGGAGATGGGCGCGGTCGCCGGGCTCACGAAGGAAACTCCGCTGCAGATTCTTTTCACTTCAGGCACAACCGGGGACCCGAAGGGAATTGTGCTGACGCACGGCAATGTGCTGGCGAGCATGGTCCCAATTGAAGAAGGCGCCAGGCCCTACATGCCCTACGAGCGCCTGGTTCATCCGCTGCGGATTCTGCACACGCTGCCGCTCAGCCATGTGTTTGGGCAGGCGCTGGGGCTTTGGGTTCCGCCGATTCTCAAGGCAGAAGTGCATTTCGAGAGCAGGCTGGCAGCGCCGCGGCTTATCGAGCAGATCCACGACGAGCGAATCTCGGTGGTTGCTGCGGTGCCGCGGGTGCTGGCGGTGCTGAAGACACATTTGGAGGCGACTCACGAAGGCCTCGAAGAACGAGTTGACGCCGCGCACACGAAGCCTGCCGGATGGGGTCGCTGGTGGCGCTTCCGCGGAGTGCATCGCGAATTTGGGCTGAAGTTCCTGGTTTTTGTTTGCGGCGGCGGCGCAATGCCGGCCTCGCTGGAACAGTTCTGGAATACGCTGGGCTTCGTGCTTGTACAGGGATACGGCATGACGGAGACCACGGCGATGATCGCGCTAAATCATCCATTCCATGTAGCCGAGGGAACAATTGGCAAACCGGTCACAGGGACCGAGGTAAAGCTCGGCCCCGACGGGGAAGTGCTGGTGCGGGGCGACGTGATCTCAAGCGCGACGTGGCAAGGCGGCGCTCTGCGCAAGCGAGACAGCGAGTGGCTGGCGACGGGCGACATTGCAGAGCGGAACGAATCCGGCGATCTCAAATTTTTGGGACGGAAGAGCGAAGTGATTGTTACCGCGGCCGGTGTGAATATTCATCCGGAAGACATTGAAGCGGCGATCGAGGAACAGCCCGATGTTGCAGCGTGCGCGGTGGTTGGCATGGAAACCCCAACCGGCATGGAGCCGTGCGCAGTGCTGGCTTGCCGCGGGGCGGGAAACTGCGGGCCGACGGCGATTGAGCACGCCAACGCAAAGCTGCCGGAGTTTCAGAGGATTTCGAGATGGGTGATGTGGCCGGAGCCGGATCTGCCGCGGACTTCGACGGGCAAAGTGAGACGCAAGCCTGTCGCGGAGTGGCTGGCGCGCGTCCAAAGCGACGCCGCAACGGCTGGCAGCGGGAAGGCGGCAACGAGCGGCGATCACGCATACGGGCCATCGGCGGACTGGCTGCTGGCTCTGATTGCGCAGATTACCGGAGAAGCGCAACCGGGCGTGGGCGACGAGCTGCGGCTGACTGAAGACCTGCATCTCGACAGCCTGGGACGTGTGCAGCTGGCTTCGGCGATTGAGGAGCGGCTAGGGGTCGTTTCGGGAGCGGGCCTGCTTGAAGAGGTGCAGACGCTGGGCGAGCTTCGCAAGGTGGTGGCAAACGATGGATCTGGGGTCAGCTACCCCAGCGAGCCAAGATCGCTCGCCCGGGGCCCCGGCAGAGATCTGGGGTCAGAGGACGGAGAGAAGAGCGCAGGTGAGCAGAGAACGGGGAACAGTGAGGCGGAAAGTGGCAAGACCATTTCTGGTGCGCAATCTTCCCGTCCAGCAGGGGCAGCGCGGGCGGCATCCGAAACGCAACAGGCCGTCGCAACCGCAGATTTGCCGCAAGGAGTGGCGGCCGCGCCGGGCGCGCTGAAGCGGCCGCGCTTTATCTATCCCGAGTGGCCGTGGTGGAAGCCGTTCCAGTGGATTCGCGCGGCGTTTGTTGAATTGGCGCTGCGCCCCGGCACATGGCTGCTGGTCAAGCCGCGCGTGGTGGGGCCGCTGAAGCCGCTTCCCGAGGGGCCGTTGCTTATCGTCTCGAACCACGTCACGTCTTATGACGGAGATCTGATCGTATACGCGCTGCCCGGGCCTTATCGGCGACGGATGGCCGCCGCGATGCTGGGCGAGATGCTCGACGACTTCCTGCATTGGCGCAATCCCTGGAAGCCGGGAAGCAAGGGCTTCTATATATTCGGGCTGCCCTCCTACTATCTGGTGACGGCGCTGTTCAATGTGTTTCCGCTGCCACGCCAGCGCGACTTCCAACGGAGTTTTGCCCACGTCGGCAACGCCCTCGACCACGGTTACAACGTGTTGGTCTTTCCGGAGGGAACTCTCTCGCGCGACGGCAGCCTGGCGCCGTTCCGGGCGGGTATTGGTTTGCTCGCGAAGCAGAGTTTCGTGCCCGTGCTGCCGATGGCCATGCGTGGACTGGGTGAGATCAAGACGGGCAAGCGCGGCTGGTTCCGGCCGGGAACGATCGAGGTTCACATTGGCGAGGCGATTTCGTTTGGTCCCGAAGAGACCGAGGCGGCGATCACCAAGCGGCTGCACGATGAAGTCGAGCGGCTGATGGGGGAGAGCAGCTAGCTTTCGGCGATTCCGGCAGGGATCAGCCCACGCGCGGCAACCTCGCAAAAGAGCTGTCTCGCAAAAGAGATGCGCCGCCTTATTCTGCGCGATGAGGAGCTCAGTAGCTTTTTTCTCATCAAAGCTGTCTACTCACGGGACTGATGCGACATCTGGTGATGAAGTTCGTAAAGTTTGCCTAGCGTCAGAAGCAGCGCAGCATAAAAGCATGAAAGGCGCGGAATAGAAGCATGAGAGGCGCAGAATAGGAGCATGCGCGAGAATACCTTCACAAAAATTCTTTCCGAGGTGAGCGCATTTGCAGAGACTGCGAGCGATCTCGCGGCACTGCAGAACTTCATCGTTGAGATCATTCCAGAACGCTTGCCCTACTATAACTGGACCGGCTTCTACATGCTCGACCCCGAAGACACGGAGACCCTTGTCCTCGGTCCGTTTCGCGGTGCGCCAACCGAGCATGTGCGTATTCCAGTGAGCCAGGGAATCTGCGGCGCGGCTGTGGCCCGGAACGAATCGGTCGTTGTGGACGACGTTCATGCCGATCCGCGCTATCTGGCCTGCTCACTCGAGACCAGATCGGAGATTGTCGTGCCCATTCGAGTGAACGGCCGAGTGGCTGGCGAGATCGACATCGACAGCCATGAACTTGCGGCCTTTTCAGAACAAGATAAAGAGTTCCTGGAAACTTGCGCGGCTATTGTTGGCAGATTTATGGAACGGGCTCAAGCATTGTCTTCAGGGGCAAGTTTGCCTGCGGGCTTGGCTTCGGGGCCGTCTTCTGGCGCGAAATAGAAGCGGTAGTGGTTTCTGCAGGCGGGATTGAACTGAGCCGCACATCGCGGGCAGGAATAGCCGCTGCCCATGTATTCATGGATGGTTAACTCGCTTCCGCACGCTCCGCAGAGAATGGCGCGGACGCTCCATTCCGAGCGTGGCCACACTTTGATTTCATGATCTGCCAATGATTGATGGCAGTCCTTGCAGGCATAATAAACGCCGCAGCAGGCCATTTTGATTGCGATGATGTCGAGCGCGGAGCGGTAATGGACGCATCGAGTCTTCGCATCGACTTCCACGCCTCGAACCTCGGGTTTTGCCGGCTTCACATGACAATCAAAACACAAAAGCGGGAAAAGGCGCGGCAGGTGTACACGGGCGGTCGCGATAGATTAGCCTTTAATCTCCTCCGCAAGAACTGAAAAGGGGCGCGCAGACGATGACGAACGTGAGTGAGCCGGAACTCGAAAAGCTTCTTGAAGTTGCGCGGCAGGTTGCGGAGAACTCCTACTCGCCGTATTCGGAGTTTCGCGTCGGTGCGGCGCTGCGGCTGACGAACGGCGAGACGATAACGGGGACGAATGTAGAAAACGTAAGCTACGGGCTGACGATTTGCGCGGAGCGGGCGTCAGTGGTGCGTGCGGTTTCTCAATTTGGCCCGAAGATTCGCATTGCGGCCGTCGCGGTTGCGAACCTGAACGGAAAGGCCAGCCCTCCGTGCGGCGCATGCCGGCAGGTGCTGGCGGAGTTCATTGAGCCCGGCGCGCCGGTGATTTTTCCGGCAGCAGATGGAACGCGGACGATGGCCTTCAGCGAGCTGCTGCCGCTGGGGACAGAGATGAAGTTGAAGTAGGGCAATGAATCCATGACGCAGGCCGGCCGCAATTCGACTGAACTTTCCGAGGCTGCTCCGCTGCACATGATCGACATTATCCGCAGGAAGCGCGACGGCGGAAAGTTGGACGCGCGCGAGATCGCATTTGTGGCGGCAGGGGCGGCGAGTGGATCGATTCCCGAGGCGGAACTTGCGGCGTGGCTGATGGCGTCGTGGATCAGAGGGCTTTCGCTTTCTGAAACTCGTGCGCTGACGCTGGCGATGCGCGACTCAGGCGAGAAATTTTCGACGGCAGGGCTGGGACGGCGCACGGTGGACAAGCATTCGTCGGGCGGGGTGGGAGACAAGACGAGCTTTCTCGTCGCACCTCTCGCGGCGGCGTGCGGCGTGGCTGTGCCGATGATCAGCGGGCGCGCGCTGGGGCACACCGGCGGAACGCTGGACAAGCTCGAGGCGATTCCGGGCTACAGAACCGCGCTCACGCTCGCCGAGTTTGAGACGGTGATTGAGAAGTGCGGCGCGTCGATCATCGGGCAGACGGATCAACTGGCTCCCGCCGACCGCAAGCTCTATGCGTTGCGCGACCGGACGGGGACGGTCGAGAATCCGGGGCTGATCTGCGCGTCGATATTGAGCAAGAAACTGGCGGCGGGGTTGGACGGGCTGGTGCTCGATGTGAAGACCGGCTCTGGCGCATTTCTGCGTAAGGTAGAGGACGCAGAGTTTCTGGCGGCGCTGATGGTCGCGACGGCCGAGGCCGCAGGAACGCGGACGGTTGCGTTGCTCACGGATATGAGCCAGCCGTTGGGACGAGCGGCGGGCAACTGGATTGAGCTCGTGGAGTGCGTGGAGCTGCTGCGCGGCGAGCGGCCGGCATGGAGTGAGGATTTGCGCGAGCTGTCGCTCATTCTTGCGGGATGGATGATTCATTTAGGTGGGAAAGGGGAATCGGCGGAAGATGGCTACCGCCTAGCCGAGGCAGCTTTGGCGGATGGTTCTGCGTTGCGGGTGTTTTTGGAAATGGTTGCGGCGCAGGGTGGAGACACTCGAGTGTTTGACGATCCCGTTGGCTTTCACAAGCCGGGCGCGACGGAGATCGTTGCCGCGTGGGAGAGCGGCTATGTTGCCGAGATGGACACGACGGCGCTGGGCTGGGCAGTGCAGCGAACCGGCGCGGGGCGCGAGAAGGCAGGCGAGCCGGTCGATCCGCACGCCGGAATTCTGTTTCACGCGCGGCGCGGGGCGAAGGTAGAGCGCGGGCAGCCGTTCGCGACAGTCTACGCAACGCGGCCGGAAATGCTGGCGGAGCCGGTGGCGATCATTAAACGAGCAGTGACCATCTCCAAAACTCCGCCCCACGCAGTGGTGCCGCTGGTGGGGCGAGTGTTCACCGAAGAAAATGCTGAGAACTATTTGCGGAATGCTGTAAGGTAATCGAAAGTCATTCTGAGCATTTCTTCGCCCGCAAAAGGAGCAATCTCTTGGGTCGATTCACAGGCGTGCTGGGGATTCTGGCAGTGCTGCTTGCCGCGTATCTTTTTTCTACCGATCGCCGGCACATACGCTGGCGTACCGTTGCGTGGGGGCTCGGGCTGCAGATTACGTTTGCCTTCCTGGTGCTACGTTTCAGCGTGGGACAGAACGTGATGAAATGGGCGGGCGGCTTGGTAACCAACATGCTGTCGGCGACGTTCGCGGGGACGCAGGTACTGTTTGGGCAGTTTGGGCTGCCTAACTCTGGCGCGTTCGGCGATTTGCTCGCCAAGGTTCCGGGACATACAGCCAATGAGGGCGCTGTCTTCGCGTTCCAGGTGCTGCCGACGATCATCTTCATCTCGGCGTTTTTCGCGGTGCTTTATCACATTGGAGTGATGCAAATCATCATTCGGGGCATGGCGTGGATCATGCTGAAGACGATGCGCATTTCCGGCGCGGAGAGCATGAACGTGGCGGCCAGCATCTTCATGGGGCAGACGGAAGCGCCGCTCACTATTCGGCCATTCTTATCGAAGGCCACGCGCAGCGAGTTGATGACGATCATGACCAGTGGCATGGCGCATGTATCGGGCGGAATCATGGCCATGTACATTGCGCAGGGTGTTGCAGCGGAGCACCTTCTGGCTGCGGTGATCATGACTTCGCCGGGAACGATTCTGCTGGCCAAGATGCTGGTGCCTGAGACCCAAGTGCCGGCGACTGAGGGCAAAGTTGTCATTCCCAAAGACGAGTTGCACGAGGACGAGAATTTTATTGGCGCCATTGCGCGGGGAACGATTGACGGCGGCAAGCTGGCCTTGAATGTGGCCATTATGCTGGTGAGTTTTCTGGCGCTGGTGGCGCTGCTGGACATGATGCTGGGCTGGATGCACGGCTTCGGCTACATGCACTGGGTTCCTCCGAGCCTGGGGCAGATTCTGGGATTTATCGGCGCGCCGGTAGCGTGGCTGATCGGGGTGCCTTGGCGCGACTGCCCGGCGATCGGCAACCTGCTGGGAACGCGCATGGCGCTGAACGAGGTGGTTGCCTACATCGGGCTGGGCGCGGAAAAGGCGACGCTGCTGCCGCGGTCGTTCACGATTGCCACGTTTGCGCTTTGCGGATTTGCGAATCTGGGGTCGATCGGGATGCAGATCGGCGGCATTGGCGCGCTGGTTCCGGAGCGCCGCAACGACCTGGCGAAGCTGGGTGTGCGGGCGATGCTGGCCGGGACGATGGCGAACCTGATCTCGGCGTCGATCGCGGGGATATTTCTCGGGTAAAAAACTCTGTAAGGGTCAGCCCCGGAATGTGGCGCGTTCGGACTTGTTTTGACCTGCGCGCCAAATGGCGCGATAATTATGCCAGGTGGCGGAGATGATGGTTGCGGAGATCGTGGAAGTTCTTGGTGGAAAGAAGACCTTTAAGCAGCCGGTGAAGAGCACCGACGACTTGGCGCGGCAGGTGCGTTCCGGGCTTCCAGCGTCGACTGTGACTTTGCTGGCGGCAACAATGGCGGTTGAGAGGGCGCAGGTGGCGAAGCGCCTGAACATTCCATCGCGGACTCTGAGCCGGCGACTCAAGATGAAATCGCGGCTGACGCACGATGAATCGGACAGGACTTTACGGATGGCAAGAGTTGTGGCGCTGGCCAGGGAGGTTCTCGGGTCGGATGAGAAGGCGTCGCACTGGATGAGCAATCCGAATCGCGCGCTGGGAGGCAAAAAGCCTTTCGATGAGCTTGACACAGAGCTTGGCGTGCGATCGGTGGAGCGGGTCTTGTACGCCATCGCTTATGGAATGTATAGCTAATGCAGGTCTGGAGAATTTTTCCTGGGCGATTCCGCGATTCAGCTTTTACCGGGGTGGGCGGGCTCTTCGCTGCGAGGCGGTGGAATCTTCTTGGAACCGTGATGGTGTACACGTCGACGTCACGGGCGCTGGCGGCGCTTGAGTTCTTCGTCAATCTGGATCCGATTGAAGCGCCGAGCGATCTGCTGATGGCTGAGGCCACCGTTCCCGATGCGAGCGTCGAAGCGATGAAGCTCGATGTTCTTCCGCGCAACTGGCGGGAACTGGACAACGAGCGCTGCCGCGATCTGGGGTCCGAGTGGACGCAAAGCCTGCGGTCGGTGGCGCTCAAGGTTCCGTCGGCTGTGGTGGACGGAGACTGGAATGTGCTGCTGAATCCGAAGCATCCGCAGTTTGGGAAGGTGAAGATTGGCGCAGCGAAACCGTTCCGGTTTGACGAGAGGATGTTTCGCTAGCGGGGCTTGGCCGGAACTCGATGGGGCACCCAAAGCGAGGCGACTACCCCGGATACGCGCCGGTGATGTAGCCCTCGAGGGCCTGGATGGCGTGTTCCTGGCCGGAGATGACCCACTTGACCAAGTCACCAATCGAGACGATGCCGACGACTGTGTCGCCCTCGATCACTGGCAGATGGCGGATGCGATGGTCGGTCATAACCGTCATGCACTCATCGACTGTGTGCAGCGGAGTGACAGAACGGACGGGGCTGGTCATAATTTCGCGGACTTCAGTCTCGCGGGAGTGATGGCCGAGGAGAATGCCTTTACGTGCGTAGTCGCGCTCGGAGAGGATGCCGAGCAGATGCGGGCCCGACATGACCATGAGCGCGCCGATATCGTATTTGGACATGAGCGCGAGGGCTTCATGCACGGTTTGCTCAGGGGCAATGGAGAGGACTTTGATTGCGCCTTTGTGTTTGAGGATCGCTCCAACAGTGTCAGTGATGCGCATCGGGACCTCCTTCAAAAAATTAGCGATCGTCCAGCGAGAGCTGCGTCCATCCGCGGTGGGCAATCTGGGCATTCCCGCCGAGGAAGAGCAGTATACCCCGGCTTGCACACAAATGTCGTTCTGTTCCTTCCACAGTTTGTAAATTGATGGGAAGGGTCAGTTCAGGTTTGGGACGGGGTTTGGGGCCGGCCTTCGGGGGAGGGCCGCTCAGGCGGGCGGATTCGAGGCGACAACCCTCAGGCGGCACATACGGTAAACGATCGTGAGAAGGGTGACCGTTCCGCAGGTTAGAAAACTGACGCCGAGGCCGACGATGAGAGAGTTATCGTGCTCGTAGACGCCATGGACGACGCCGATAACCTGTAGGATGCAGAATCCGCCGAAGGTGATGAGCGAAACGCCCTCGTCGCTTTTTTTGCGCCAGACGGCAAGCGCCTGCGGCACAAAGAGGGCTGCATTGCCAAGGAGTGCAAGCCCAAATACATAGGTAACAATTTCCCTCATTTCCAATTCCTCATTTCCGATTGAGCTAACGGCGCCGACGGCAACTGACGCACTTAGAGATGATCTCAGATGGGGGGCGAAACGAACGGGCGGAGTTGCGGGCGGGCCATCGTGGTATCCCACGTCTCAAAGTGGTATCCCACGTCTCAAAATCGAGACGTGGGCACCCGGAATCATGTAACGTGCAGGGCCCACGAAGCTCAGGCAGATCAGAACTGCAGCTTGGCGCCGAATTGAATCTGGCGCGAGGTGGTTGAGGTGGCCGTGACCACGCCCGCAGTGGGCGAAATGGCCGAGGGAACGACGGTTTGCACACCGGCAGAAGTGGTGACGGTGGGCGCCGCCGAGAAGACGACCTCGTTGGGGGTGAGGAAGTTGGTGTGATTGAGAATGTTGAAGAACTCAGCGCGGACCTGCAAGTTGATCTGCTCGGTAATGTGCGTGTCTTTCATGGCTGAGAAATCCAACTCCGCGAGGCCGGGGCCGACCAGCGAGTCGCGCTTTGCGCCTCCATACGTGCCGTAGATGGTGTTGCCTCCGCTGCCATTGGGAATGCTGACCGTGGGCTGGATGAAGGCGTTGGGATTGAAATATTCGGTGGGCGTGCGCGGGTAGAGGTTTCCGGTGAAGTTGGGATTCACATTGGGCCGGATGGGATTGCGCGAGTCGCCGTTGCCCGGCGGGTTATAGCCGAGCTGCGGAGAAAACGGAAAGCCGCTTTGGATGGCGAAGATTGCACTCGTAGTCCAGCCGCCGGCAAAGAAGGCCACCGGTCCGGAAGCCCGATTGAGGAAGTGCCGGCTGGGGCCAAAGGGCAGGTCGTAGCTGCCGTTGATCGATGCGATCTGGCGAACGTCGGTCGCCGCCGGACCCCAGTCAAGTTTTTGATTGAGCGGGAACGAAACAAACGCGGGCGTGTTTCCGCTTACGCTGGTGTTCCACGCCGAGCCGTCGTCGAGATTCTTTGACCATGTGTAGTTGCCGCGGAGTTGAAGGCCGCTGGAATAGCTGTGCCGCACGTCGACTTCGAGCGCGTTATACAGGCCCGTCCCCTGCGAGACCCACGAAGTAGAATTGGCGAGATTAGGATTCACGTCGTCGGTTGATGGGTAGTAAACCTGGCCCGTCGCCGCGTAAACCGGCGATGGCTCGTTCATGTCCTCGGAGAGGATCTGGTGGTAGCTGTGGAACCCAACGTAGCCGACGGTGAGCGAAGTGTTCGGGGCAACCTGCTGCTCGATGCGCAGGCTCCAGGTAATGACAGCCGGCGTGGAGAGATTGGGCTGCACATTGCTCGGCGATATTGTCGCGGTGGAAGGTGGTGGCATACCGGGCGTGAAATTCAGGCTCGACAGTGCGATGTTCTTGATGGATTCGGCGGTGTTGAAAGGTGCGGTCTGATCGAGACGATAGTCGAGCGTATCAAGCAGGCCGTGATAAAGACCGATGCCGCCGCGCAAGGCGGTTGTGCCGTTACCATGCACGTCCCAGGCGAAGCCGAGGCGCGGATTGGGCAGGAACTTTGCGCGGTTGTCAGACAGCGCGGAGCCGCCGACAATCGGCGTGGTTTGCAAAACGCCGTTGACGATAGCGTAGTTTGAGGCGCGGCCCTGCGACTCGTTCCATCCGTTAGTGGATTCCCCGCGGAAGCCGGCGCGGAGTTCGAAGCGCGGTGTGACCTTGATGGTGTCCTCAATGAAGCCTGCGCCCTCAAACGAGCGCCAGCCCAGTTCGGTAGGCGCCGGGACGAGGGTGAAGGTAGCCACGGTGCCTTGCAAGAATGTTGTTTCGGTGGAGAACGAAGCCTGGCCGAATTGATCCTGAGCAAGCAGATCGTTGGCCTGCACGCGTTCAAGTAGGCCGCCGGCTTCAATCTGCTGGCGGCCTTTCGACCAGTAGATGTGATCGTCTTCAGTGAACAGATTGCGCGCGGTGCGGTTGTTGCTGCCCACGTTGGCGCCGGCGGTTGTGATGGAGGAGGCGCCGTTTGAAGCCGTGCTGCCGCTGATGACGATGGCGCCGACGGGATAGCCTGAGACCCATCCGGGAACCCCGCTGACCGGGACCAGCCCGGTAAAGAAGTAGCTGGCGCGCGAGTAGCCGAAGCGCGCGGTGTTGAGCAGCGAAGGCGAGATAACGTGCTGTTCCTGAATACTCGCCACCTGCTCGCGCAGGCTCTCGTTGACCAGGCTCAGTGGATTGGCGGAAGGAGTATTCGCGGAGCTCGCATCAACGGTGTAGACGGCGAACAGCAGATCCTTGCCGCTCAGATTCGAGTCAAAGCGCACATTGCCGAAGTCCTCCTTGATATGCTGCGGCGGATGGCTGAAGGCCTCGGCGATTCCGCTGGGGTTGCCGTTTGATAGAAGCTCCGGTCCATTCGCGACCGGCCACAGATTTAAAAGGGGCGCAACCGCAGCGTTCACGCCGATGTGCGTCTCGACGCCCGAAGAGTTGGGCACATTGCCTGCCCGTGCCTGGTTGTCGGGAACGAGCGTGACGTCGCTCAGACCCAGATTCTGGCGGAAGCCCTCGTAGTTGCCGAAGAGGAAGAGCTTGTCTTTGCGGATTGGGCCACCCAAAGTTCCGCCGAACTGGTTGCGCTGAAACTCGGGAATCGTAGCCTGGTCAAAGTAGTTGCGCGCGTCGAGAGCGCTGTTGCGGATGAACTCGAACGCCGTGCCGTGCAGCTTGTTGGTGCCGGACGAGGTGACGATGGAGACCTGGGCGCCGTCGCGCTTGCCGTAGCTGGCGCCATAAGTGTCCGAGACCACGTTGAACTCGCGCACCGCGTCGACGCCGAGCAGTTGTCCGCTGGTTCCACCGGGCGTGACGTTGATGAGAGAGGCGCCGGTGTATTCGATTCCGTTCAGCAGGAAGAGATTGTCCTGTGGGCGGCGGCCCCCGACGGAAAACATGTTGCCGACCGAAGAGTTGGAGGTTCCAGTGCTGCCCGAGCGCTCGCCGGTATAGTTCACGGTGGCCGGATTGAGGCTGAGCAATTGGTCGAAGCTGCGACCGTTGAGGGGCAGCTCCTTGACCTGGCGCTCGTCGATGAGGCCGGAGGTTTGCTGCGAACTGGTGTTCACAACGGGATCGCCGGCGCTGACGACAACCATTTCATGCACCGAGCTTACGCTGAGCGCGAAATTCACCTGTGCGCTTTGCCCGATGGCGAGCACGATTCCGGTCTGCTCCTGCGGCTGAAAGCCCTCGTGCGTGGCGGAGACCGAGTAGGGGCCAACGGGGACCGAGGGCGCGGCATAGCGGCCGTCGCCACTGGTAACAAGCGTACGCGTGAAGCCGGTGTCAGCCTGGCGAACGGTGACGGTGGCGTCGGCCACCGGGGCTCCGGTGGAGTCGTGAATGACGCCGCCAATGTCGCCGCCGACAATCTGCGCGCTTGCGGGCGCTGGGCTGAACGCAACTGAAACGACGACGGCCACCGCAACGACGACGGCAACGGTAACGAAGGGAGTAAAAAGAATTCGATAAAGCTTTTTCTGAAGGTTCATTTGGGTCTCCTGAAGATTTAGCAAGGCCTGCTGGCGCAGGCTTATGGGTATGGCGCGTCCTCAAAAAATGCATGGGGTCAGAGAAGTTCTTGGGCGCGCTTCAAAAGTGAGATTTAGAAGGGGGAATTAGCGACAGCGACAGCAGGGACAACGACAGCCGGCCGGCCGGGAGGCAGGGGCTTGGTTCCAGGTTTGCGGAAGAACTGTCATGGTTCCATCAAAAGGGCTGAATTGGTCTCAAGGCTGATTTTGGGGCTGCGATCCGATTTGCATTCACCGGCTTAAAACACGAAAGCCGCGCCAGCAATTTTGCTGTTACGCGGCCTCAAGGTGAATCGGATGAGTCTGAAATCCGCTCAACAACAAGGCCGGTGCGACGTGTAACAACACGCCTGACACACCGACTTGGTGAGCATCAATTTCATAGGCCTTAACATACCGGATGCCCGGAGCGAGGTCAAGTCCGGAGGAAGCCTTGTGGAGGGTCAGTGGTTGCGTCGTGGGTTGCGTTGTGGCCTCCAAACAGCCCAAACACCAAGCGCGATGTTGATCACAATTCCGCTTAATACCGCTGCGAACGACCAGGAAGGGACGACGTATACAACCGCAAATTGCGTCACTAACACGAAGACGATTCCGGAGATTGCCAGCTTCAATCTCGTTTTGCGATTCATACCTGACCTCTTTGAGCTTGATGCGGTCTATTCAGTTCGCAGGCCGGTTCGCAGGACCGCGATTCAAGCTGCCCGAATACCAAGACCTTCGGCTGAGCGCCGTCTATTGCTCGATCCTGCGCGGGCGGCCGAGAAAACGCGCGCCGAGCGCGCCGCCGGCAACGGAAAAGGCGAGAAGGATGACGGCAAGAAAACCGACACTGGAGAGTACGAAGCCGGCATGTCCCTCAGGCGAGAACATGATGGATTTATTCATCGCAATCTGCTGGGCACTGAAGCCCATGGTCGCCCAATATTGGGTGGCAAGCCCCATCTGGCTCTGCCAGTCGGCGTCGAGGGCGGGGCCGCGGTGCAGCCAGAAGCGCATGGCGTAAAGCGAAATTGCGGTGGTGAGGGCGGCGGCCCAACTGCCGAGAATGCCGGTGACCAGGCCGATGCGCGCGCCGGCTCCAATGGTGATCCAGGCGGGGCCGCGGCTGCGCATGTAGAGGGCCACAACCCATGCGCCGGCCGCAGCCATCAACGGCAATGCGAGTATGCCCGCCGGGGAGTACATCGAGCAAAGAGCGCCTGCCGGAATGGCCAGCGAGAAAGCCAGGCGCAGGGCAGACTTCCAGTCGACTGTAGCCGCGTCGCGGATCGGCTCGCCCACGCGCTCGGGCAGGCCCGGCGCGGCTGAACCGTCCGATCCATCCGCCGTATAGACGAGCTGGGGCAGACCGCAGAAGGGACAAAAACAATCCTCGGGCTGCACGGTCTGCTGGCAGCGGCTACAGGTTACTTCCATATCAAAAGCCTATCTTATGGGAGGCGAGGGGGCATTTTCTTCTCATTTTCCGCCACGGCGGTTTATTCGTCGCTCTCGTCCAGCGCGTACGCGTCGCTTCTCATTCACGGAACTCAAGGAAAAATGGCTCCTGTCGCTGGCGGTTTGCGAATGTTGAAAGGTCTTATGAGGCAGGGTTTGCCGGGGCCAGCTTTTTGGCGACGATGGCCTCGGCTGCGGTGAGCGCCTGATCGAGCGTCATGTTTGTGGAGTCGAGAATGACGGCGTCCGGCGCGGGCTTGAGCGGGGAGTCTATGCGATTGCGGTCGCGCTCGTCGCGAGCATGCAAGTCGCGCAGGATTTCTTCCCTCCCCAGCGACGAAGATTTGTCGCCCCCCCGCTGCGCGACCCCAGTGTCAGGCGGCGGCGCTGGCGTGACGCCCTTTTGGCCAATCTGCTCGTAGCGGCGCTGGCCGCGGACTTCAGGGGCAGCATCGAGGAAGATTTTGACGTCGGCGCGCGGAAAGACGACAGTGCCGATGTCGCGGCCTTCCATAACGACTCCGCCGCTCGCGCCGATCTGCTGCTGTAGGCGAACCAGCCAGGCGCGCACTGCCGGAAAGACGCTGACGCGCGATGCGGCCTCAGTGACAAGGGGGTTGCGGATCTGCCCGGAGACGTCTTCGCCGTCGAGCAGGACGAGATTTTCTTCTTCGCCGGGATCGAGACGGATTTCTGTTTCGTGGGTGAGCTCTTCAAGAGCCTTGGCGTTGTCTAGAGCGATCGCCGAGCGCAGAGCCTTGAGAGCGAAGGCGCGGTACATTGCGCCGGTTTCAAGATTGAGCAGGCCGAAGTGGCGCGCGAGGTGGCGGGCGATAGTGCTTTTTCCCGCTCCGGCCGGGCCGTCGATGGCGACAATGATTTTCGAAGCCCGTTCAGGAACGGCATCGCGCTTTTCGTCTGCGCTCATCTACTTTCGTTCATCCGCGTTTCTTTGATCGCTGATTGGACGGGGCGGTAAAGCCGTAGCGCGACCGGTTTCCTGCTTTTGCTGAAGCCGCCAGCGCGGGCTTGCGGCCGCCGTGCGCGTCAGGGCGCGAACTGGTACGCGACACGGGCCGCGCAGTCGATCGCGAAGCGGGGCGTGAAGCATCAGGCCGGGAAGAAACAGGGCGCCGTGAGGGCTTGGCGGCAGCTTTTCCATTCGCGGAGTGGCCGTTGCTGGTGGAGTGGCCGTTGCGAAGAGTTCTGGCCGCGGACGGCTTGGCCTTGTGCAGTCCATTTGATCCGTTGCCGGTGCGGGAGTGGCCGTTCGAACTGAATCGGCCGCCGTTGGAGGAACTTTTGCCGGCGTGGGGCGCGAGACGCTTGCTGTGGCCGTTCCCGTTGCCATTTCCGTTTTTTGAGGCAGTCTTCGCCCAGCGCGAACCCTGCGCATGGCGACTGCCGCCAGTAGCGCGCGGTGCGGAACTGCGCGCATCGCGGACTGGACGGCGGGCAACGCGACCGGTTGCGGACTTCTGCACCGGTTTGCGGTCGCGGGCGCGAGTGGGCTGATGGCTAAAGCGCGGACGTGCGGCCGGTGTCTTTTCAATATGCGCGGCTGGCGCCTTGTCGATATGTGGGGCTTCCGCCTTTTGCAGGAGCTGCGGCGTGCGCTCGATTACCGGCTCGGCGGCCCTGGGAGGCGGAACGGGCGCAGAGACAAACTGCGGTGAAGTCTTGGGCGCGATCGAGAAGCGAACCGATTCCTCGTGCTCATAGGAGCGCAGGAAGTAGGACGAAGCCGGCATGGATGAACTGGCATAAATGGTGGTCGGCGCGGCAAACTCGGGAAGCGTTCCGGCGACGTAAAAGTGCGGAGCGTGGCCCAGGGCAAGCGAATGAACCTGGCGGGTAGCAACCAATCCGCGAAGAACTTCACGCACCTTGCTGCGCGCGGTAAGAGGCGCGAGGAACATCTCAACCTCTTCCATGCTGGCGGCAATGACCGCTTGCAAGTAGATGGAGGCGAGCACGGAGATTGCGGTGACCTGCGATGTGGATGCGCCTTCAGCAATGGCCTTCTGGTAGCGGACGCGCAGAAGCTGCCATTGCGGCGATTTGCCGGGAGCGGAGACGACAGGAATGATGCGCAGTTGCTGCCAAAGCTCGGTGATGGCGCGCAGAACCGCGGACTCAGAGACTTCGCGGCCGAGCGAATGCCGCAATTGAGTGATCGTCTGGTCGCCGGTTTCAAGTTGCTTGTAGGCTTGCACGGCGAGCTGCGAAACCTGGCGCGATCCAGTCAACTGAGGGATTCGCCGCCAGTCGCGATCGCCGCGAAGAGCATAGACGTAGGGCAGAACCCATGCCGCGACCACAAAATCGGGCTCATCGCCGGGCTGGCCAAGCAGGTTGAGCCGGACTGCCACATTTTCAGATTCCAGGCGAACCAGCAGCTCTTCTGCGTAGGTGACCAACTTGGCCGAGGGAGAAGATGTTTGCTCGCCGGCTACGGCTTCAACAAAGGTAGGGGCTGTGAATGAGGCGAACTGCCGCTTTGGTAGGAAAAGACACAAACCCGTTTCTTCCAACCAAGTACGGGCCTCATCAATCGTCAACTGCCCGCGTCCGTTCAGGCGCATCCTTTCGGAGCGCGATGCTTCCAACTGTTCCGCTGTCAAAGAAAACCTCGCTTCCGGGTTGAGCGATCACGGCCAGAATCCCGCGCTCCTGAGAGCGCGTCCGGCCACCTTCCAGACGTCCGAAAGGTCTCTAAAAGGACCTAAATTCGGTGGAAGGCCCGCAGGATCTCCTTCCAAGAATACAGCAAAGCTATAGGACGTCCATGCGGGCAACTGGTAGGGTGACTGGTCTTTCCAAGCTCTAACAATAACCATTCTATACGTTTTGTATCAAGAGCGGTATTGACCTTGATGGCCGAATGACAGGCAATGGAGGCGGCAATGCGCGAGCGGAGCTTGGTAAGTTCCTCATTATGCGAGGTTTCTCCGGAATCCGCAGTCGATTGATCGATGACTTCGGCGAGGGTCCTTTCCAGTTCGGCGCCTTCCAGGCCTACGGGGGCAGCTTTCACCGCAAGTGTTTGAGGGCCAAAGGGTTCTACCTCGAAGCCGTTCACTTCAAGCTCTTCGGCGATGCGGGCGAAGACCACCATCTGTTCCGGCTTTAATTCCACAAGCATGGGCAGGAGCAGGCGTTGGCGTTGCACGCGTTCCACCTGGCGGTCGCGCAGGATCTTCTCGAAAAGCACCCGTTCGTGTGCAACGTGCTGGTCGATGATCCACAAGCCATCTTCGCCGGAGGCCAGAATGAAGGAATCGCGCAACTGCCCGATTGGTTTGAGTGAGCCGAGCCGGTTGAGCGAGTTGGCGGCTTGCTCGGCCTCGATGAGGGCCGTGGCGGCGGCGGCTGTGGCTGAATTGTTGCCGTAAGCTGCTGCGCCGTTGGGGTTTGGGCTACAATCGCTGGCGTTGACTTCGGCGGCGAGGAGCGTGTTTGCGGCTTCACTCCAGGCCTGCGCGTCGAGGTTGCGGAGGTCAAGACTCGTGCCGTCGGGACTCTGGCCGTCAAGACTCGGGAGATTAAAAGGCAGCGTGCCGGGGACGGCGGCGGGAATGCGCGGCGTCAGATGAAAAGGCTCGGCATCGGATGAGGCGTGGGAATCGGATTCCGGAGCGCCCGGCAGCGGCGATGCCGCTGGAGGCATCAGCGACGGGCTGGCCGTGGGCTGTGAGTCGAGGGCAGCGAGGAATCCGGCAGCGGGGCGCGCTTTGATGAGCGCGGTGCGCAGGCTGTCGCGGACAAAGTCGTGGATGTGGCCAGCCTGGCGAAAGCGGACTTCGGTTTTGGCTGGGTGAACGTTTACGTCTACTTCTTCGGGCGGCATCTCGAGGAACAACAGAACCACCGGGAAGCTGGTGGGTGGAATTACGTTGCGATAGGCCTCGGTGATGGCGTGAAGCAGAAGCCGGTCGCGGATGAGGCGCTTGTTGATGAAGATGTAGATGGAGTTGCGGTTGAGTTTTTGCAGTTCTGGCTTGGAGTAGAAGCCGGTGAGACGCAGGGATCCGGGCTGGCGCGGAGGGTCCTCCGGACTCTTTCTCCACGGAGGAGGCTCCGGCAAACCCGAGCGCTCTAATTGAGTTTCGGCGGCGACGGGAAGCAGTTGGCTGAGGGTCTCCTTGCCGAAGACCTGAAAGATGCGCTCGGCGGTGCGGGCGACGGGAGGCGCGGAGAGAATGGTGTGGCTGGCGGAGAGCAGATCGAATTGCGTCTCAGGATGGGCCAGGGCGTAGTGCGTGACCAGCGCGGTGACGTGGGCGAGTTCAGTGGATTCGGCGCGCAGAAATTTGCGCCGTGCCGGAGTGTTGAAGAAGAGATCGGCGACAGCGATGGTGGTGCCACGAGGCAGGGCCGCATCTTCAACGCGATGAATTTTGCCGCCGGCGACTTCGAGATGCGTGCCGGCAGTCTCACCTCCGGTAGCAGTTTCAAGCGTGACGCGTGCGACGGATGCGATGGACGGAAGTGCTTCGCCGCGAAAGCCGAGCGTAGCGATGGAGAGCAGATCGTCGGCGGTACGGAGCTTGGACGTGGCGTGGCGCTCGAAGGCCAGCAGAGCATCGTCGCGATTCATGCCGTGACCGTCGTCGGAGATGCGGATCAGCTTTCGGCCGCCGCCCTCGACCTCGACTCGGATGCGCATGGCTCCTGCGTCGAGCGCGTTCTCAAGAAGTTCCTTGACCACGGATGCAGGCCGATCGACCACCTCGCCGGCGGCGATTTGATTGGCAACCTGATCGGGAAGGATGCGGATCTGGCCCATAAGAACTCAGAGTAATTGATAGACCAGATCGTATCCGATGAATGGCCTGCGCAAGCGCCGCGCAGATTCCTAGTTTGACGCCGGTGCGCCAGCTTTTACAGGCTTGTTCGAGGCCGTCCTGACCCTGGAGCGGGAACTCGTCGTCGTCGCCGGCCCTGTTGCAGGCGTCGCTGGACCTTCCAGCATGGTGGCCTTGCGAATGACAGCCTCGGGAGCGGTAGTGGTGAATCCGGGGTTGTTGGTCAACTGGGCGTCATACCACTGCGGAGGCAAATACCACCGTCCGTCGCCGGCAGCGGTCAGATAGTCGTAGATCAGCGGCATGTCGGCCGGCAGTCCACCGTGATCGCGTTCGGACAGGACAACGTAGGCCTTCAGTTCGCTCGAAATCTGATCGTGGTTGGAAGCGTCTCCCGCCTCCATCAGGGCGACGGCATCTTCCAGGTGAGCCGACGGGATGGCGCCCCGCTCAGAATCCAAACGCAGCGCCGTGGTCAGATGGTTGAGCGCGTCCTGCCGTTCTTCGGGAGTGCGCGCCGTGAGGCGTTCGAGCTTGGCCAGATAGAAGTTCGCATAAGGATCGTTGGGCCGATCAGCCACGGCGCCATCAAGATTCCGCTTGGCTACGGCAAAGAGATCGTAATCCATGGCCAGGATGCCGTTGTCGCGCTTGACGGAGGAGATCATGGGCCCGAAATCGGGACCATTGGGATTGAATCCGTTGCCCTTGGTCCGTAACTCAATCTCCGCCTTCAACTGTCCGTTGAAGAGCGTGTCGAGGTGCGCTTGCCGCTCCTTGATACGCGGCGCGCTGCCCATGAAACCGAGGCCCATGCGCGAATCCGCAGTTACAACCTGATTGAGCGAAGCGAAGAGGCGATTGACATCGCGCGGGTCGTAGCCCTGCTCGATCATCAAATTCACCGCCATATCGTCGGCATCGTCCTCTTCTTTTGAGGCCCAAAGGACCGGCTCAAGCTGCGGATGAATGAAGTAGTGGCCGACTTCCATTCCGGTGGCCAGGCCGGCGGTTCCTCCGAGCAATCCTCCCAGGCGCAGAGGGATCATGGCGCCACCCAACCCAGCTCCCATGACCATTGAGCCGACGTCGGTGATCATCTTTTCTTTCTCAGCTTTTTCCTTCGCCAGCTCTTCCGCAACATGCTTATCGCGAATGCGCAGGTAAGCCTGTCTCAGCTCAACGTGGGCAATTTCGTGCGCTAGCACGTAGGCCATTTCCGACTCGCTGTCGAGCATGGAAACCAGTCCCGTGGAAAGGTAGATGGTTCCAGTGGAGAGCGTCAGCGCCTTGGGGATGGGATCATAGAGGACGCGAAACGTATATACGTTGGTTGAGCTCTTGGGAACGAGCCTTTGCCCGATGTGATTGATGTAGCTTTGCACCACGGGATTGGCGTAGAGGCGCTGACGGTCAAATGCATCTCCGGAAGCGGCGTCCTGCGACAATCCCATGTTCCCGGTCAGGTTGATGCCGTAGGCCAGCTGCATATCGTTTCGGCGCAGCGTATCCCATTCCTGCTGAATGGAGTCCTGCACCTCGGGCATCTGCTCGACGCGAGCAATTTTGTCCTTGTCTACATTGCTGATGTCGTTCGGGTCCTGCCCCTTCTTGTTTTTCCCCGAAAGCGCGTTGGTAAGCTGGCTCATCTGGGCTGAAGAGGGCGGCGCTGTAACTCCGCAGACAAGCAGAGCACAAAAGGCGATGGCGAGAAGTCTTTTCATAAGACTCTCCTTTTCTTGTGAATGCGGCGCGCCGATAAGGCCGCTGACCGTTGCTGGCTGGGGGGAAGGCCCGGTGTGCCATGAGTATAGGCCTGAATTTCGTGCCGAGTCAACGGGGCGGCACAGGCGCGAATCGCCGCAATTGGAGCGGTGATATAGAAATCGAGGCGCCGGTTTCGCGTCTAAGGAATTCTGCACAAATTTTAATCTACCGTCCATGTTTTCGTGGAACCCGAAGCCCTTTCCGCGGCATCAAAAAGGTGCGTGAAACATGTGGCGGAGTATTCCTTAGTCCAGTTTCACCACGCGCTCGCGCAAAGGAGATCAAATGCCAACCCACGCAGCCGAATCAAAAAAGCCGGCCAAAACGAGCAATCCGGATGACTTCACGCCCGAGCAGGTCAAGGAATTGACGGACGCGCTCAACCCGCTTCTGGCCGACGTTTTCGTCCTTTACATCAAGACGAAGAACTTCCACTGGCACATGAGCGGCCCGCATTTTCGCGATTATCATCTCCTGCTCGACGAGCAGGCCGATCAGATCTTCGCCATCTCCGATGCGATTGCCGAGCGGGTTCGCAAAATCGGCGGGCAGACGATTCGCTCCATCGGGCAGATTGCGCGTTTGCAACGGATCAAGGACAACGACTACGAGTTTGTTCCGGCGCACGGCATGCTGGAGGAACTGCAGTCCGACAATCGGGCGCTGGTCAAAAGCCTCCGCGAGGCGCACGAAATTGCATCCGACGCCAACGACTACGCGACGACGAGCTTGATCGAAGTTTGGATCGACGAGGCTGAGCGGCGCGCATGGTTCCTGTTTGAAGCGACGCGATGATGAATGATTGTCCAAGATTGGGAAGTGGTTCAATTTGAAAATAGCCGTCTTCCGGAGCTAAAGCCCAGATTCATTTGGCGGGATTACGGCACGACTAAAGTCGTGCCCTTTCAAAACAGATTCATGTTGGCACGCTGCCGACGATTGCGGGTGGTTGCGGAGACTTGAGCCGCTGGCGTAAGGTGGGCGCATTGGGCACGCCTTTTTTGGGGTCCGATTTAATTGGAGGACCTTCACGCCAATGGACGCTCTCACCACATCTCCGATTGTTGCCGCCGCAGGCGGCAGCTTCCTGATTGAATCGCGCACGCCGGATGAGGTTTTTACTCCCGAAGACCTGAGCGAGGAACAGCGGCAGATTGCGGCGACGGCGGAGCGATTCGCGCGCGAGGAGATTTTGCCGCGCGTGGCGGCGATCGAGGCGAAAGAGCCGGGCGCGATGGCAGCGGTGCTGCGCAAAGCTGCCGAGCTGGGGTTCACCGCAGTCGATGTTCCCGAGGAGTACGGCGGCCTGGGGATGGACAAGGTGAGCTCGACGCTCATCGTCGACCACATTTCAGTGCTGGCCAGCTTTTCGACGGCGTTCGGCGCCCACGCTGGCATCGGCACGCTGCCGCTGGTGTGGTACGGAACTCCGGAGCAAAAGCAACGCTACCTGCCGAAACTGGCCAACTGCGAGTGGATTGGCGCGTATGGATTGTCCGAGGCGAGCTCGGGTTCAGACGCCATGAACATTCGGACGCGCGCGACGCTCACGCCGGATGGCGCGCATTACATTCTGACCGGCGAGAAGCAGTGGATCACCAACGGCGGCATTGCGGACCTGTACACGGTCTTCGCCAAAATAGATGGGGACAAGTTTTCGGCGTTCTTAGTGGAACGAGACACGCCGGGCCTGATCGTGGGCACCGAGGAACACAAGCTTGGGATTCACGGCTCGTCGACATGTCCGCTGGTACTGCAGGATTGCAAAATTCCGGTGGACAATCTTCTCGGCGAGGCAGGCAAGGGCCACCACATCGCGTTCAATGTGCTGAATGTTGGCCGCTTCAAGCTGGCCGTGGCGTGCATTGGCGGGGCTCGGCATGCGCTGGCGCAGATGATTCACTATGCCAAGGAGCGTCGCGCATTCGGCAAACCGATCGCGGAGTTTGGGCTGATCCAGCGCAAGATTTCTTCGGCAGCCGCGCAGCTTTATGCGGCGGAGAGCATGGCCTATCGCTTGGCCGGTCTGATGGACGCGAAGCTGAATGCCGCAAACCTCGACGCGGCGCACGCGGCGCCGAGTGTAGACGTTCCGCGTCTGATTGAGGATTACGCGGTGGAGTGCTCCATCCTGAAGGTCTACGGTTCCGAGATGCTGACGCTGGTTGCGGACGAGCTGATCGCGACCATGGGCGGGTATGGATACGTCGAGGAGTATCCGGCTGAGCGCACGTATCGCGATGCGCGGATTAACCGCATCTTCGAAGGGACCAACGAGATTAACCGGCTAATCATCACGGGCTGGATGATGAAGCGCGCGATGAGCGGGAAGCTGCCGCTGCTGGGCGCGATCAGGCGCGTGATGGACGAGGTAATGGAGCCGCCTGCGTTCGGCGGCAATGCGGATGCGGGCCCGCTCGCGCACGAAGCGAGGGTTCTCGCGGCAGTCAAGAAGATGGCGTTGTTCGCGGCGGGCGTGGCCAGCCAGAGATTTATGACGGCGCTTGAAGAGCAGCAGGAGATTATGGCCGACCTGGCAGACATGATCAGCCAGGTATTCGCGTTGGAGTCAGCGTTGGTGCGCGCGCAGAAAATTGCACGCTCAGGGCGTAGCTCGGCTGAAGTTGCGGCGGCCATGACGGGATTGCTGGCGGATGAATCGATGGCGCTGGCCGAACGCGCGGCGCGGCGAGTGCTGGCCGCATGCGGCGAAGGCGACGCTCTCGAAACGCAGTTGGCGATTCTGCGGAGGCTGGCGCGGATTGTGCCGGCCGATGTAGCTGCGCTCAGCCGCGCTGTGGCCCGCCAGTGCATCGAGCTGGAACGCTATCCTGTTTAGGGAAAGCTTCCGGTTCTTATGCAGCAGGACCTAAGTGATGCAATGACAATTCGCAACCTGCTGGCCGATGCGGAAGGCTCGCTGGTTGAGGGGCCGCACGCGGAGCGCGCGCGCCGCGATGCAGAGACGCTGCTCCTTCACGTAATCAGGGAAGATGCGCCGGACGTCAACCTGGCGTGGCTGATTGCGCACGGATACGAAACTCTGCCTGCGCGCGAGACTTCAGCTTTTCGCGCATGGATCGAACGCCGGCGCGCCGGCGAGCCAATCCAATACATCACGGGCGAGGCGGAGTTTTACGGACTGAGTTTCAAGGTCAATCGCGCGGTGCTGATTCCGCGGCCCGAAACCGAACACCTGGTTGAAAAGGTCATCGAGATTGCTGGCGGGCTCGAGAAGCAGCGTATCGCCAAGCAGCGCATCGCCAAGCTGCGCATCGCCGATGTGGGCACGGGATCGGGAGCGATTGCCGTGGCGCTGGCCAGCAAGTTGCCCGCCGCACGGATGCACGCAACGGATATCTCCGCGGCGGCGCTGGCAGTGGCGCGAGCGAACGCGGAACGCCACGGCGTCGCTAGTCGCGTCGCCTTCCACAAAGGTGACCTGCTGGCGCCCGTAGCAGGCAAGCTGTTCGATTTCGTCGTCTCGAATCCGCCTTATGTGCCGGAGCACGATCGCGATTCGCTTTCGGTAGAGGTGCGCGATTATGAGCCGGCGCAGGCGTTGTTCGCGGGCGCAGACGGTCTGGACGATTATCGCCGGTTGATTCCTGCGGCATTCAACGCGCTCATTCACGACCGCTATCTAGTGCTCGAGATCGGATTCGGCCAAGAACTTGCGGTTGGTGCGCTACTAGCCGCGTCCCGCTTTACTCAGATCGAATTCGTCCTCGATTTACAAGGCATTCCGCGTGTGGTGGTCGCTCGACGCCCGTAAATCGGACGGTACTGAAAATTCACTAAGCGCGGCCGGTTTTCTTCAGTTCCCCATAGAAGCCGAGATCTTTGGCCAGCAAGCTCTTGACGATGTAGACAATCTGGCCGTAGTGCAGGCCGAAGTGCTCAACGACCTGGTAGACGGCATCAAGACCGCGCACGTGGTAGCCCTGAATTTCGCAGGGCGCGAGCAATTCGTCGACGGTGAGGCGGTCGAGGATATTGGCGGCTTCGTCGAGCGTTGCGCCGAGTCGCGAGAGCAACTCGGCTGCAGAGAGTCCGCTCTGCGCAGCGAACTCGGCGGGGCGGTTGCGCTCGTCTTGATTCTCATTGAACGAATCAACGAGCCACTGGCGCACGTTGCCATCGAGATGCAGCAGCAGATTGCCAATGCTGTTTGAGGCATCGTTGGGCCGCCACCAGACTTGTTGAGCAGTGAGCGGCGCGACGCACTCCTTCATGCGCGGCCAAAACTGCCCGAGGAGCTTGGTCCGCGAGAATTCGAGGAAGACGGAAGCGAGTTCTGTTTCAGGTTGTGTCATCAAGAACAGTTCTGAATAAGATGTGCGCTTTCCCCGGTACCTCCGCCGCGGCAGACGAGGGACCGGGGGCACCCATAGAGATTGCGAGACGAAATAAGCCAAAAACTAGATCAGCTCGTAGCCGGCGAACCAATAGGCGATCTCGAATGCGGCAGTCTCCGGCGCATCGGAGCCGTGGATGGCGTTCTCACCGAGAGAGCGCGCAAACTTTTTGCGAATGGTGCCCTCTTCGGCGTTGGCGGGATTTGTTGCGCCCATTAGCTTGCGCAGATCGGCAATCGCGTTGTCTTTCTCCAGGACCATGAGGAACAAAGGGCCGGAAGCCATGAATTCCGTGAGGTCTGCAAAGAACGGCTTGGAGCCGTGAACGGCGTAGAAGCCCTCGGCCTCGTGTTTGGTGATGGATTCTCTCCGGATGGAGACGATTCGGAAGCCGGCCTTGTCAAGTTCGGCGAGGATGGCGCCGGCAAGCCCGTCGGCTACTGCGTCCGGTTTGATGATGCTAAATGTTCGCTCGGGCACTTTTCGGGTCGCTCCTTCGCGCAGAAATCTTTCTGTATTCCATTGTAACGGAAGGCTTTCGACGCGGTTCTGGAAGGCCCGTTCGCGCCGCGGATCAAGCGTTCGGGGACGATCCATTACTTTTGTACATTGTCCGGCGGAGAGACAACTTATTCCCCAAAAGGGGTATTCGGAAACCGTTTTTGGCGCAGACAAGCGATTTGGATTCTGCTACAAGTATTGGTGTAGACAGAACTGTACCGGGTTGAACGACTGACTAGCAGTTGCGAAAGATTTGTTTTGGGGATCAATTTTGGGGATCGAGGGGTAATTGATTTATCCCCCGAAAGTGGTATTCCGATAACCTGTTTTGGCACAGACATGCGACTTGAATTCTGCTACAAGTATTGATGTAGCCAGAAATGTATTGTGTTGAACCACTGATTAGCAGTTGCCGATAGAGTTGCTTTGGGGATTAAGAATGGCCTTAGTTATCTTACAAATCGCTGCCCTGGTTGCAGTCGCTCTGGTTCTTGTGGGATTCCGCAAGAGCGCGAAGCGGCGCAATTCGCAATCATGGAATGCCTTGCTGGCCCGCCTCCGTCCTGAATGGAGCGCGCGCGAGTTGAGCGATCACTTCTTGTGGCAGGAGGGCCTGAGCGCCACTCCTGAAGATGCCTGGCAGCGTATGGAAGGGCCGAAGGGCCTCTGGGTGATCTACCAGAATGCGCGGATCATGCAGGAGATGGCGGACTTCGCGGCCAAGAATTGCGACGCCGTCGATCGCCTGCTCATCGAAACCTTACACAGCGACGCAATGCAGATTCGAGTTTGCGTCCTGACGGCTCTAGGACAGTATGCATTTCGCCACGCTAGCGAAGGTGTTCGCGTGAATGCGTTCCGCGCCGCCTCAATCTACACCGGCATGGCCGCACGCATGACGCAGTTGCTGCAAGAGCACGCAGCCGTCATGGTTCCGGACTTTGTCGCGGCGATGTAACGAAGTTTCTTCTTTTGAAAAGAAAACCCCGGCTTCGGCCGGGGTTTTTGTTTGTGCGTACGTTTCGCGGGCCGGGCTTGAGCCTGCGGCAGCTTGGAGCCTGCGACAGCTCGGAGCCTTGACCAGCGGGATTATTTTTCCATCGTGTCGAGGAACGCGCCGATCCGCGCGAATTCTTCTTCGCTCAAGCGGAAGGTAAGCGCTGCAGCGGTCTCTTCGACCTGCTTTGCGTTGCGCCCACCGACAATGGCCGCGGTAATGGCGGGATTGTGCAGCACCCAGGCAACAGCAACAACGCCGGGGGTTACGCCGTGGCCGCTGCCGATTTCGCGCAGCAGCTCTACCAGGCGCAGATTCTGGCTGATGCGCGGCTGGTTGAATTCCTTGTTCTTGCGGCGCCAATCGTCGGGGGCCAGATTCGAAGCGCGCTCGGCTGTCATTTTGCCGGTGAGCATGCCGGAGAGCATGGGCGAATAGTTGATGACGCCGATGCCGTTGGCCAGCGTGAAGGTCAGAATCTCGGTTTCGATGGCGCGGCGCAGCATGGAGTAAGGCGGCTGCAGGCTGGTGATGGGCGCGATCTTCATGGCGCGCTTCATCTGGTCGACGGAGAAGTTGGAGACGCCGATCCAGCGGATCTTTCCATGCTCTTGCAGACGGGCCAGCGTCTCCCAGCCTTCTTCGATTTCGCTGTCGGGATTTGGCCAGTGAATCTGGTAGAGGTCGATGGTATCGACTTGCAGGCGCTTGAGCGACGCTTCAACTTCTTCAGCAAGCGACTCGGCCTTGAGCGAGTTGTAGATGGAGCGGTCCTCGTGCCAGCGGAGCGAGCACTTGGTGAAGATGTACGGCTTGCGCGACAGCGATTTGACGGCGCGGCCGACCATCTCTTCAGAGTGGCCGAGGCCATAGACGGCCGCTGTGTCGATCCAGTTGACGCCGAGGTCGACGGCGCGATGGATGGCGGCGATAGAGTCCGCGTCGTCCTGTGGTCCCCAGGAGGATGCCCAGTCGCCCCCGCCGATGGCCCATGTGCCAATGCCGATGGGGGTGAGTTCGAGATCGGAGTTGCCGAGGGTGCGCAGCGCGGGTGAAGAGGCAAGAGAGGACATACGTACAGAATAGACGCGGCCCCACCCGGCGGGATTGCGGATATCCTTGCGGCAAGGGAAAGCACAGCGGCGCCGCGTCATTTCACAGTGCGCAGCACGCATTTTTCGCAGGCGCATCTAACCCTTCCTAGAGGTGATGCCATGAAACACATTCTTCCCGCAATCTGCTGCCTTGCGCTCGTCTCCATCCCGGTTCTAGCTCAAAAGCCGGCGCCGATGAGCGACCAGAAATTCCTTGATGTTGCCGCACAGACTGACATGGTTGAGGCGAACCTGGGCCAGCTCGCGCAGGAATCGGCTGCCAAGCAGCCGGTGAAGGACTACGCCCAGATGCTGGTGAACGATCACACGCAGGATTTTGGCAAGCTGCAGACCCTGGCCGCGCAGACCGGCCTCACCATTCCGAACGCCATCGACGCAGAACACAACAAAGTCAATGATCGGCCCCTTCCATGCAGTCAAGGGGGCGGCCTTCGATCGCAAGTACATCCACGATATGATCGCCGGACACACCGCGGCGATCGCGCTCTACAAGAAGGAAGCGCACGACGCGGAGAATTCTCAGGTCCGCGCATACGCCGAGGAGACAATCCCAACTCTCCAGAAACATCTGGATGGCGCTAAGGCATTGCAGCAGGGCAAAACACCGACTATGTGACACGCGCGATCGCGCAGCCCGCTCTGCCTGTCCGCAAATGGAGGAAACATCCATATGGCCGGCAGAGTGGGCCGAGCAGTTGGCGGCTATTTCTCTTTCGCAGCCAGAGCCAATTCAATCTTCGTCTCTGTCTGACCGCGGTGGATAGTCACTTCGAATCGATCGCCAATCTTTCCAAAAAGCATCTCGCTCGCGGCTTCTCCTTTGCTGGCGGTTAATGGCTTGCCCTCGATGGCGACGATTTCGTCACCGGGCTGGATGCCGGCCTTTTCCGCGGGAGAGTCGGCGTCCACTTTTGTCACCAACGCTTTGCTTTTATTTGCGACGTCGATCTCAAATCCTGTCGAGCCAAGTTCCGCAGACTTGATGAATCCATATGGCTTGAAATGCCCGTAGCAGAATTCGAGCGCGGCGAGGCCAGCTGGGCCGGCACCGATGCAGGGAGCGAACTGATTTTGCCAATTAATCATATCTTTAACCGAAACCATAAAACCGGAAGCTGTCGGGCCGGCAGGCGCATTTTGCGGGGCGCGGACGAGGCTGACGTCGACTTGAGAACCGCCGCGCTTCAACGTCAGGTGCAAGGTGTCGCCGCGCCGCCCGAACACGCCTTTGGCGGCGATCATGCCGCGCGTCGGCTCGACAGGCTTGCCGTCAACAGCGGTGATCGTATCGCCCACTTTGAATCCCGCAGCGGCGGCCGGAGATTGAGGATCGACGGCCGTGATCGTGCCGTCGGTATTGCCCTTGGTGTCGATGGTTAGGCCCGAGTAGCCCAGTTGGCTTTTCAGGATGAAGCCAGCCTGCTCAAAGAGCGAGGCGCATTTCTTGACCAAGGGAGCAGCGATGGGACCAACCCCGACGCAGGGCGCGGTTGCGCCCTGCTGGTTGACGAGTACGTCGATTTGCGCAAAGGCCTGGGTAGCGGCGCAGGCCAGGACCAGTGCAGCCAGAAAACTCAAAAAGATACGAGTGGGGATACGAGCCAAGACAACCTCCAGATTTCGGTAGCGGCCTGTGGCTCGATGCAGTCGTTGTCTGATCGATCGACAAAGCGGAAATGCGCTGGGAAATCCTTTCCATAGTACGCGTCTTGTGCGAATCCGGCATCCGGAAATGGAAATGCGGATCGCCGAGGTGACGTTGAAGAGGTGTGCTCTCGCAATCAGGCGGCGCGGGCGCGGGTTCGCGCAGTTCTTGCCGGTTTCTTCGCCGCGCGCCTACGCGCTGGCTTTGGCTGGGGCACGACGGAGAGGCTGAGGCCCATGGTATTCAGAACCGCGACGAGGGTTTTGAGCGTTGGATTGCCTTTGGGCGAGAGCGAACGATAAAGAGACTCGCGGCTTATGCCGGCCTTGGCGGCGACTGCACCAAGACCGCCGCAGGCCTCGGCGAAAGCTCGGAGCATCAGCAGACTGGCGCCGCGATCGTCGGGATCGTTGAGAGACTCAAGTGCAGCCTTCAAGTATTCAACTGCAAATTCGGGGTCCGCGCGCAGCTCTTCAACTTCTCGCTCGTGGTGAGATACGGCGCCAATAAGTGCTGTCATTGTTGTCTCCGTTTCCAATCAGCCCAGAACGTCTTTGCTCGTTCGATGTCTCGCTCCTGGCTGCTCTTGTCTCCGCCGCAAAGCAGAATCACTAATAGCGATCCGAGCGTACCGAAATACACTCGATATCCTGGCCCGAAATCGATGCGCAGTTCGCTCACCCCGCCGCCGACGGACCTGCAGTCGCCGAAATTTGCAACCTCGACCCTGCGCAACCGCTTAGCGATGCTCGTTTTAGCCGCGGTGTCCCGAAGCCGTCGAAACCACTCGGTGTAGGGTTCCAGGCCGTCTTTGCGCTGGTAGCGGACGAGTTCGATCACGAGCCAAGTGTAGCATAAAAGCTACAAAGGCCATCGCGAGCCGGTGATTCTTGATCGGGAATGTCTTGGGGGGGCGGATTTACGCCGATGGGCTCAGTTTAAAAACATCGTGCGGTAGAGCGTATCGCGCTGGACGGGCTTGAAGCCGGCGTCGCGGATGATGCGGCGCAGTTCTTCTTCGGTGGTGCAGTTGGAGGTGCCGGCGGCGCGGACGACATTTTCTTCAAGCATTACGGAGCCCACGTCGTTGCCGCCGAAGTGAAGGCCCAACTCGAGCACCTTCAATCCCTGCGTAACCCAACTGGCCTGCACGTTCTCGATATTGTCGAGATAGAGGCGCGAGATGGCGAGGACTTTTAGATATTCGACGGACGTGGCTTCGTCCCAGCCGCGGCCGCCGAGCGCCGTGTTTCCGGGCTGGAAGCTCCAGGGAATGAAGGCCGTGAAGCCGCCGGTTTCTTCCTGAAGGCGTCGGACGACTTCAAAGTGATTGATGCGCTGATCGAAATTCTCGCCCACGCCAAACATCATCGTCGCAGTGGTGCGCATGCCGAGTTGATGCGCAGTGCGGTGCACGCTGACCCAGTCCTCTGTGTCGCACTTGAGGCGCGCGATGCGATGGCGGACTTCGTCGTCGAGAATTTCGGCACCGCCGCCGGGGATGGAGTCGAGCCCGGCATCGCGCAGGCGAGCGATGGTGGTGCGAAGGTCTAGATTCGAATACTCCGCAATGGCGAGGACTTCGGACGCGGACAAACAATGCAGCCAGATTTGCGGGAAACGCTCTTTGATGCCGCGAAAGAGGCGCTCGAACCAGTCGATCTTGAGATCGGGATGAATGCCGCCCTGCATCAGCACGCCGGTGCCGCCCATTTCGAGAGTCTCGGCGATTTTGTCGCAGATGGTTTCGAACTCGAGGATGTAGCCATCGCTCGAGTTGGGGTGGGGCTTGCCGTTGATGGGCAGCGGACGATAGAAGGCGCAGAAGGTGCAGTATTCGGTGCAGTAGTTGGTGTAGTTGATGTTGCGATCGATGATGTAGGTGACTACGCCCTCGGGATGCAGGCGGCGACGCACAGCGTCGGCATCGAATCCCAGGCCGATCAGGTCAGGGGATTGAAAATACTCGAGAGCTTGATGGCGCGTGATCGGCATATGTTCGATTCTAGCAATTCGGCTGGAAATTCAATTGGGCGGTGCATCGTTAATGTCAGGGGCAGCGAACGCGGCCTGATCGCGAGACTGGTGGCGGCGAAACAGGAAGATGCCACGCGTACTCGGTGGACGGCCCTGGGTGCGCGCCAGGTTTGACGCCGTGGAAACTCCGCTGAAGAGGACCAAAAAATCAAGAAACGCCCGGATGAAGCCCTTTTTCTCGCTGTTGGCCATCGGGGAAGAACCTCGCGCTGGACTCTAGCTTACTGGGTCGATGGATGTACCGTGCGGATGCATGATTCCGCCTTGAGAGGGCTATTTCCAGACGAAGGTGGCTTTGTCTTTGTCCTTGCGCGCTTTGGAAACGGGAAAGACCTGGCCGTGCATCACGACGAAGACGCCGGGCGCGAGCAATCGCGCGGCGAGCAGGCTTTCGGTGAGGTTTTGCAGGCCGTCGCTGCCTTCAAAGCCGAGAGGAGTCATGGCTCCGGTGAGGATGATCGGGACTTTCAGGGCCGTGAATGTCGATTCAAGAAAAAGGCCGGTTTCGACCATGGTGTCGGTGCCGTGAGAGATCACGATGGGAGCGCCTTCATCCAAAAGCTCTCCGACACGGTCGCGAACCTCCAGGCGATCGGCGTCGGTCATCTCCAGCGAATCTTTGTTCATCAGGTGGATGGTTTGGATATCGGCGTCGGGCAGGCGGAGAGCGCGCAGATAGCGGTCGAGCTTGGCGGCACGATTTTCTACCGTGCCGCTCTGCTCGGAGTAGACCTTCTCAATCGTTCCTCCTGTTGAGAGCAGATAAATGCGCTGCATCGAAATTTCGTCCTCCGCCCCAGTGCGATCCCAGGTCTCCAAAAGCGAGAGACCTGGGGCACCCATTTTCGTGGCGCAAACATTACTCGCTGTACCGCTTCTGGTGCCAGATCCACGCTGTGCGGATGATGTCATCGAGCTGGGTATAGCGCGGCTTCCAGCCTAATTCGCGCATGGCTTTCTCTGAGCTGGCGACGAGGACGGCGGGGTCGCCCGGACGCCTGGGGTGGATCTCTGCCGGGATGGGGTGGCCGGTGACGCGGCGCGCGGATTGAATAACGTCCTGCACGCTGAAACCCTGACCGTTACCGAGGTTGTAAATCAGCGGGCCCGGACTTTCGGCGCTGGAATCGTTTTTGGCGCTGGAGTCGTTCTTCGCGCCAGAGTCGAGGGCCGCGAGCGCAAGCAGGTGCGCGTCAGCCAGGTCGGAGACGTGAATGTAGTCGCGGATACAGGTGCCGTCGCGAGTGGGATAGTCATCGCCGTAAATGCGGATGGAGGAGCGTCGCCCGAGCGCAACGTCGAGGACAAGGGGGATCAAGTGAGTTTCCGGATCGTGCGCTTCGCCGCGGGTGATGCCAGCGGGGCCTTCGGGCGCGCCGGCCACGTTGAAATAGCGCAACGAGGCGTAGCGAAGGCCGTGAATGCGATTGAACCAGGTCAGCATCTCCTCGACGAGGAGTTTTGACTGGCCGTAGGGATTGGCCGGCGCAAGACGCGCATCCTCTTTGATTGGAATGGTTTCCGGCTCGCCATAGACGGCCGCGGTAGAAGAAAAAACCAGCCGTTTGGGCCCGCAGGCGAGCATGGCCTCAAGGAGCGAGAGAGTAGATGCGATGTTATTGCGAAAGAAAAGCTCGGGCCGGACCATCGACTCGCCGGCCTCAATGAGCGCAGCGAAGTGGAGCACAGCGTCGAAAGGCTGGCCCTGTTTGCGGGCGTTTTCAAAGATGGATTCGAGAGTCTTCCGGTCGGCCAGCTCGCCTTCAATGAACTCGATACCGGGTGGCAGCATATCGCGACGGCCGTGACTTAAGTTGTCGAAAACGACGGCAGTGTGGCCCATTTTGGCAAAAAGGCCAGCAACAGTACCGCCAATGTACCCGGCGCCGCCAGTCACTAAAATCTTCACAAAAAGACTACCCTCGCGAGTCCAGAATGAGTTACCTTGAGTCTATAAGAGTAGTGCTTGATCGCGCGGCCATTCGAGCCGTCCGGCCTGAATTTCCCGCTTGGGTGGCATACCACGACGGGATCTCGAACGCAGCGCTCAGGGAGTACAAAGGCTGGGCCGTCCTGGCGGGTCCGATCCAGCGTAGCCGTTCTGGTATTCCTGGGGGCGTATCTTCTATCGCGAGGCCTGCGGCCGTTTCCTTTTGAAGTGCCTTGGATACTGAAGGAAAGAAACGGAGTGCCCGTGGTGAACAGACCGGGCTCAGGTGGGTTATTGATCCGGATTCCCCGGTGCCCTTGGTACCTGTCCCTACACAATTTGTGTGATCCGCGAGTAACTAACCCCTCCGTATAATGGTAATGATCTCTTTTCAATCAATTCCTCGAGGAATCCGGTTCCGGGATCGATGAAAGGGACAGGCTTCGCCATCAGAAGATTGGGAAGCGAATGTTGCTGGGCGGCGCATCTTTTTGAGCCGCCAGCGGGATAGACTTCCCAGTTTACGCAGGTTGGATGAAGCAGATCGCGAACGATTGAAAGATTGCAAAGAAACGGAAGAGCGCATCAGACAGTAGTGAAGCATTGCGTTCCCCGGATTCGCCATTTTTTCCTGGGGTGGCCTGCCGCCAAGGCGGCCGCAAGTGAGGATTAGAGACATGCCGACATCGTTGACCACTGGACAGAGTACGTTCGGTCTGCTGCCCGAGCCCGAATTCCGTCCTTTAGCCTTTCTCATGAGCGGTGGAATCAACTTGTTGATCGCCGTGACAGCCATCGCTATCGGCATGACTGCGAAGCACGTTCTGGAACAGCACTACGAAATGACGACGCTCGTCGTGCCTGCCACTCCGCCGCCTCCGGCGTTAAAGATCAGGCAGCCTCCACCGCAGGTCATGCCGCCTCCGCCTGAGCCGCCGAAGATTGTGTTGCAGCCGCGGCAGATTGAAATTCCCAGGCCGCTGCCCGCGCCCAAGCCGTTGCAGATGGAAGCCAAAGTGAACTTGCCGGTGATCCAACCCAGGCCGCAGACGGTGACCCTGGCGCCGCAGCCTAAGGCGGCTCTTACGGCCGCCATGCCGGCGCAGAACAACCTGCGGAAGGCCTCCACGGTGCCCGTGCATCTGGGCGACACATTTGGAGCGACGCCTAATCCAAATTCCACTCGCCCAGCTACCGTTGCGGCAATCGGGAATCCATATGGCGGCATGAATGGGCCGGCAGTAGCTCCGCACGGAATGGTGGGGTCAACCGGTCTTGGCAATGGAACGAAGTACGGTTCCAACGCAGGCAACTTAGGCAAAGTGGCTTCGGCCGGCATTCCCGGCGCCACCGGCACGGGTCCATCGTCCAATTACGGCAAGGTCAACTCGGCTGGAATTCCGGGGATGACCCAGGCAGCTGCGCCGCCGAAGATGGCCGCCGCGGTAGTTCACTCTTCCGAGGTAGAAGTTCTCTCCAAGCCACCGGTGCGCTACACGAGCGAAGCGCGCCAGTTGCACGTCGAAGGTGATGTGGTGCTGAACGTGACGTTCCTGGCCAGCGGGCAAGTGGTGGTGCACGGGATACTTCATGGACTAGGCCATGGCCTGGATGAGGAAGCCAAGCGTGTGGCGGAGCAGATCCGATTCCGTCCCGCGACCAGCAATGGCGAGCCAGTGGACGTAACGACGAAGATTACCATTACGTTCCAACTGGCATAGCATCGCGTCCTGATTGGCGTAGCATCACTCTGGTAAGGAAGAAAAAGCCACCATACTCGGCAGCCACGCACCGAAAGGGGCGCTGGGCTAGAACAGAGCCGAACAGAGATCAATAGGAGTCACAAATGACGTTTCGGAAGATCCCCCTAACCTTCCTGATTCTTACCATGGGTGTTGCTTCCGCCCACGCCAAGAAGGAACCAAAATACGAACAGGCGCGCCAGCTCACCGCAGACCAGGCCGCATTGGTGCAAAGGGCCATCGCGCAGGAAAAAGTTCTCATCAAGAACATTCAGTTGCGCACCCCGCTGGTGGAAACCTACATCCAGGACACTCGGCCGGACGTGAAGCTGTATGAAGTGCCCATCGACGACCAGTACATGCTGAGCCGCGTGGATTTCGGCAAAGGATTCTTCGACAAGGGCTATGAGCCGAAGGCGGAGACCAGGCATGGTTTCTTCAAGGGCTCCCTTGCGGCCATGACGGGGCTGAGCAAAGCGCTGGGCCTGGAGAAGTTTACCTACAATCCAAACGGATTTATGCAGATGATGTTCATCGATCCCTCGGGATTCGATCAGCAGCATTATGTCTTCAGCTTTGTGCGCCGCGAGTTTCTGGGCACGGTGCGCACCTGGGTCTACGACGTGCATCCGAAGGCAGACGTCAAGGGCATCGGCCGGTTCTATGGGCGCATCTGGATTGAGGATGGCGGCGGCAATGTGGTCCGTTTCAACGGCACCTATACCGGACCCACGACTGAGGACGCTTCAAAGTATTTCTTCCACTTCGACAGTTGGCGCATGAACGTGCAGCCCGGAATCTGGCTGCCGGTAGCCGTATACGTTGAAGAGACGCAGCGCACCGGGACCGACAAGGCAGTGGGCCTGAAGGCGCAGACACATTTCTGGGGTTACTCGCTGAAGCTGCCCACACGGGAGAGCGAAAACGTAAGCGTGAAGGTTGACGAAGCGGTGGACAACAGCGCCGACTCGCAGGATGTAGGTCCGCTGCAGGCTTCGCGCATGTGGATTACCCAGGCCGAGAACAACGTGATCGATCGCCTGGTGGAAGCGGGCCTGGTCGCGCCGATCGAGCAGGGCGGCTATGAGAACAAGGTCCTGGACCAGATCGTAATTAACCTGGTGGTGCCCAACAACCTGGCGTTCACCGATCAGATTCACACGCGCGTGCTGCTCACCGATACCATTGAAGCCACGACCGTGGGCAACACGATTTTGCTGAGCAAGGGACTGATTGATTCGCTGCCCAGCGAGGAAGCGATTGCCTCGGTGATCTCAATGGAGCTGGCTCACATCGCCATGGGCCACCACATCGACACGCGCTATGCGTTCAACGATCGCCTGCTGTTCCCCGACACAGCTACTTTCCAGAAGATCAACATGAACCACTCGGACGTGGACAACGATACCGCGTCAAAGAGGGCGATGGAATATCTGGAGAACTCGATGTACAAGGACCGGCTGGCGAACGCGGGCCTTTACTACGAGCAATTGGCTGACCGGGCCAAGGTGTTGAAGGCGCTGAATACGCCGATGCTGGGCGACTCGCTGATGAGACCCGACGGCACGCCGTGGATGGCCGCGCTGGAACATGGAGCTCCCAAACTGAACTGGGACGATCTGTCGCAGACTCCGGCACTCCCGCTGGGAAGCTGGCTCAAGACAGACCCCTGGGACGACACCGTGCACATGTTGAGCGCCAAACGCTATGCGCCCATGAATGCCCGCGACAAAATGCCGTTTGAAGTGACGCCAATCTTCTACAAGCTGGCGCCCTATCAGGATGACAGCGTGGAGGCGCCTGCCGCTGCGCCGGTTGTTGCTCCCGCCCCCGCTGCGCAGCCAGCCAACGATCAGCCTGCCGCCGCGCCGGCCGCAGTACCCGATAACGCGCCGCCGGCCGCGCCGGCACAGCCGTCATCGCCCACGAGCAGCGCTGCTCCCACGCCGGACCAGCAGACCGCGGCCGCTCGGCAGCCAGAGCAGCAACCAACGGCGGCACAGAATCCGCAGCCGTAACTTGAGATGAGTCCCATTGAGACCGGATACGGTGCGCCGCGTTTGAACGGGCGCACCAAATCCAGTCGGGAGTATGAATCCGGGCGGTGTTGCACGCTAGAACCAAGATTCACCGTAAGTGGATGTACGCGATTTTTATGAAGAAATCGATCCTAATTGTATTTTGCATCACATCTTCCCTCGCTGTCGTTTCAGCGCGGGCTCAGGTTGTGCCCGCAGCCACTTCAAGTACCTTTCATCTATCGGCAGGCGCGCTGGGCTCGCTCGCTCAGCCTGATTACGAGGGAACTTTCGAGGCGGCAACCAGCCCCAACCGCGTTTATGGGCCGGGCGCGTATGTCGATGTCCATTTCAGCCGCTGGGTCCAGATTGAAGGCGAGGCCCGCTGGTTGCGCTTCAACCAGTTCAAGCCCATATACCTTCCCGAGGGAAACGGCGAGAGCACCTACCTGATCGGTCCGCGCATTCCAATCGGCACCTTTCACCGCATAACGCCGTACGGCAAGTTTCTCGTCGGCCTGGGCAGCGCCAGCTTTATCAACGGGGATACATTTGTGCTGGCCTATGGCGGTGGCGTGGACGTGAGGCTGTCGCACCGGTTCACGCTTCGCGCTGTTGACTTTGAGTATCAGCAGTGGCGCGTGACTCCGACGCTTTACCCTTACGGCGGCAGCGTGGGCATCAGCTACAAAATCTTTTAAGAGCAGGGACCAACGGACCGAGGGAACTAGGGAACAAAGAGAGCCTGCGGTCGTCGGGCCACTCCTGCTCCTTAGGCCCAAACCTTGATGCGCGGTCGATGGGATCCACGCCCTTGCGGCGCCAATGTCACGGAACGACGTGCAGCGGCGTTGCCTTGGCTGTCGGCATCGGCACATGCAGGATGCCTGCTACCGTGGGCGCAATCTGGCGCATGTCTACCAAACCTAAATCGCGGTGATGCGCGATTCCGGCTCCCACGGCAAAAAACGACGAACGCATCTCGGGATACTCGGGCGAAAATCCATGCGAGCCGCGGTGGCCGGGAATCGGCGTGACCAGGGCGCCGGTGAGCGCAGTCGAAGTATAGTAGCCGGGTTTCAGAACCACCAGAAAAGCAGCATCTGGATAAGTGCCGCGCTTTTTCATCGCGTCGCGATCCAGAATCTCCGCGATTCCGTTGTCGGGGTTTTCGGCCAGGCCGTCGAGCATCGCCTTCACCTGCTGCTCCGTTGCGTGGTCGTTGGGATCGTGCAGCATGATCGCCGCCATTCCGCCGGCCATCCACGGTTGAGCTTTCCAGGACTTTACAACGGGAGACTTGGTCGCCGGATCGATTCCGCCCTGAATCAGGCCTGCCTGAATGAACGGAATAAAAAGGTTGACGGCGCTCGAGATATTCATGAAGCCGTGATCGGAGACGATAACCAAAACGGCGGATGGATTACCCGCGAACACCTGATGCGCGAGGCGAGCGATCATGCCGTCGAGCGCTTCAAGATCCGCGCAGGCCTCGGGGCTGAAGGGACCGTGCTCGTGCTGCGATTCGTCGAGCGAGCTTAGGTGCAGCGTCATGAAAGCAGGCCTGAATCGCCGTAGAATCTCGAGAGTGTAGCGGGTCTTAACCTCATCGCCGGCGATCGATGTGTTGTTGCCGTTCATGTACGGGCCGACCGCGGGCTGCAGTTGCTGAATCAGCGTGTCTGGCCGCGCCAGGGCAGCCATCAGAAGCTGGTTGTCGGGATTCGCGTCATCTCCCGGGCTCAGGCCGCGCCAATACTCGGGGATCAGGTAGTCAACGTCGGTGGCGCCAACGCTTACAGGCCAGCCGATGCTGGCAGTGCGCAGGCCGGCATGGTGCGCAACCTGCCACAGCGTGGGAACGCGAATCGCGGAAGCGTACCAGTTCCACGCGCCCCGGAATTTCTGCTCGGGGTCGAATTCCTGATTGTTCAGAATGCCATGTTCCGCGGGCCAAACGCCGGTGATCAGCGTGGTGTGGCTGGGATAAGTGATTGTGGGCCAGATGCCAACGACGCCGCCGGCGTATGTTCCTTTGGCGAGGAGAGTGCGCAGGTAGGGAATCTTCATGCCGTGCGCGTCGGCCTGCGTAATGTACTCAGGCTTGAGACCGTCGATCGAGATCATCAGGACCGGCGCGGCGTGGACGGCGAGCGTAAAGACTGCGAAGAGGAGCGGGAGAACCCAAACGCGGTGAGCGGGACGGCGGACAAAAAGGCGGACGAAACGAGGTGGTGCGTTCATGCGGAGAACTCCTCCTGGAATTTTCGATGGAAGCAATGGGAGCCGTCCGCACTCTCAGGTTAAATTCACAAGCGAGCGGCGATGAAGACTGCGGGGGAAGTATACATAAAGACAGGCAACAGGGAGTAGCGAATAGGGAGTAGTTTGCGGACCTTAGCTCGCGATGCGCTGATTTGCATGAGGCTCGGGGGTGGGAAACGAGGCTGCGGGAACATCGGCACAAGAAAAAGGGCCGCTCCGAAGAGCAGCCCTTTCTGTTCAATGTTTACTGCTGGCTGGTTATCAGGCCGGTGAAGGCGAGCCTTCGGGCAAGCCGCCGCCCGTGCCTGGACCCCGGCTTTCGGGCTTGAGAACCTGCTGTGGCTGGCCGCCGTCGGAATCGCCCCCGCCGGCAAGCGCCGACCGCATCTCAGGCAGTGCCTTGCCCTCAAGAAGCAGCTGCAGTTCTTCGGCGTCGATGGTTTCGCGCTCCAGCAGCGCCGCGGCAATGCGGTGCATGGCGTCCCCGTTCGATTCCACAATGTTGTGTGCCGATTGGTAGGCCTCATCGATCAGGCGGCGAACTTCCTGGTCGATCTGGCGCGCCGTCTCTTCGCTGAAGTCGCGGTGCTGCGCAATCTCGCGTCCGAGGAAGATCTGTTCTTCCTTCTTGCCGAAGGTGAGCGGACCGAGGCGGCTCATGCCGTATTCGCACACCATGGAACGCGCCAGCTCCGTTGCGCGCTCGATATCGTTGCCCGCGCCGGTCGACATCTGGTTGAGGAATATCTCCTCGGCCACGCGGCCGCCATAGAGCATGGCCAGCCGTGTTTCGAGATACTCGCGCGTGTAGTTATGCCGGTCGTCCGGCAGGTGAACCGTGACGCCCAACGCCATGCCGCGAGGAATGATGGTGACCTTGTGTACCGGGTCGGAGTTTTCGCTCTTCATCGAAACCAGCGCGTGGCCGGCCTCATGATAAGCAGTCACGCGCTTTTCCGCGTCGCTAAGGATCATGGACTTGCGCTCTGCGCCCATCAGGACTTTGTCCTTGGCCAGTTCAAAGTCGTACATGGTGACCTGCTTGCGATTCAGTCGTGCCGCGTTCAGGGCTGCCTCATTCACCATGTTGGCGAGATCGGCGCCGCTGAAGCCCGGCGTTCCGCGAGCGAGCACGTTGAGATTCGTGTCGTCGCTCACGGGAACCTTCTTGACGTGAACCTTGAGCACTTCCTCGCGCCCGCGAATGTCGGGCAAGCCCACGACTACGCGACGGTCAAATCGGCCGGGACGCAGCAGCGCGGGATCAAGCACATCGGGGCGGTTGGTGGCAGCCACCAGAATCACGCCGTCGTTCGATTCGAAGCCGTCCATCTCGACGAGCAATTGATTCAGGGTCTGTTCGCGCTCATCGTGACCGCCGCCGAGGCCTGCGCCACGATGGCGGCCGACCGCGTCAATCTCGTCAATAAAAATGATGCAGGGCGCATTCTTTTTGCCCTGCTCAAACAGATCACGAACGCGGCTTGCGCCTACGCCGACAAACATCTCGACGAAGTCAGAACCGGAGATCGAGAAGAAGGGAACATTGGCCTCACCGGCCACGGCACGCGCCAGAAGCGTTTTGCCGGTTCCCGGAGGCCCGACGAGCAGCACGCCCTTGGGAATGCGCCCGCCAAGCTTTTGAAACTTCTGCGGCTCGCGCAGATATTCGATGATTTCTTTGAGCTCTTCCTTGGCCTCATCCACGCCAGCCACGTCTTTGAAGGTAACTTTCTTTTGCTGCATTGAGAGCAGGCGCGCGCGGCTCTTGCCGAACGACAGCGCCTTGTTGCCGCCAGACTGCATCTGGCGCAGCATGAAGAACCAGACGGCGATCAGCAGCACAAACGGGCCTGCATTAATGAGCAGGGGAATCAGGACGTTGTTCTGCGGCTCCTTGATGGAGAAGTTGACCTTGGCGGCGATCATCGCCTTCAGAAGGTCTTCGTAATTGCTCGGCAGAGTGGTGTGGAACTCGTCTTTGGGCGAGAGCTTTAAGTGACCCTTCAGTTCGTCACCCTGAATGGTGGCGTCTTGCAACTGATTGTCGGTCACCTTGTCATAGACGTCGGAGTAGGAGTACTCCGGCTCTTTCGCCATGCCGGTGCTCTTCTCCACCACGCCCCACAAAAGCACGAGGCAGATGAGGATAAAGAGCCAAAACATGATGGTTTTAACGCTCGAGTTCACCAACGTCTCCTTTTCGCGGCAGAGGAGGATGGGCCACCGCGACTCCCGACATCAACCCTGGTAACAATCCCTGGCCAAAGGCCACTTTTCTTAGACGCCACAGCGCCCGGTAAAGTGGCAAAACTACACAATACCCGCCCCAATATCCATCGGGGACACGCATCACGTGCACTCCGAAGAGCAGTATCCAGATTGTACTCCCCGGGCAGTAAAAGTTGGGGGAGTGAGGGTGGTACCAAAGGGGCAGGACCGATTGTGTCAATGCTCGCCAAGGGGGTCGCCGGGGCGGTCACCGGGGCTTTCGGGGTTGAGTTTCAGCGGAGCTTGCTTCATCGGGGGCCCCGTTAGCGCCGCTGGCCACGAATTCCGCGGAAATCGTCAGCCTGGGGTCATGCTCCAGTTCTACGCCACGCATCCAGACGATTTGCCCGTCGACTTCAAGAACCGGCCAAAGCGCCCTGTCGGTTCCCGTAACCCGCAGACGTTCCAGCACTTCCTTCACCTTGCGCGGCCCGGATGAGTGCCGCAGCGTGACCCGGTCTCCGGGCTTCCAGTTACGCAGGATTACGGTTCTTGCCGGTGGGCCGCTGCGGCCGTTCGGGGTTGCGCCGGCCGCTGCGGGGCCGGAAGCCGCGTTGCAAACCTCGCCGCGAATTTCGATGCGGAGCCGAAGCCCGAAGGCAGGAGCATCGATCTCGCCGGGAATCGCAACGTCGTAGAGTGCGGCCTCCAGCCTTTCGCCTTTTGGTGGAGGGCCGTGACCAATCGACAGCCGCAACTCCCGGGCGGTTTTTTCTGCGAGCAAGCCGTGTGGCAGGGCAAGCTTCTGGCCGGCGCGGCCGGTAAGGGCGAGGGAGCGGATCGATTCCGTAGCGGAAAAATCGAGCGCGGCGCCGAATCGTTCGGCAGCACAGCGAATTAGCCGCCGTTGCAGCGCCGGGGCCAATGCGGCCAGGCGGCTCGCTTCAATGGCCACGCCGGAATCGAACCCACCACCGGCGGCGCGGCCACCTCCGCGCACCGGGCGCCCTGGCAACAGCAACTGCGGGGCTAGGCGGGCGAGCTCAGCCTGCCACCAGGCTTCTTCATCGCGGGCCAGCGTGGCCATCTGCGCCATGTGCTCGCGCAGGCGGGGATTCCAGCCCTCAAGCAGCTGCAGCAGCTCGTTGCGGATGCGATTGCGGGTGAAAGCAAGGTTGCGATTCGACGAATCCTCGCACCAATCCTGGCCAAGCGCGCGCAGGTAAGATTCGATTTCAGAGTGGGTCGCAGCCAGCAGCGGCCGAACAATCTCGCCCTCCGCGGTTTCGAGCTTTGGAGCAATGCCTGCTAAACCCTCAGTCCACGCACCGCGCAGAAATTTGCCCAGAACCGTTTCGGCCTGGTCGTCGAGCGTGTGCGCGGTGGCGATCGCGTCGACTTCGCCGGAAGCCAGCAGTTGCCGAAACCATGCGTAGCGAAGCCGCCGCGCAGCCTCCTCAATGCTTTCGGCGGGCTTGCCGGTCTCGTTTGCTTCGCCCGTCTCGGCCGATTTGCCCGATTTTGGATTGGCTGCGGCTTCGCGCGCCGTGTCGACGCGCGCCTCGTGAAAGGGCAGACCCAACTTCGCAGCAAGCTCACGGCAGAATTCAAGGTCGCCATCGGCCTCCGCTCCGCGCAAGCCGTGATGCAGATGAGCGGCGTGAAGCACGAGCCCCAGCTCCGCGCTGCGCGCAGCAAGAATCCGCAAAAGAGCCACCGAATCCGCGCCACCCGACAACGCAACCGCAAGGCGCATTCCGGGCTTGAGCAGGGTTGTGTCGAGCGGCAGTGTCGATGGCACAGATGCAGGCACGAAAGGATGATAGCGCGAGTTACCGACCCGCCGAGCCTTTAGTTCGTCGAAGCGCGGTCCTGTTTCAGGCCGCAGCCGGTTCCATCGTCAGACTAGTAATTTCCGAATCGCCGCTAATACGACCGGAGGGATGTCGATCAAAACAGAGATCGAAAATCATTGAGCTGAGGCAGATGCTAAATAGGTCCGAGTAAGGCGTAGATAGTGCACTACCTCAATCTTGCCTTGACCGAGCGGGAGTGTCGTGATTGAAATTGCATCGCCTGACTTGATCACAATAGGAGTCAAGTTAGCTGGTAGAGCGACGGGGGCAACGTCTTTCTTGTTGTGCCAACCTATTTCGGGATCGGTTAGCGCGCTGAACGTGCACTTGATTTTATCTGTGCCCTCGACAGGTTCCACGAGCAGATCGTATCCAAACACGACATTCAACTTGTCGTACTGGATATAGAAGTGGAACGTATGGGCGGGCGTCTTCTTGTCTACCCATGATTCGAGCGACCAGCCCCGAATCTCATCAAAATCTGGCGACAAAAAGGGAACCGTATCGGAAAGGTCAATCACGACGCCGTTTGCAATGGTGCTCCCATGTGACCAACCCTCTACCTGCGCCGTAGATGGAATCGCAGATATTGGCCTGTAAAAGGGCGAGTCTGTGTAGCTCTGACTGTGAGCGCACATCGGAATTGTGAGCGCAAATGCGAGCAAGTACTTGAGCATGTGAACCTCCGAGTGTAGTGGCATTACGAATGACTGCGCTATCGCTCTTTTCCTAGAGCGTAGCAAACCAAAAGACGCACGAAGGGTCGAAAACGCTTCAATTCACGAGTTTCTTCGCATTCCGGTTGGATGGTCGCCAATCCGAAAGTTATCTTTTCGACAACATCATGATCATGCTGACCCACGACCGAACGAGCTGAATTCGAGCTTGCCTGGCCGCAACCTTGCGCGGTGCTATACTCCACGAGTTATGCAAGTCTTTGCCATTGTTCCGGCTGCGGGATTGGGCACGCGAATGGCCGGACCCCAACCCAAGCAATTCCTGGCGCTGGACGGCGTTCCCATTCTTGTCCACTCTTTGCGCGCTTTTGCGGCCGCTCCGCGCGTGACGGCGATCTATGTGGCCGTGCGCAAGCAGGAGATGGAGCGCGTAGAAGCGCAGGTGGCCGAGTACGGATTCGGAGCCCAGGTTCATGTGGTTGAAGGCGGCGAGAAACGGCAGGAATCTGTTTCCAACGCACTTGACGCGCTGCCTGCTGACCCCGACGACATCGTGCTGGTCCACGACGCAGTGCGACCGCTGATTGACGCGGCGACCATCGAGCGCACCATCGACGCTGTAGCCGAATTTGGCGCGGCCATTGTCGGGCTGCCCGCGGTGGACACTATCAAACAGGTGGAGCGGACCGCGCACGGAGCGCTGGTGACGGCGACCATCCCGCGTGAGTTTGTGGTGCTTGCGCAAACGCCGCAGGGCTTCCGCTTTGGCCTGCTGAAACGTGCCTTTGCCGAGGCCAACGCCGACGGCTTCGTAGGCACCGATGAGGCTTCGCTGGCCGAGCGCGCTGGAATTCCGGTAGCCGTGGTGCCCGGTTCTCAGGTTAATCTGAAGATTACGCAGGCGGGCGACCTGGAACTGGCGGAGTTCTATCTGCGGCAGCGAGGGCAATAAACATTTCCCGCTTGAAACGCCGAATAGCGGCTGGCGCGCCGGAAAGAACAACTTCAGAGAGCACGCGCTTGAGCCAGGCACGTCAGAGGTAGACACGTTAAATGATGGACATACGCATCGGACTTGGCTACGACTCGCACGAATTCAAGCCCGGTGTGCCCTTGCGCCTTGGCGGCATAACGCTCGACCACCCCGAGGGCTTGGCCGGCCACTCCGACGGAGACGTGCTGCTACACGCCATTACCGACGCTCTGCTGGGCGCCGTGGCCGCGGGCGATATTGGCAGTTTTTTCCCGCCGGGTGATCCGCGCTGGAAAGACGCCGACTCCGCCATCTTTCTTAATCTCGCTCTGGAAGAGTTGCAACACGCTGGCTACGGCATCGTGAACATCGATACAACATTGGTGCTGGCCGCGCCCAAGATCGTGCCCGTTGCGGCCGAGATGTGTTCCCGGGTCGCCGATTTGCTTGGCGTATCGATCGATCAGGTGAGCATTAAGGCTAAAACTCCCGAGGGACTGAATCTGGATCATGTAGCCCAGTGCCACGCCGTAGCTCTTGTGGAGCGCGTGCAGGAGCCGGAAGAGCTGAAGAGCATGAGCGCGGTGGTCGAGAGCCAGCGCCAGCTTGAGGATGTGGTTGAAGATTTGCTGAGCTCGGTGCACGGCGTGCCTAAGAAGCGGACGGTCGTGCCGGTCTACGACACCGAGGACATTACGTAAGTCTTCGCGGGCCTCTAGCCATATGGATTGCTTGGATTTGCCCTCACAAATCTTTCAGCTTCACGAACTCGAGATCGTGCGTCGAAAAAAAGCTCAGGAGACGAATTTATGGGTGAATTACTTCAGCCTTGGCATCTGATCGTTCTTGCTTTTGTCGGGTCCCTGTTTTCCGCCGTTGTTCTTCCGCCCTACTGGATGATCTTCAAGAAAGCAGGCTTTTCGCCCTGGCTTTCGTTGCTGACTCTAGTTCCGCTCGTCAAATACATCGTGCTCTGGGTCGTCGGGTTTTCGGAATGGAAGGTCGGCCCGGCGCAGGAGCCCTAGCCTCTCCGATTTTTGTTGAAGATTCACTCAATTGGCGGTACCTTGACTGCGATTCCAATTTCGCTTTGGAGCATTGCTATGTTCAATTTCGCATTCTTTCTGCAACAGGGACTTACTCCGGATCAGATTTCACACATTGCTGTGGCTGCGATGGCGATTCTGCCGCTGATTATTTTGATTTGCGTCGCAGTCGTTATCATTCCCTTCTGGTTCATCTGCAAGAAGGCAGGCTTCTCGCCCTGGCTTTCGCTCCTGAATCTTGTCCCCCTCGGCAACCTGATCCTGATCTATGTGTTGGCCTTTGCGCAGTGGAAGGTGGTCCCCGCGCCGCAGTTGGGGTATCCGCCGCCATATCCGCAGCCTCCTGTGCCGCCGCAACTGCCCCCGCAGCAGTGAGGCGCAGAACTGGAGCGTTGCGATAGCATCGTGAGTGGAAACTAAACGACACGATGGCTGATCTCAACTCTTCCGGCACCACTACTCCGCGCGTTCGCTTTGCACCCTCGCCCACCGGCTTTCTGCATGTGGGCAGTGCCCGGACCTTTATCTTCAATTGGCTCTATGCTCGCCACAACAGCGGGACGATGGTGCTGCGCCTGGACGATACCGACGTTGAGCGCAACACCGACGCCAGCGTGCAATCGATTTTTGAGGGGCTGCGCTGGCTGGGCCTCGACTGGGACGAAGAGTACAAGCAATCCGAGCGCCTTGACTTGCACCGCAAGGCGGCCGAGGCCATCTTCGCCAAAGGGCTAGCCTATCGCGACTTCACGCCGGCACATGCGGCCCCGACTCACGCGGAAATTGAGGAGCACTCTTCTTCGCAGGGCGCGTGGCTCTTCAATCCCGGAATGCGCGAGCTGTCCCGTGAAGAAAGCGACCGGCGCGCCGCCGCGGGCGATCCCTTCGCGCTGCGCTATCGCGTGCCGCGCGGCGAGGGCCGGATGTTGCAATTTGTTGACGGCGTTTACGGAGCGCAGGAAAAGCCCGCAGACGAGGTGGAAGACTTCGCGCTTCTTCGCTCAGACGGAATGCCGACCTATCACCTTGCCTCGTGCGTTGACGACGCCGATCTGCGCATCAGCCACATCATCCGCGGCCAGGATCACCTGACCAACACCTTCAAGCACCTGCTGATCTTCGAAGGGCTCGGCCCCGAGCGCTCCAGTATTGCCCCGCCCAAGTTCGCGCATTTGCCTCTTCTCGTCGCGCCCGACGGCGCCAAACTCTCGAAGCGCAAACACGGCCCCGTCGTCAGCGTGACCACGTATCGCGATGCCGGTTTTCTGCCGCAGGCGTTCATCAATTTTCTTTGCCTGCTGGGGTGGTCGCCGAAGAACGACCGCGAGTTCCTGTCTCTGGCAGAGCTTCGTGAACTGTTCACGCTTGAGGGCGTCAACCGAGCTAACGCGGTGGTGAATTTTACGGATGAGTCGCCGTTCGATGACAAGGCGGTCTGGCTCAACGCTGAGCATATTCGCGCATTACCTGTGGAGGAGTTGAGCGCCGATCTTCAGCCGTTCTTCGACCGGGCCGGCTTTCATGCGACGCCGGAAAAAATCCTCGCCGTCACGCCGCTCATCCGCGAGCGCATTAAGCTTCTGAGTGATGCTGTTGCGGCTGCCGACTTTTTCTTCGTCGACAAGCTTGCGCCGTACGATCCAGCTGAGCTGATTCCCTTAAAAAAAGGAGAATCGACGGGAGACGCCGCGCTGGCGCGCCGAGTTCTTCAAACCGCGCTCGAGGTTTTGCCGGCAACCACCTTCGACCACGATTCGCTGGATCATGCGCTTCGTGCAGCCGCCGCTTCGCTTGGGTTAAAGGCCGGTCCCATGTTCCAGCCGATCCGAGTCGCCGTTTGCGGACGCAAGAATGCGCCACCGCTCTTCGAAACCATGGTTGTTCTCGGCCGCGAGGTGTGCCTTGAGCGCATCCGCGAGGCCGTCGCCAGTCTGCAATCGCTCGGTTGAGCCCAGCGGCACCCGTATTGCCAACCTGGTTTTCCGCACGTTCTCTCCCGCAATTACTGGCGCGCCGCCTCAATGGGACATTTCTTCTATAATTGGTCCGCCTCCAGAACTGAAATAGGGAGCACAAGCTAATAAGGTCCAATGCCTAGCTGTGAGTGCGGAAATCTAGCCGAAGGCAATGGCACAACGTGTCGCCGGTGTTTTGCGTTCCACGAACTCGGATTAAAGGCGGGTGCAACGGATGCAGAAGTCAGAACTGCTTACCATTTATATGTGAAGGCGTGGCACCCAGATCGCTTCCCCGGCGACGAGAAGTCAAAAAGCGCAGCGCAAGAAAAACTGAAGGCGATCAACTCCGCCTACGATTATCTGGCCTCGTCGTCCTCGAGAGGCCAGGCCTACCGGCCCAGAGCAGATACCCCGCCACCACGGCCTCCGCAGCCGCCCCAGCAGAGACAACGCTCGGCAAATCAGCCTCCGCCAGCCGGAGGGCGCAGCGACGCGTCACCTCCGAGGGGGCATGCGGGCGGTCGAACTCCGCCTCCGACCCCATCAACGGCTCGTCGCTGGGGCATCTTGTCCGGTACGGCAGCTCGTCGTTGGGGCTATCTCCTGTACTTTCCTGTCTTCGTCGGATTGCTTGCCCTGTGGGGAATAATTTCAACTTCATCAAATCGTTCCCCGCAGCCAACGCGCTCGAATCCAGCAGAGATTAAGGGACTTCCTCCGGGATCGACGGTCTATCCAATAGACAATCCGACTCAACCAGCGTTGAGCCTACCCAACGGAACAGAAGTACGGAAGCGAAGGAACCTGAACGGACGCGGTGAACTGACAGTTGAAAACGGGACTTCGTACGATGCGGTGGTCCTCTTGGTTGATCTGAATTCCGGAAAAACGATACGAACATTTTATGTCGTAACAGGAAATGCTTTTACAGAGCGACAGATTTCCCCAGGCCTCTACGGTCTCTTCTTCGGCACTGGAACTGATTGGAATACAGCGACGAAGAAGTTTAATTCAGCTGCGAGCTACAGCCATTTCGGGGAGAATCTTGAATACACAGAGAAGATTGATCAAGATACAGAAAAGGTCGAGATGATTACCTATAAAGTCTCGCTACAACCAGTTCTAGGCGGGAGCGCCGAGATAGAACCCTCAGATAAAGATTCGTTCGATAAAATAATGAATGACGGAACTACGGATTAGGTTAAAAGGACGGTCAAGCTCCGGGGTCTGGGGCGCCCGACCGTTCCCCTTTCGGTCATAGTACTCCAAATAACTCTAAGAAAATGGCTTGCACGATTCCTATGGCAGAATTCTGATCACCGTGTCCTAATTGCAATAGGAGAATCACAAATGAACATGCGCGCAAAATGCGCAAATGAAAAGTGCGAGTTCAGGGGTATCGAGAGATCCGTTCTCATCGGTGAAGCCTTGGGCTACGGGGCTGCGAATGACCGCGTGAAGTGTCCAGGATGCGGCAGCTTAATGGCCACCACAAAGACAATCGCCGTGCGGGCGCGCGTCAAGGGTAGGAGAAAGTCTCCACGAGACTTGAGGCCGTCGGGTCGCCATTAGGCGGAATTGCTCGTTGAGCTTTCGGATGGTTTTGGCGGGCGGCGCAGGCCTATTGAAAAAGGAACTCTGGTTGCCCCATGTCCGGATTCTCTGACCTGCGAGGCACAGCCCTCGGATGGAATAATGAACTAAAGCCATGCCCAACTCAAGTCCGGAAAGCCACGACGCTCCAAATCAAGACGCTCGTACTCCCTCCAACTTTCTCCACGACCAAATCGCCGAGGATGTGCGGACGAAAAAGTATGGCGACGCTGTTGTCCAGATGCGCTTTCCGCCCGAGCCCAACGGCTACCTGCACATCGGCCACGCCAAGGCTATCTTTCTTGATTTTGGATTGGCCGCCGAGTTCGGCGGCAAGACAAACCTGCGCTTTGACGACACGAACCCTCAAAAAGAAGAGACGGAGTATGTCGAATCCATCAAGACAGACGTGCACTGGCTCGGCTTCGAGTGGGACAAGCTCTGCTACGCATCTGATTATTTTGGCCAGCTTTACGAATGGGCTTTGCAGCTTATCAAGAATGGAAAAGCCTACGTTGACGACCTCTCGGCTGACGAAATTCGCAAGCATCGCGGCACGCTCACCGAGCCGGGGACGGACAGCCCGTATCGCGACCGTTCCGCAGAAGAAAATCTCGACCTCTTCGCGCGCATGAAGACAGGCGAATTCCCTGACGGCAGCCGCGTGCTGCGCGCCAAAATCGACATGGCGTCGCCCAACCTGAACATGCGCGATCCGGTCATGTATCGCATCCTCCACGCCACGCACCATCGCACGGGCGATGAATGGTGCATCTATCCGATGTACGATTTCGCGCACGGCCAGTCGGATTCGATCGAGCGCGTCACACATTCCATGTGCACACTGGAATTCACCGACCACCAGCCGCTCTATAAGTGGTTTATTGCCCAGCTCGGCATCTTTCCCTCGAAGCAGATTGAATTTGACCGGCTCAACCTGACCTACACGCTGCTCTCTAAGCGCAAACTATTGCAGTTGGTGACAGAAAAGCGTGTGAGCGCGTGGGACGATCCGCGCATGCCAACGCTCTCTGGCCTCCGCCGTCGCGGGTTTACTCCCGAAGCCATTCGTGCTTTTTGCGGAGCCATTGGCGCCTCGCGGACCAACGGTACAACGGATGTCGAAATGCTCGAGCACTTCCAGCGTGACGACCTGAATCACCGCGCTTCGCGCGCCATGGCCGTGCTGCACCCGCTCAAGCTGATCATCGACAACTACCCCCAGGGCCCCGAAGGCCAAAACAAGGATTTCGCCGAAACTGTCGAAGTCGCCAACAACCCCGAAGACCCTTCGGCTGGAACGCGCCAGGTGCCGTTCTCTCGCGAGCTTTTTATTGAGCAGGACGATTTCCGCGAGATTCCTCCGCCGAAGTATTACCGGCTGTCGCCCGGCAAGGAAGTGCGCCTGCGCAGCGCCTATTTCGTCACGGCGCAAAGCGTAGTCAAGGACGCCGCCGGCAACGTTGTCGAGGTGCACTGTACATATGATCCGCTGAGCCGCGGCGGCAACTCGCCCGACGGCCGTAAGGTCAAGTCGACCATGCACTGGGTTTCGGCCACGCACGCCATCTCCGCCGAGATCCGCCTCTACGACAAGCTGTTTACCAAGGCCGATCCGTCTGACTTTCCCGAGGGCGGCGATATTTTCGACAATCTCAATCCCAACTCGCTCGAAATCCTCGCCGGCGCGAAGCTCGAGCCGTCGCTGGCCAGCGCAAAATTGGAAGAGCGCTTCCAGTTTGAGCGCGTCGGCTATTTCTGCCTCGATCCGGATTCCAGTGCGGGCAAACTGATCTTCAATCGCACGCTGGCGCTGAAAGATTCATGGGCAAAGATCGAGAAGAAGGCGGGAGCGTAAAGCCCACGCTGCCTTTGAGGAACAATTAGCGATGAACGGCGAATGCAGCCGATGCAACCAACCATTGACAATAGAAAGTGCCTCGAGCGCCGTTGCCAGAACCGGTATCGGTCGTTGTCATTCGCGCGAGAACCAACACACGAAAGGAAGATCGCGGACATTGGGCGGAAGATATACACTTGGCCGTTCTCAAGCCAAGTTCAACAAACACAAGTGGGAACTGAGCTTCCGGCAGTATGCAGCGATAGTCGCATCCGGAAAGTGCTTCCACTGCGGTAGTCCGCTTCCGGCGGCGGCGGCCGGACTAGACCGCAAAGAGAATGAGGACTACACATGGGATTCCGTATTTCCTTGCTGCGGAAAGCAGCCGAGGGCTGTTGGTCCGAGAGGCTGCAACGAAACGAAAAGCCACGAGATTGCGCCCATTCTTCTGTTCGTCCGCCGATGGTACGAAAGATCCGGGAAACTCCCGACGGAACAGGATTTTGTGGATAGAGTTCGGCAGTTTGAAGCAGAACGAGATAAAGCATTCGAAATTATCAGCGAATTGGAAGCGGGCGAAGTCAAGAAATTGAAGAGAGCCAAATCAGTCCCCGAAGGATTAACGGCGTTGAGGCCGGCTGCCCAACGTCTGGCGTGAGACCTTAGATTCCCGCAACACTCCCCCACGGAATCAGAAACGCCCCCGGAATCCCCTCATCCAGCGTAGCCAGGACCGCTCCATTGGCGCTTGCTAGTTGCACCAGATGTCCGTCCGTAGTCTGCGCTGGAGATTTGGCCCACTCGGGAAGAGCCGAGATGTCGTTGCCGTCCGAGAGAAAGGTTAGCGACTGTGCTGCGTTACTCTTCATTCCGAGCAATAGCATTCTGGCCTGCGGAACTTTAAGGTCATACATGGCCACGCTCGCAACCACGCGAACAAAACCGATCTCCGTTACCGAAGACGTGAGGAACGTGGAGCCTCGCTGCGAATGTATCCAGTCAACGACACGCTGATGGAACTGATGCTGAGTGACGCCGAAGGCGATGAGCGCATTCACGTCCAGAAGATACTTCATGGAAAGTCCGTGAGCAGCTCTCGCACCATCTCACTGGTCAAGGTTGGCGCGTCAGGCCCAAGGTCGATGGCCAGGAACCCGGTCACCGGGTCCTTCACCAGGCGCGCTTCGTATTTCGGCTTGCTGGCCTGCGTCATCACAATGCGATCCTTCTCGACGGCAATATCGAGGGTATCGCCGGCACGAATGTCCAGCCTGCGGCGAAGCGGCCCGGGAATGACGATCTGGCCTTTGGTGGAGACCTTGGTCTGCATGGTAAGACAATCTTACCTCAAAACGGCTTTTTGAGAATGACGAAGGCCGGTTGCCGCTCCTTGCTTCTTCGTAACCCGTCGGTCCCTGTCGCTCGAAACAGTTCGCTCCAAACAGATGGTCCTGCTGCTCGCTGGCCTGCGGCCGCCGTCTTGCCGTAGAGTGATTCCGTCGGCAAGGGTTCGGCAAGGGAGTCCTTTATCGTGCATCGGAACAAGAATGTGACCAGACTGCTCGCGGCAACTTCGACTCTCGCGTTTGTGTTTATCGGATCGGGCATTGCGGGCGCGCAACCTGCAGGCAGCGGCCTGGGCATCTTTGAAAACCAGTCGGACGTGGGCAGCGTTGTGCCGCCGGGGGTCGCAAGCTTCGACGCTGCGACGGGCGTTTACACCATCCGGTCTGCGGGGGCGAATCTTTGGGTCAACGTCGACGCGTTCCACTTTGTGTGGAAGAAAGTGTCCGGCGACGTATCGCTGACGGCGGACATAAAGCTTGCCGACGCCAGCCCCACTTCGAACCCGCATCGCAAGGCGCTGCTGATGTTTCGCCAGTCGCTTGACTCGGATGCGATGTACGCCGATGCGGCGATTCACGGAAATGGTGAAACGGCGCTGCAATACCGGCGCAATAAGGGCGACACCACGCAGGACATCGCCTTCAACATAGGCCCGCCCGAGCGGTTGCGGCTTGAAAAGCGCGGCGACGTCGTCACTCTTTTCCTGAGTGCGCACGGCGAGCCGCTGCACCAGGTGGGCGCGTCGATTAAGCTGCACTTCGACGGCGATTTTTACGCCGGCCTCGGAGTCTGCGCGCACAACAAGGACGCCGTGGAGCAGGCCACCTTTGCGCAGGTGGAGATGCAGCCGCTGACGGCGCCAATAGCGGCCGCGCAAGCGGGATCGGGAGTTCCTGCGGTAACGTCAACGGCGACGCCCGCAACTACACCCGCTTCGACAGCCACGCCCATGGCGCTGTACAGCACCCTCCAGACCATCGCCATCGACAACAATGCGCGCATGGCCTTCGTCATCCAGACCGGCAAGGGACAGATGGAAGCGCCCAACTGGAGCCGCGACGGCGAGACGCTGATCTTTGACCGCGCGGGAAAGCTGTGGAGTGTGCCTGCGGCTGAAGGCGACGGCTCGATCGCCGAAGCCACGCCGATTGACATTGGCAACGCGAGCGATTGCACTGGGAGCCACGGCCTTTCGCCTGACGGCAAATGGCTCGCGATGACTTGCACCACGCCGGACCACACGGGTCGTCGGGTATATATCGTTCCTGCAACTGGTGGCGCGCCGCGCATGGTTACGGCGAATCCGGATTCCTACTTCCATAGCTGGTCGCCTGACGGGAAGACGATTTTGTTTACACGGCCGAGCCACCGCACGCTGAACATTTTCGCCATTTCGCCGGACGGCGGAGCGGAGACCGCGCTGACCACGGGAACCGGCGTGAGCGACGACCCGGATTTTTCGGCCGATGGCAAGTGGATTTACTTCAATTCCGATCGCGCAGGCGGAATGCAGATCTGGCGCATGCGGTCCGACGGCAGCCAGCCCGAGCAGGTGACCTTCGACGAGAAGCACAACTGGACGGCGCATCCCTCGCCGGATGGAAAATCGATTCTGATTCTCTCTTATGACAAGGATGTGGCCGGGCACGCGGCCAACAAGGACGTGACCTTGCGCATTTTGAATGTTGCAGACGGAAAGATCCGCGACCTCGTCCAGCTTGTCGGCGGATCAGGAACTGACAACGTGCCCAACTGGGCGCCCGATGGCGCGCACTTTGCATTTGTGAGCTACCAGTTTTTGCCCGCCGATGACAACGGCTCAACGCAATAAGCTGACCCGGCTCGAGCCGTGGATTCGCCGGCTGCCGATTTACTTTATCTATTTCCCAACCACATCGATCGGCACATTGATCGTCTTGGGCGGCATGCACTGGTTCTGATCGCAGGCCTGATAGTGCAGCTTGCCCTGCACAAGATGATTGCCCGGCGTAGCCTCGATGCGCGCCTGAATGGCGAACTCACCGGTGTACACGCTGAGCTTGGATTTTGGATCGAAGGCCAGCGAGATGATCGTGCCCGGCGGGTAGATGGCCGCATTGAGCCGTACGCCCGTGCCGTCTGGAATCGAAAAATCCGTCGGGATCAGGAACTTGTCGCTGGGAGTGTGCGAATTGATGTGCAGCCCCTGCGCGACGCGGAAGTGCAATATGACCGGGCTCAGCTTACCTGCTGGAACGCTTACTTGCTCGGGAAAAAGATACTGCACGGCTTCAGTCTTGATTGGAGAGTCGTTTCGCGGCGAATTTGAAACGAACTGGCTGCGAGCCGTAGCTGCTGCCAGTCCAGCGAGGCCAAGGAGCGCAATCCATGCCGAATTCCGATTCCAATTCATTCGACTCATCGATTCCGATCCTCAATCCCGCCGACCATCTCACACCGAAAGCAGGCCGAAAGCTAATGGTTAACAGCCGAGGGCATCTCTTACTCCGCCAGCGCCTTCTTGATGTTGCCTTCGATGTCGCTCTCCGAGGTAAGGCCGACCGATGCCGCGACCACTTTCCCGTTGCGATCGACAAAGAACGACGTAGGCAGATCGTCGAGCCCGCCGTATTCGTTGCTGATGCTGTCGCCGTCGAGCAATACCGGGTAGGACACCTTCATTTCAGAGACGAACTTGTTGGCGTTGGTCTTGGCCTTGGCCCATCCGGCCTTGTCGCCCGGCTTTAGGTCGTCGCCCTCGGTGTCTACTCCCAGCACCTCAAAGCCGTGCGCCGCGTATTTGTCGCGCAACTCAACAATCCACGGTGTTTCAACCTGGCAGGGACCGCACCACGTGGCCCAGAAGTTGATCATGACGGCCTTGCCCTTGTAGCTCGCGAGCGAGATTTTGCTGCCGCTTAGGTTTTCAAGCGCAAAGGCTGGAGCGGGCTTGCCATTGAGCGGCGAAACATAATTTAGCGCATCACCGCCGGGAGCCGGCACTAATTCACCCTGCGGCTCCTCGGCCTGCTGTTTTTCGGCAGCCTGCTTGCGATACTCCCAGTTGGCCCAGCCCGCCCAGGCAAAGATGGCCAGAATAAACAGGACAGAAATAAGAACGATGGTGTTTCGCCGCAACGGAATCGACCTCGTAGCTCTATTGTACGAGCGGGGCGGCAGGGGTCAGCCGCAGCTGCTCCGGCGATTCACCAACGGGCCTGAAAGCTGAAGGCTGAGGGCTGAAAGCTTGCTTCCAAGCTGTTAGCATGAAATGCCAATGAGCACTCCCGAGCCAAAGAGCACCTCAGGAAATGTCGAGCCGTTCCAGCCCGCGGCGCTGGTGCGCACCGAGGCCGCAGCGCTTGAGGTTCTTGCCGTGAGGCTCGATGGGCCGATGGCCGGGCCATTTGCGCGCGCAGTGGAGATGATTCTCGACTGTGGCAAGTCACACGGCCGCGTCGTGGTAACCGGAATGGGCAAGAGCGGCATCATCGCGCAGAAGATCGCAGCCACGCTCAGCTCCACCGGCTCGCCCGCACTGTTTCTGCATCCTGCCGAGGCGGTGCATGGCGATGTAGGCGTGCTGATGGCAGGCGATGTGGTGATTGCGCTGTCGGCGTCAGGAGAAACCGAGGAGATTCTGCGACTGCTGGCCACGCTCAAGCGCAAGGGCGACGCACTGATTAGTTTTTGCTGCAATTTGCATTCGACTTTGGCCCAGGCGAGCGACGTGGCGCTTGACTGTGGCGTGGAACGCGAGGCCTGCGGGCTGAATCTCGCTCCGACCGCCTCGACGACGGCGATGCTCGCGCTTGGCGATGCGCTGGCCGTTGCGGTGAGCCTGCGCAAGGGCTTCCGCGCCGAGGATTTTGCGGAGCTGCATCCCGGTGGCAAGCTGGGCAAGCAGCTGGCCAAGGTGCGCGAACTGATGCATGCCGGCAAGGATGTTCCTGTTGTTGCGCCGGCCACTCCAATGACCGATGTGATCTACGAGATGTCGTCAAAGAAGCTTGGCATGACGACGGTGCAGGAGTCGGGACGGCTGTTGGGCGTGATCTCGGACGGCGACTTGCGGCGTCTGCTCGAGCGCGAAGGCGGCGCGGCGCTGGGTAAGACGGCCGGCGAAGCGATGAATGCGCATCCTCGGACGATTGCCGCTGAAGAGCTCGCGGCCAAGGCTCTGGCGATTCTCGAAGAGCGCAAGATTACTTCGCTCATCGTCGTCGACGCGGAGCAAAAGGTCGAAGGGGTGGTGCATCTGCACGATCTGTGGGGTCTGGAATTGATCTGACGGCAACGAATAGGAGCCTGGGATCAGAACGGTTTGGAGAGTGTCGATGCCTATCACCTTTGAACAGGTTGACTATCGAGAACTCAGCGGTAAACAGAAGGAGGCCTATAATTTTCAAAAGGTATCCGCGGTATTAGCCAATTTTGGCATCGTGACCATTCGCTTGAGTAACGACTGGAACGGAGCCGACTTTATCGCACAACTTCATGATGGCAAAACCTTCCTCAGAGTCCAGCTCAAGAGCCGGTTAACCTTCCACAAGAAATATCATGATAAGGACCTTTCATCTGCTTCAGGGATGGCACCGGCGATCACGATCCGTGGTACCTGTATCCGCATGCTGAAATGCTAGAGCTGAATCAGAACAAGGGGTACATTGGGAAGGAATTTTGGGATGAGCATGAAGATTACTCCAATCCCAAACCATCAAAAGGGCAAAAGGCACTGCTTGGACCATATCAATTGAAGCCAGGATATACGATTTTGCTGTAGGGCTCTCTTTGGATACACATTCCATCAACCCCCGATTCGCGCTATGATTTTATCAGGAGTTAACCTGATGACCACCCGCATCGTTCGCGCTGGAAATACGCTCACGGTTGAGATTCCAGAGGAGCTTGTCGCTCAGGCTGCGCTGCCTGTCGGCGAGCCGGTCGAATGGGTGCCGAATGGGGCCGGTAGTCTTGCGCTGGTTAGCTCTTCCACATCGCCTGCCCGAATAAATTCCGCGGATATGACACTGGAAGAGTTGATGGAGGGTCTGAGCGAAGGTGACAGCCTTGGAGAATACGACTGGGGCCTCCCGCGCGGAGTGGAAGTTTGGTAAGCCCCTACGTGCCGGATGCGGGTGACTTGGTCTGGCTGGATTTTGATCCGCAAACCGGACGAGAACAGGCCGGGTTAAGACCAGCCGTTATTCTCTCTCCCAGGTACTTCAACCTGAGGACGTCAGTGGCTTTTGCCTGCCCCATATCGAGCAAGGTGAAGGGTTACCAATTTCAGGTGGTTTTGCCGCCAGGCCTGCCTGTGCATGGAGTAGTGCTTTGCGAGCACGTGCGAAGTCTCGATTGGCGAGTGCGCAAAGCGTCGTATCTAGGCCGTGTGCCAGACAATGTACTCCTGCAGGTAAGAGGCGTAGTGCGGACGATCGCGGGAATTCCCAAGTAGCCTCGCCGGTGCCCAACTTCGAAGAATTGCTCCCGACATTTAGAATGAAGGCTGCTTGAATTGCCCTGCGTTCGCCGCGGCGAACGGGAAAGTTCGCATAACATTTCTATGCATCGTTGGTCGAAGGTATTTATTCCGACATTGCGCGAGGCCCCGGCGGACGCCGAAGTGGCCAGCCACAAGTTTCTTCTGCGCGCGGGCTACATTCGCCAGCTCGGCGCGGGAATCTATAACTACCTCTTCCTTGGGGCACGCTCGCTGAACAGGATCATCGGTATTGTGCGCGACGAGATGGATCAGATTGCGCAGGAGTTTTACCTGCCGGGAATCCTGCCACGCGAGCCGTGGGAGCAGAGCGGCCGCTGGGCGACGATGGGCGAAAACATGTTTCGCCTGAAAGACCGCAAGGGCGCCGACCTGTGCCTGGGCATGACGCACGAAGAGATCATGACCACGATTGCGCGCGGCGAGCTGCGCAGCTATAAACAGTTGCCGCAAATCTGGTATCAGATTCAGACAAAATTCCGCGACGAGCCGCGGCCGAAGGGTGGTCTGCTGCGCGTGCGCCAGTTCATGATGAAGGACAGCTACTCCTTCGACATCGACAAGGCGGGACTTGACCGCAGCTTCGATCTGCACGACCGCGTCTATCGTTCGATTTTTGCGCGCTGCGGACTCAAGTTCGTCGCGGTGGAGGCCGATTCGGGCGCGATGGGCGGCTCGCAGTCGCAGGAGTTCATGGTCTACACCGATGCCGGCGAAGACCTGATCGCAAGCTGCCCGGCGTGCGGCTACGCGGCGAATCTGGAGAAGGCAACGTCGCGGCTCGATCCGGTTTTGGAGATGGCCCCGACTGGCGGCGGATCGCCGGAGCTTGTGCACACTCCTGGCTGCGGTGCAATTGCTGACGTGGCCGCATTCTTCAAAATGTCACCGGCGTCCGACATCAAGTGTGTCGCGTACATGGCGTCCATCGCAGGCGAATTGAAGCCGGCGGTGGTCTTCCTGCGCGGAGACCATCAGGTCAACGAGTCAAAATTGGCGGCGGTGCTTTTCGCCTCCGAACTCAGGCCGATGCAGGCAGAGGAGATCGAGGAGGTCTTTCATGCGCCCGCGGGTTTCCTCGGGCCCATCGGTCTTAGTGCGGCGAGTAAGGAAAAATATAAAGAAGCGCTCGCTCAGGATGTTCTCGAAGCCGAACGTGGCGAAGCCTCTAGAAAGAATCGCCTGGAATTTCTTCATTCCGAGGTTGAGTCCCGGTCGCCTATTGTGGTCATCGATCGCTCTCTCGAGGGCCGCAGGAACATGGTCTGCGGCGCGAACAAACTCGACTACCATTTGCGCAACGTGACGCCGGGCCGCGATTTCACCTGGACATTTGCCGCCGAAATTCGCAGCGTGAACGAAGGCGAAGGTTGCCCGACGGAAAATTGCGCGGGCAAGCTCGTGGTTGGCAAAGCCGTCGAAGTCGGGCACATCTTCAAACTGGGCTACAAGTACTCGGAGTCGATGGGCGCGCGCGTGCTCGACGAGTACGGAAAAGAAGTGACGCCGATCATGGGCAGCTACGGCATTGGCATCGAGCGCATTCTCACGGCGGCCATCGAGCAGTCGAACGACGCCAACGGCTTTTGGCTGCCGGCCTCCATCGCGCCGTTTACGGTGGTGGTGACCATTACGAACTTGTCCGACTTTGCGCTGCGCGCCACCGGAGAAAAGCTCGCTGCCGATCTTGAAGCAGCGGGGCTGGATGTGCTGCTGGATGATCGCGACGAGCGCGCCGGCGTCAAGTTCAAGGATGCGGACCTGGTGGGCATTCCGTACCGCATCAACGTGGGAAAGAAGGCTGCCGCGGGCCAGGTGGAACTGGTGACGCGGGCGACAAGTACAAGCGTAGATGTGGCCCTGGGTGAAGTGGTGGCTTTGGTGAAGAAGCGCGTCGAGGAAGAACGACTGCTGGCATCGGGCCGTTAGCTGTTGAGGCCCGTGGCTGGTTCAAGGAGCGGCAATGGCACTGCGCATTCGAGTCCCGAACTCCGAATCGGGTCATCACCTCAGATCGCGGATTCTGCTGGGACTTCTTGTCGTTTTTGTCGCCGCCGTCGTGACCGGCCTGTCCGTTTTCGCCTATTTCTACCACAAATACCAAGGCATTGTTGATGAGCGGCTGAAGCGGCCGATCTTCGCCAGGACAGCGCAGATCTATGCCGCGCCGCGCGAAGTGCGTCCGGGCCAAAAACTTTCCATTCGCTGGATCGCCAACGAGCTGCATGAGGCCGGCTACACAAGCGACGACGCATCACCGGCCTCGCCGCTGGGAACTTATAGTGAAGGCGCGCAGCAGATCACGGTGCAGCCGGGCCCACAGTCCTATCACGCGCCGGATGGCGCCACCATCCACGTCAGCACCGGCGTTGTGAGTTTGATTACGGATGCGCACGGTCAGGCGCTATCGAGCTACGAGCTCGAACCGCTGCTCATCACGGGGCTCAGCGAGGGCGCGCAGCGCACCAAGCGCCGCGTGCTCACTTACGACGAGATTCCTCAAAATCTTGTTCATGCCGTTATCGCCATTGAGGATCGCCGCTTTTTTGAGCACGGCGGCATCGACTACTGGCGTATCCTGGGCGCCATGCGCAATGACATCTTCCACCTTCATCGTTACCGGGAGGGCGCTTCCACGCTCACGCAACAACTTGCGCGCGGATTTTTTCTTACGCCCGAGCAGACGTATTCGCGCAAGGCACGCGAGGCGATTATCAGCATCATCCTGGAGCATCGCTTCAATAAGCAGCAGATCTTCGCCATGTACGCGAACGAGATTAATCTCGGGCAAATCGGCAGTTTTTCCGTCGACGGCTTTGGCGAAGCATCGCAAGCCTACTTCGGCAAAGATGTGAGCCAGCTCGATCTGGCTGAGTGCGCCATGCTCGCGGGGATCATCCAAAGCCCCAGCCGCCTGAATCCCTTTCACCATCCTGAGCGCGTCATTGAGCGCCGTAATCTTGTGCTCGACTCGATGGTCGAAATCGGCGCCATCACCAAGCAAGAAGCAGAGGCCGCCAAGTCTGAACCGCTCCATTTGGTGTCCTCAAGCGTGGACGAAAGCGAAGCGCCCTACTTTGTCGACCTGGTGCACGATCAGTTGACGCAAAGACTCGGCGACCGCGACTTCAACCGCGAAGGGCTGCGCATCTATACCTCCCTCGATCCCGATTTGCAGCGCCTTGCGTCGCAGGCTGTGGATTCCACCATTCATCAGGTGGATGCGCAGATTGACGCCGTACACGCGCGTGACAAGAAGCTCGGCAAGCCTTACATTTATCCGCAAGTGGCGCTGATCGCGCTCGATCCCCATACCGGCCAGGTGCTGGCGTTGGTGGGTGGGCGCAACTACGGCACGTCCCAGGTGAATCACGCCGTGGCGCATCGTCCTACGGGCTCCATCTTCAAGCCGTTTGTGTACGCGGCCGCGTTCCAAACCGCGGTTGAGGGCACCATGCTACCCGGCCAAACCAAACTCTTTTCGCCTGTGACCATGCTCGACGACGCGCAGCAAACCTATGGTGAGGGAACCCCCTACGAATACACGCCGCACAACTTTGAGAGCGAGTTTTACGGCGAGATGACTGCCCGCCTGGCGCTGATGCGATCGGACAACAACGCAACCATCGGCCTGGCGAGCTTGGTGGGCTTCGATCGGGTGGCTGCGCTCGCGCGCGATGCCGGGATCAAGAGCGCGCAGGGCACCCCTTCAATGGCCATCGGCTCCTACGACGCCACGCCACTGGACATGGCGGGCGCGTATACGACCTTTTCCAATGGCGGCATGCACATCGATCCTTGGATGCTGGCCAGCGTGCGCACGCCAACCGGCGACATCGTCGAAGACTATACGCCCACCACGCGGCAGGTGCTCGATCCACGAGCTGCTTTTCTCACCACTTCGTTGATGGAAGCTGTTCTCGGAGGCAACGGGAGCGACCCGTGCACGGTTGGAGGACGAGACTACTGCGGAACCGGCGCCGGCGTGCGGAACATGGGATTCACCGCTCCGGCCGCGGGCAAAACCGGCACCAGCCACGATGCGTGGTTTGCCGGCTTTACCTCGAACCTGCTGTGCATTGTGTGGGTGGGCAACGACGATTACACCGAGCTTGACCCCCAAAACCGAGGCCGCATCCAGGGCGCGCGTGTCGCTGCGCCCATCTGGGCGACATTTATGAAGCAGGCGGTGCAGCTGCCGCAGTATACCGACACCAATGAGTTCACGCCGCCGGATGGTGTGCAGATTGTTTCCATCGACAAGAACACGAATCTGCTGGCCGACGCTTCATGCCCCGACGATTTCAGCGCCGCGTTCCTCGATGGCACCGAGCCTACCGAGACCTGCGACCACAAAGGCCTGAACGGCGAAGACCATCGGAATATTTTTCAAAAGATCTTCGGGCTCGGCAAGCCGCAGAACTAATTCGAGCGGGTCCATGGCTGGAGATCGGAGGCTGGGTATGAGTGCAAAAGGGCTCCTCGCTCGATTCCGCTTTTCCGCAGTGAATGGCCTGGTCTGTTTCCTGATGCCTGCATCGAGTTGTATCGGGCAACAGCAGCGAATAACAACAGACGGTCTCAATAGCCCGCTAAAGCAGTTTCTTCAGAAGGAACTGACCGACCCTCGTTTCGGAGCCGATAAAACTACGCGGTACTCTTCCGCTGTGATTAGGTCCGATGGCGCTACAGGGGAAGACATCGTCATTTACGTCTCGGGCAATGACTGGTGTGGAAGTGGCGGGTGCAGGTTGCTGATACTTGAACCGGACGGCGCTTCCTTCAAGGTGATTGGCCAAGAAACTATTACAAGGCCTCCAATTCGAGTGCTGCGCACCAAGTCTCACGGCCATTTTGATATAGGCGTGTGGGTTGAAGGCGGAGGTATCCGTCCCGGATATGAGGCTCAACTGCGGTTCGATGGCAAATCGTATCCGGACAATCCAAGTGTTACTCCCGCACGACGACTTCCCGAAGGGGTCGCAGGGACGGTGCTCATTTCGAGCGAGAACAGCGGAAAGTTGCTGTATTGATTGAGACGTGAGCCCCCTCGCGTGCGTTTGGACTAAGCTTTTCATTATCCGTCTACATCCGTCCCGTCGGGCATAGGCTGGCAGAGCGGGCACCAGAAGGTAACGCGCGCGTCTTCGCCCTGGATGCGGCGTCGAATCGGCTCGCCGCAGCGCCGGCATTGTTCGCTGGCGCGTCCATAAACCCACAAGCTCGCACTTGGGTCTGACGAGTGCGTCGTGCGGCGCTGCTGGGCGCGAAAAGTGACGATCAGGTCGCCGGAGTCTTCGAGAACATTGGCTCGCAGCAACTTTTTCGCGGTAGCGATCGTTACTGCGGCTTCATCGCGCGTCAAAGTTCCGACGGCGCGGAACGGATGAAGGCCCAGCACGAAGCAGATCTCCGATTTGAATACGTTGCCGACGCCTGCTAGAACACTTTGGTCGAGCAGAGCGTCGGCGAGCGCTTCATGCCTGAGGCCCAGCAGGCGTTCAAGCGCGGCTTCGGCGTCGAAATCCTCGCTGAGCACGTCGTTAGTGGGCTGGGCGACGTGCAGATCACGGGCCAATGATTTTTCCGTGTGCATGCGCGCCACCGGCACGCGAAAGCCGACGGCCTGATATTCGCTGTTTTCAATAACGATGCGCATGTTGAATCGCGGCGCCTGCCAGCGCTCGCCATGTCGATAAATATGCCAGCGACCGTTCATCAGCAGGTGCGAGGCGAGGATTCCACCGCCGGAAAAATGAATGAGCAGCCATTTGCCGCGCGCTTCGACTTGATCGACTGTCTGGCCGACGAGCGGCGTGTCGTCGTTGAATCGCATGAGGAGTGGAAATGTCGTCCGGAAGCCGATGACCGGCTTGCCCATGAGCGCACGGCCTATATTGCGCGCGGTCCGAAAGATGGTATCGCCTTCAGGCATTCCTTATTGATCCATTTCTCAATTCACTTCGGGCCTGTTCGGTTCGGCATGCGCGATGGCAAGCGGAATGCGGCGCAAATGCATACCCAGCGGCCCGGGATGAAAGCCCGCGTCCATCAGGAATCGCGCCATTGGGTGCGCTGCGACAGGTTGTCCGTTGATAGTCGTAATCAGCACGCCTTCATGATTGCTCGCGCGCATTCGTTGCTGCCCGCGTCCACACAGAAAATGTGCCATGCCAGCGGCGGCTTGCGAGCGCTCCGGCTCGTCGGCAGGCAAAAAGACCAGCAGATTTGGATTGCCGCGTTTGACCCACGCCACAAGCTCGCCGTTGCGCAGAATCACCTCAGCGTAGGCAGCGCGCGTGAGAATACGCGGCGCGGATTCAGAATCCTCTTCGGCCACAGGCAAATCGGGCCAGCGCAGAACCGACCCATAGGGGTTAGCGGGATCGGTCGCGGCGAGTTGCACGAATTCGGGCTTCTCGACAGTCGGCTCCGTGCGCAACTGCCGTAGCAGGTCAACTGCGGCGGGCAGCGCAAACTGCGTGGCGCCCAATCCGCCGACGAAGTAGCCACGGCGAATCCGCCCGCTCTCTTCGAGCGCCTTCAGCACGTCATACACGGCGCTGAATCCGCCGGGCACGTTTTCGGCAGCAACTTGCTCGCGCAGCAGCACCCCGTAACGATTGAGCAGTTGCAGCGCCAGCGCGTGACTGCGTTCGGTTGTGGCGCGTCGCAGGTCTTCGGTGCGTTGCCCCGCAGGGCGAAGTGGCAATAACGCCCAGCGGCCCTGAGCCGTTGGCGGCGTAGTTCGTCGCGACCGAAACACGGCTCCAGTCTGATAGCGGCGTGGCGTTCGCGCGCTCTCAGGCCTGGCGATGTATGCGCGCAGCGCGTGCAGTGAGTCGTTGGTGATTAGACCGCGCCACACCAGGCTCCAGAGCGCTTCGATTGTTTCGCCGGGATAACCCGAGCCTGCAGCTTCATGTAGGGAATCAAAGAAGCTCGCACCAGTGGATTCGAGAACCGCGAGCAGCTTTTCTTCGCGTTCAGTTAGAGGTTCAGCAGGAGGACGCTGCTGCGCCAGCAGCGGCAGCTTGTCGGCGAGGAACAGCGCAATGCGCCCATCGCGCTCCCCAATCGGCTCGACGCCGGCCCACGCAACTTCGCCCGCGGCGATCAGCGTGTCAAGGCCCGCGGATGTGAAATCGGCGATGCGCGCAGGCAGAATCGACGATTCAAGCAGCGATGCGGGCAGCGGCGCGCCCTGCAGGCTCTCGATTGCATCGAGCAGCGCGTCGAGGTGCGCAGTTCCGGTGCGGCGCGGCGCGAGCACGCCCTGCCAGTGCGTGAGGAAGCGCGCCAGCGTGTGCTGCTCAACTGGTTCCACTTCGCGGCGCAGTTTGGCCAGCGATTTGCGGCGAATCTGCCGCAGAATTTCTGCGTCGCACCACTCGCGATGAAGACCGCCGGGGCGAAAGCCACCTTCGAGCACACGGCCTTCGTGCGCCAGCTGCCTGAGCGCGCTCTCGACAGACTCTGTATCCAGCGCAAATCTTTCCGCAGCCTCGCGCAGCGTGAACGGACCATGCGTGCGCGCATAGCGGCGCACCAATTCGAGTACGGGGTGAGCCACGGGCTCGAGCAGCGCAGCCGCCAAACCTGGTGGCAAAGGAATGCCAAGGCCATCGCGATAGCGCGCAGCATCTTCAGCAGCGATCAAGCGCTTTTCGCCCGCGATCCGCAGCTCAAGCAGTCGGCGTGAGCGAACCAGCCGGTCGATATACGTTAAAAGATCAGCAGAAACCACGCGGCGGCCCAGCTCTTCGCGTGACAGATCGCCCAGGCGCAGGCACAGATCGTGGATTCCGTCAGCAGAGCGTGCATGATAGTTCTCAGCGAGACACTGCGCCGCCTCTTCCACCTCAGCCATTGCGTCTGCATCGAGCAACTCGCGCAGATCGGCCTCGCCAAGCAGTTCGCGCAACTGGTCTTGATCGATGGTGAGCGCTTGTGCGCGGCGCTCGGCCAGCGGCGCATCGCCTTCGTAGACAAAGTTGGCCACGTAACTGAAGAGCAGGGAAGCGGCAAAGGGTGAAGGCTTGCGCGTCTCCACCACATGCACGCGGAGCTGACGTTGCTCAATGGCGCGAAGGGTCTCGATGAGCGCAGGCATGTCGAAAACGTCCCGCAGGCACTCGCGATAAGCCTCGAGCAGCAACGGAAATTGTGGATAGCGCGAGGCCACGCTGAGCAGGTCGTAGGAGCGCTTGCGCAACTGCCAAAGCGGCGAACGCTGGTCGGCGCGGCGGCGCGGCAACAGCAGCGCGCGGCCCGCAGCTTCGCGAAAGCGTCCGGCAAAAAGCGCCGTCGATCCCAACTGGCGCAGCACAAGCTGCATGGCTTCGGCTGATTCGACCAAAATCCAATCCGAGTCGGGCGGTTCGTCGGTGTCAGGGAAGCGCAAGACGAATCCATCGTCGCCCCAGAGCGTTTCCACTTCCGGGCCGCCGGCAGCGCGAATGCGCGCAGCCACCGCCATCGCCCATGGAATGTGAATGCGGCTGCCGAATGGCGTGAGCACGCAAACGCGCCAGTCGCCAAGCTCATCGCGGCAGCGTTCGACAACAATCGTCCGGTCGTCGGGGACTTGTCCCGTAGCCTCGGCCTGGTCGGCGAGAAATCGCAGCAGATTTTCCGCGGCGCCGGGATCGAGATCGTGTTCGCTGACGAGACGCGTGAGCGCGGCGGCTTGCGGCAGAGCGCGCAGCTCGCGCACCATGGCGCCGATGCGGCGGCCAAACTCGAGCGGCCGGCCGGGGCCGTCGCCCTTCCAGAACGGCATCTTGCCCGGCTCGCCGGGCGCGGGCGTTACCAGCACCCGGTCATGCGTAATATCGGTGATGCGCCACGTGGACGCGCCGAGGATAAATGTCTCGTTGGGATGCGACTCGAAGACCATCTCCTCATCAAGCTCGCCCACGCGCACCGGCTTGCCGTCGGTAAATGCGAGAAAGACACCATAGAGGCCGCGATCCGGGATCGTACCGGCGTTCAGAATCGCCAGCCGCGCGGCGCCGTCGCGAGCCGTCACCACATTGCGCACTCGATCCCATGTGAGGCGAGGGCGCAGCTCGCCAAACTCGTCGGAAGGATAGCGCCCGCTGAGCAGATCGAGCACGCCATCAAAGGCCGAACGCGAAAGCGAGCCAAACGGAGCGGCTCCGCGGACGAGATTGAATAGGAAGTCGACGGAGACTTCGGTGGGAGCGGAGTCAGCGGCGCTAGCGGAGTTAGCGGAGTTTGGTTGACCCCAGTCCTGCGGCGTCTCTTCGTTAAAGAGATTCGCAACGTCAACTGATTTCTGATTCCTGTTTTCAGATCCCCGCTGCTTCCTCCCTCGGTCCTTTGGTCTCTTGGTCCCTGGTTTTCGCGCGGACGCGACGATGGCCACTAACTGCTGGCACAGCACATCGAGCGGATTTCGCGGAAAGCGCGTCGACTCAATGTGGCCCTCGTGCATGGCGCGCGTGACTGCGGCGCAAGCAACGAGATCGGCGCGGTACTTGGGAAAGATAACTCCCTCGCTCACCGCGTCCACATGGTGGCCGGCACGGCCAATGCGCTGCATACCGCTGGCCACTGACGGTGGCGACTGGATCTGGATGACGAGATCGACTGCTCCCATGTCGATTCCGAGCTCGAGCGTCGAGGTTGCGCACAGCGCTTTGATCTGCCCGGCCTTGAGTTGCTCCTCAATCACCGAGCGCTGCGCTGCAGCCAGCGAGCCGTGATGCGCGCGGGCGATTGGCTCGCCGGCCAGGTCGTTGAGCGCTCCGGCAAGCCGCTCAGCGGTCTGACGTGCGTTGACAAAGAGAATGGTCGAATTGCGCTCGCGAATAATTTCGAGCAGCCGGGGATGTATCGCGTTCCAGATGGAAACGCGGCGCGGAGTTTGCGATGCCGGGCCGGAGGGAATTTCTTCCATCTCGCCCAGCCGCGCCATGTCTTCTACTGGGACCTCGATGCGCAGCTTGAGCTGCTTGCGCGCGGCGGCGTTGACAATCGTTACCGGCCGATAACGCAACGGCGTGGCGTCCACCATTTCAGGGATCAAGGGATCAGGGATCAGTGAATCCGAATCAGCGTGAGAATCCGCGGTCTCTTTGCGGGCTCGCGGTATTGGTCCGTCGGTCCCTTCGTCAGTTCTTGTCCCCACGTCGATGCCGCCCAGGAATCGCGCTACCTCTTCGAGTGGCCGCTGCGTGGCCGAGAGGCCGATGCGCTGAAGCGGCTTGGCGGTCAGCGCCTGTAGCCGCTCGAGAGTCAGCGCCAGATGCGCGCCGCGTTTCGTTGGAACCAACGCATGAATCTCGTCGACGATCACCGTTTCCACCGTGCGCAACGCTTCGGCTGCCTGCGAGGTAAGGATCAGATAGAGCGACTCGGGCGTGGTGATTAGAATCTCGGCGGGATGACGCGCGAAGCGTGCCCGCTCGCGCTGCGGTGTGTCACCTGTGCGCACGCTGATCAGCGGCTCATGAAAGGGAATACCCATGCGTCGTGCCATGTTGGCCATGCCTGCGAGCGGCGAGCGCAGGTTCCGTTCCACATCGACGGCCAGTGCCTTCAAGGGCGAGACGTAGACGATGCGGCAGCCCTGGCGCTTCTCAACGCCACTCTCTCGCTCCCTTGTTCCCTTGTTCCCTTGTTCCCCGCCTTGCAGCATCAACCGGTCAAGGCACGCGAGGAACGCGGCAAGCGTCTTGCCTGTGCCTGTGGGCGCGAGGATCAACGCATTCTCGCCGCGCGCAATCACCGGCCAGCCCATGCGTTGTGGAGCGGTAGGTGCGTCGAAGACAGCCTTGAACCACTCCGCCGTTACCGGGTGAAAGCAGGAAAACGGATCGGAGATTTCGGGCGAATTGGGCTTGGATGGGGACATGCCGCTCTCACAAGATTAGCGCAACAGACACGGCGAAGACAAAGCGAACAAACAAGGTTCAGGAAGCAGGCGTCTGTCGTCACAAAAACGAATCGAAGTCCAGGCGACTGCCGTTTCTATTTCTTAGGCCCCGAATCTCCATTTCGCGAATTACCCAGGCGCGCTACGCTGAACTGCGCGCCGGCAAACAAAATCAGACCGGAGATGTATGCCCAGAAGAGCAAGCCGACTGAAACGTAGAACGGCCCGTAAAGCGACTCAAAATCGAGACGCGGCAGCACCGAAGCGTAGATGAACCTCGAAATCAGCCAGACAATTCCGGTAATGACAGAAGTTCGAAACACCGGCCGCCAAGGCACCTTGCGATTGGGCAGAACGTAGTAGACGGAGAAAAAAAACAGAATCGATGCAATGCCCGTCGAGACCGTCAGCCAAAGTGAGCTCAGCGCGTCATAAGAGTAGTTCAGAAGCCGGAAAAACCAGTTGTCTGAGCCATGCACGAGAGCAATAGCGAGTACCTTGTCCACGTTTACGTTCACCACCATGCTGGCCACGCCCAGTCCCAGCATCAGCAGCGCCAATCCGACAGCGATGGTCTGGTTGAAGAGGTAGTTGCGGCTCCTTTTCACGCCCCAGGCTTGATTAAGTGCCACCTCCAGCGGCAGGAAGATGCCAGTGCATGCAATGAGAATCATCACCAGCGAAAGCGCCTGAGCGCCGTGCCGCTTCAACAGTGGCTGCACGGCCTCACTGAGAATGGCGGTCGTCAGCCAGCCAGGCTGCTTGGTGGCCGAGGGCAAGAAGTAATTCACCATGTCGTCGACCACACTCTTCATCGCTTGGGAGTGGAAGACCGAGAGCGCGAGCGTATAGAGCAGCACGACGAAGGGAATAAACGAGATGATCGCATTAGCCGCCACGCTGAAGGCGAAGGTATGCACCTCGCTGTCGAGCAGATACGCGATGAGCGCCGTGCCGCTCTTGCGCCAGACGTACCACTTGGACTCCGCGGCCGGCTGTTCAGGACCGGTGGCAGCGGCGGCCAGAGCGTCTTCGGCTTTCCCGATGTCGGCTGCAACATCGTTTGCGACGCCGGACGCGGATTCCAAACCATCAGCCACGTTTTAATTCCTCAGTCACGACTCGATTCCTGGGCGGCCCTGGAATGGTCTTCTTGCGGTGGTGCGCGCTCCGCCGTTCCCGCACATTGTCGTTCCCATTTGGACGCGCGCGGATAAAAGAAGGTGCTGCTTCAAGGATAGTCGGTTCGGCTCAGGGCCGCTGGCCCGCGATCGCCACTAAGTGTCACTTCAAAGGGTTGGATGCACGGTTGGGTGCGGTGCCTGGTTCAGTCGTCCTGGCTCACTCGCGTCGATCAGTGTGATCAATCGCGGCGCACCCGCATCAGCGCCCACCGTGCCGCCGCGCGCAGGCCGTTATCGGCCGCGGCGGACCACGATTCGAGTTTCTGCACAAACTGTGCGTCGCCGCTGTTGCCCATCGCGACGGCGATGTTTCGACGCAGTCCCAGAAATCCTGTGCGGCGAACGGGCGAGCCGTTAAATTCGCGCTCAAAGTCTGCTTCATCCAGATCTGCCAGCCATTCCAGTGCCGGATTGACGAGCTCAGGGCGCGGCTCAAGATCGGCGTCTACGATGATCGGCCCGCTACGTGCGGCCTTCCCGATCGACTTCAGATTCCACGGGCACACATCCTGGCAGATGTCGCAGCCAAAGACCTGTCGGCCCATGTTCGCGGCGCGTTCCTCCGCAATCGGACCCTTGTGCTCAATGGTCAAATAAGCGATGCACCGCGTCGCATCCATCTGGTAGGGGACGGCGAGCGCATCCGTCGGGCAGGCCTCGATGCAGCGCGTGCAACTGCCGCAACGATCGGGAATGAGCTCCGCTCTTTTATCTTTTGGATCAATTTCGAGGGAGGTCATAATCGCGGCCAGGAATCCGAACGAACCTAATTTTGGATGAATCAGGCAGGTGTTTTTTCCCGTCCAGCCAAGCCCGGCCGCGGCAGCGAGCGCACGCTCCACAATGGGTCCGGTGTCGACGTAGGCACGCGACTCGAATTCGCCGAGCTGCTCATGCAGTCGCGCTTCAACCGAGCGAATCCGCTTTAGCAAAACCCTGTGATAGTCGCTGGGCCGCCGCTCACCCTGCCCGTCGTTTTTCGTGTTCGGCAACACACGGCTAGTCCACGCATACCGCGCAATCCACGCGCTCCCGCGCTCTGATTCCGTGGTTGAAAGAGGCGCCGACGGGAAGGCGTAGCTAGCAAAGCAGACGATCGCCGACCGCGCCCAGGGGAAGGGAACCGTCGCACGCTCGCGCAGCAGTTGCCCGTTCTCCGCTTTGCGCTCAAGGTAGCCCATTGTGCCGGCGCGGCCAGCAGCTACCCACTCGCGAAACCGCTCGGCATCGCGCGTCTCGGCGTCATAGGGCAGGGCTACAACGCCCGCTTCCTGAAAGCCCGCGTCAAGCGCAAATGCGCGCGCCTGTTCCGCGTTCAGTTCGCCGATGTTGCTCGTTAAAGAACCATGCATGGAACTGGGTCACTCCCCTTTGCGTATGAACCAATGTACCGTTTGATCGCCCTGGGCCACGCCGGACCCTTTGCGAATTCAGAATAGCTCTAGCGTGGCTTTCAGAGTCGAGATTGAGCGGTCACCACAAAACTCGCTCACTACGGGCGATTTTTCTGGGAGGTTAAAAATGAATGACACCATGTGCTGCACAGAAATCCAGCCCATCGCAGCAGGCGAAATCACTGAGTTGGTAAGGGGCAACGAAAACGCCCTGCTGGAGCGCTTCATGCCGCTGGTGCGCCGTCAATGCGTCACGCTCGATCTTGAAGCCGTCACGCGCATCGACGCCGCCGGTCTTGCCGCCCTCATTACGGTTTATTGCACCGCGCGCGAATCCGGCCATGACTTTACGATTCTGAATCCCTCATCGCATGTGGCGGAGATTCTCGCTGTCGTGGGCCTCGACAAGATTCTTGTGGCTCAAAATGCGGGCGATTTTTCAGAATCCGGTATACCGGTAGAAGCTACTGCCGCCTGAATTCGGCAGAAATCCGCACGAATCGCGCAATGGGTACGCGCTGTACCAAAATGCGGCACTAGATTCTCTCCCCAGATTCTTTCCTTTGCCGCGTTCCGCCTCTTAGCATCTTCCAGTTGGCGCGCGGGCCGTCTGTTCCGTTACCCTTGCCTATAGACCGCAAAGCGGAATCCTAGAAGATCCAAAAAGCAAGGGAGACTTTATCCAATGGCACAGGGCGTAATCGAGCAGGCGTCTGCTCAACCGGGTGGCTCAACAAAAACCAAGTATGTGTATTCGTTTGGCGGCGGCAAGGCTGACGGCAACGGCAAAATGAAGGACGTTTTGGGCGGCAAGGGCGCAGGCCTGGCCGAGATGACCCTCGCCGGCTTGCCCGTGCCTCCCGGATTCACCATCCAGACCGAGGCCTGCCGCGAATACATGCGCGGCAAGCTGAGCCCGCAGATTGAGACCGAAACACTCGACGCGCTGGAGAAGCTCGAAAAAATTCAGGGGCAGAAGTTAGGCGTGGGCGAAAATCCGCTGCTGGTCTCGGTCCGCTCGGGCGCAAAATTTTCCATGCCAGGCATGATGGACACCATTCTGAACCTGGGCCTGAACGACAAGGCTGTGGAAGCGCTGGCGAAACGCACCAATAATCCCCGCTTTGCTTACGACTCCTACCGCCGGCTCATCCAGATGTTCGGCGACGTGGTGCTCGATGTTCCCAAGAAAAAGTTTGAGCACATCTTTGACGGCGTAAAGGCCGCCAAGAAGATCAAGTTCGATTACGACCTCAAGCCTGAAGCGCTGCAAAAAATCATCGTCGAATACAAGAAGCTGATAAAGAAGGAAACCGGCAAGGACTTTCCTCAAGACCCGCTGGTGCAGTTGGTCGCCGCCCGCGATGCTGTCTTCAAGAGCTGGCAAAACGATCGCGCCAAGACCTATCGCCGCATCAACCACATCGACGATTCAATCGGCACAGCGGTCAACATTCAAGCCATGGTATTCGGCAACCTGGGTGAAGGCTCCGGCACGGGTGTTGGCTTCACGCGCAATCCTGCTACCGGCGAGCACATTTTCTTCGGCGAGTACCTGATGAACGCGCAGGGCGAGGACGTGGTCTCCGGCGTCCGCACTCCGCTGCCCATCAGCGAGCTTGAGAAGGCCATGCCCAAGGTCTTCGAGCAGTTGAAAGACATTACGCGGCGCATGGAAAAACATTACCGCGACATGCAGGATTTTGAGTTCACCATCCAGGATGGCAAGCTCTACATGCTGCAAACGCGCAACGGCAAGCGCACCGGCCTGGCCGCTGTTCGCGTGGCCATTGATATGGTGCGCGAGGGCCTCATCACGCAGGAGGAAGCAATTTTCCGCGTCGAGCCTAACCAGCTTTACGACTTTCTGGTTCCGCGCCTCGTTGAAAAGGGCGAGAAGATTGAAGTGCTCGCCACCGGATTGCCGGCTTCGCCCGGCGCGGCTGTAGGCCAGATTGTTTTCACGGCCGAAGAAGCAGTCAAGCAGCACAACAGCGGCGCCTACAAGTCCGTCATTCTTGTGCGCGGCGAAACTACACCTGAGGACATCGCCGGCATGGAAGTTGCCGACGGAATTCTGACCTCGCGCGGCGGCATGACCTCGCACGCTGCTGTCGTTACTCGCGGCATGGGCAAGTGTTGTGTGGCCGGCGCAGGCGATTGCGTCGTCGACGAAGGCAAGAAAGAACTGCGCGTGAAGGGCCGCACCTACAGGCAGGGCGACTGGCTCTCGATTGACGGAACGACAGGCAGAGTGATCGATGGCCGGCTCAAGACGCTCGAAGCGCAGCCCAACGATCCCGATCTGGTTAAGTTCATGAGCTGGGTCGACCCGGTTCGCCGTTTGCGCGTGCGCGCCAACGCCGACATTCCGCGCGACGCCAAAAATGCGCGGCTATTCGGCGCTGAGGGCATTGGCCTCTGCCGCACGGAGCATATGTTCTTTGCCGAAGATCGAATTGAGCACATGCGCGCCATGATTCTGACCGACAACGAGAAGGATCGCCGCGCAGCTCTCAAGAAACTGCTGCCCATGCAGCGCGCCGATTTCGTCGGCCTCTTCAAAGCCATGGAATCGCTGCCAGTCACCATTCGCCTGCTCGATCCGCCGCTGCACGAGTTTCTGCCCAAGCGCGAAGACCTGCTGGTCGAGATTCAGCACCTTGAAGACACCAAGCCGCGCTCGGCCCGTCTCAAGGAGCTGCGCCCGCTGCTGGCGCGCGTGGAAGAGCTGCACGAGCAGAACCCAATGCTCGGGTTGCGCGGATGTCGCCTCGGCATCACGTTCCCAGAGATTACGGAGATGCAGGTTCGCGCGATTATTGAGGCGGCAGCCCAGGTAAAGGCCAAGGGCGGCAATCCGCATCCCGAGATCATGATCCCGCTCATCGGTTCCGTCGAGGAGATGCGCAACCAGGCGGCAATCGTTCGCCGCGTCGCCGACGAAGTCTTCAAGGAAAAGAAAATCAAGGTCGACTACATGGTCGGCACAATGATCGAGCTGCCGCGCGCCGCGTTGACCGCCGATCAAATCGCCGAAGAGGCCGAGTTCTTCAGCTTCGGCACCAACGACCTCACGCAGACCACCTTTGGAATTTCAAGGGACGACATCAATAACTTCCTGCCGACTTATCTCAAGCTCGGCATCTTCAAACAGGACCCCTTCTCTACCCTCGACCAGGTTGGCGTGGGGCAACTGGTGAAGGGCGCCGTAGCCAAAGGCCGCAACACGCGGCCGAAGCTGAAGGTCGGCATCTGCGGCGAACACGGCGGCGATCCGGAGTCAGTAAAGTTCTGCCACAAGATCGACCTCGACTACGTCTCCTGCTCACCGTTCCGTTTGCTCACGGCACGTCTCGCAGCGGCGCAGGCCGCGCTAGAAGAAAAGCTCGGCGCACAGGGCAGCAACAAGTAAACGCAATTCAACGCGAAACAACGAGGGCGTCCGCAGCAGCGGGCGTCCTTGCTGTTTGTGTACCGCGTGATCTGGCTCATCGAAGTAAGAGAATCTCTGTTGCCATCCCTCAAGCATGGCGATATGCTCAACTGTGCAATCCATTTATGTATGGACTTGGCCGGAAGAATCGAGGGAAAATGAAGCGCCTTTTTTCTCATGCTCTGCTATTTTGCAGCCTCACCGCCGTCGCACAGGCCCCTACTGTTATGTGCCCAGTCCATCACGTTCCGGCTTACATGACGGGGCAGACTGAGAAGGACGGGGAGGGGCGAACAATCGCGTGGGAGTACTGCCATGGAACCGGCTCCGACCATCATTGCTTTTGGGGACACGACTGATGGATAAAGATGAATCAGACCGCCAGCGATTCGATGCTGCGACATATCAGCAGATCGACCCTAAACCTGATATTGAGCGCCAGGGAAAACACGAGTTTCGAGCGTTTTGGATTCTCGGAGTACCGCTCGGTTTAATTGCCTCTTTCGCTCTCACGCTTGTTACTAATATGGGAACGGCCGCGTTCTTCATAGCTTGGGCGATCTTCGCACTGTTAATCGGTTCGGCTTTTGGCTCGATGTCGCGCAAGCGATAAAGGTGGTCATGATTATCAGTCATATCTATCGTGTGTTTCGCTGCAAAACGAAAGATTGTTTGGCCGAACACGATTACTGCTATTTAGGAGTCCAGGGCACATTTAGCCAAGTGGCATTGCCCGGTCCGCAGCCATTTCAATTCCCTTGCCCCAAGTGCGGCAAGTCTCACACTTATGGCTACATGGACTTACAACTGAAAGCGCGGCACTATCCTCCCCCCTTGAGCAACAAACCCCAGGCCAATGATCGTCTGAAATCGCCATCGTGCCGACTCGTTGACTCGCTTACTTGCTGCCCTCGAAATGCGCTTCAATCTCCTCCAGCGTTTTGCCCTTAGTCTCCGGCAGAAAGAAAGCCGCGACGACAAAATAGACCACCGTGAATCCGGCGAAGAGGAAAAACATCGACGAGTAGCCGTGCTTGCTGACGAACGGCAGAAAGATCGCGGCCAACGTGGTTGATACGAGTTGGTTGATCACCAGCGCGATGCTCATGCCGTTTGAGCGGATGCGCGTCGGCATCAGCTCACTTAGAGCCAACCACACCACCACGCCGGGCCCCAATGCATAGAACGCCATGAACACATAAATCCCCAGAGCCACCAGCCAGCCATGCCCGGCCTCAGGAATCCGGCCAACGAGCGCTTTTTGAATCACGAGCGGCGCGGTTCTGGCCTCGTTAAGATTGGCGAATGGATTCCGGAAGAACGCTTCGATTCGGTTCGCGGGCACGCAGCTCGCGCGCGTGATCTCGATGGGCACAGCGGCCGCATCGTCCGATCGAACAAAATTCGTCGCCGCGGTGAAGCCTCCGTAGGAATAAATGATGGCGAGCGACGCGCGATTGGTGTCGATTCCGCGGCCGGAATCGATCTGGCTCGCGTCGTCCTGACCAGTCAGCAGCCGGCTGGCCGCCGCCGGATCGAAGCGCAACGCCAGCTCCTGGGCGGGCGAAACCAGTGACTGAATTCCGCCGCGGCAATCCACACTCAGCTTTTCGGTCGTTCTAAAAAGCAGCGCCACGCTTGCCAGCGCGACAATCGCTCCGCTCGTGCCTAAAACGAGCAGGAATTTGCGGCCTTTGCGATCGACCAGCGCGATACCTATCATGGTCGCTAGAAAATTCACGACGGTAAAAATCACATAGCCCCAGTGCGCGCGCAGATCGCTCAATCCGCTTTGCAACAAAATGCCTGTGTTGTACCCAATGATCGAGTTCACGCCCGTCGCGGTGTTGCAGAACAAAATCACGCAGGCCAGCAAAAACGGAATTGCGTATTTGCGCCGCAGCAGCGAATCGCGAACTTGTTGCCCGGCCTTGGCACGAGCCGTATGCGCCGTCGCCTCCATCTCTTCAAGCTCCAGCGCGGCCTGCTCAGCGCTGCGCGAGCAGAGCAACGCCGCTTGCGCTTCCTCTTTTCGACTCCGCTTGAACAGCCAGCGTGGCGACTCCGTGACAAACAAACTGCCCATGAGGAACACAACGCCGGGCGGCAGCGAAACCCAGAAGATGCTGCGCCACGCGTGATCCTTGAAGCGGAAGAGCGCATCGGCGTCGCCCAATTTTGCGACGGCGTCCACGCGATAACTGAAGTACATGCCCATCAGCGCGGCGGCCACAATGCCCAGCGTAAGCATCCACTGGAAGATTGCGGTGCCTTTGCCGCGACTTGATGCCGCGAGGCACTCGGCCAGATAGAGCGGAACCACAACGCCGATCAGTCCGCCGCTCGCGCCTTGCAGCAGCCGCCCGAAAAGCAGCGGGCCGTAGCCGGATGAAAACGCAATCACGGGAATGCTCACGACGAATGCGCACCCGCTCAAGATCATGAGCGGCTTGCGGCCCATCCAGTCAGCCAGCAGCCCGGAAAACAGCGTGGAGAACACGCTGCCGAGCAGCACCGCCGCGACGATGAAGGAAAGCTGGGCCGGGGTCAGTCCCGATGTGGCCTGCAAATACGGCACTGCCCCGCCGATGATGCCGACGTCGATGCCGTACAGCAATCCGCCAAGGCCCGCGACCAGCAGCAGAAACGTGTTGTAGCGGCGCGTTGCTGCGGAAACGGTCGCGTTCGGCAATCCGGCGGAGTTCACGTGAAGGTCTTTCTTCGGCTCATCGGTATTCGGCCGTTTCGCTGTGTCTTTCGACAGGCAGAATCGTGCGATGCACCAGTCTACAATGGTCGCATCGCATTCTAGACTTCGCTCCGAAGGTGGTTGCAGTGCAAAGCTTCTTTCGAATCGCATCAACTTCGCTGCCGCGCGTAGCCCTCGCCGCGCTTTTTGCCGGCGCCCCGTTCTGCGCCACAACCTGTGGCACGCAAACGCCGCAAACGACGCAAACGCCGCAAACGCCAGTACGGCTGCTGCCCGCGCCGCGCGAGGCGCATTTTGGAGAAACCACTCAACTGCCGGACAAGATTCTCGTCGTCGTTCCCGGTCACGACGCGGAAGACGAGTTCGCCGCGCACGATCTTGAAGACGCGCTGAAACACGTTGCGCCTGCCGCCTTCCAAACCGCCGCCCAATCGGCCAGCGCGCAACCGCCGTATCGCATCACGCTTCTCCGCAATGACTCCGATGCTACGAAGGCCGCACTCGCAGCCAACAATCTCGCTTTCGATCCGGCCATGGAATCGGCGGGCTACATCCTGGTGGTCGGCCCGCACGAGGCAGCCATTATTGGCGCGACCGGCTCCGGCGTCTTTTACGGCGTACAAACTTTCAAGCAACTGCTCCCATTGGCCGGAGCGCCGCGCATCATTCCCACCGGCACGGTGCGCGATTGGCCGGCCATGCAATATCGCGGCATCAGCGACGATCTTTCCCGCGGCCCGTTTCCGACGCTTGATTTTCAGAAGCACCAGATTCGCGTCTTTGCTTCGTTCAAGATCAATATTTACTCGCCTTATTTTGAGAACACGCTCCTTTATCCAGATCATCCGCTGGCAGCGCCACCAGGCGGGTCGCTATCGCCGGCCCAGGTTGCGGAACTTGTCGCCTACGCGCGCCAGTATCACGTCACCATCGTGCCGGATCAGGAGGCCTTCGGCCATCTGCATCATGTGCTGAGCTGGGAACTCCACCAGGATAAGGCTGAAACTCCTCACGGCTACATGCTCGCGCCCGGCCAAGCCACCACGCTGCCTTTAATCAAGGATTGGTTCACAGACATTGCGCAGGAGTTTCCGTCGCCCTTCATCAATATTGGCGCCGACGAAACCTTCGACCTGGGCCAGGACCGCACGCACGATGCGGTCGCACAGCAGGGTTACGGGCCCGTTTACATCGCTTTTCTCAAGCAGATTCACGACACGCTCGCGCCGCTCAATCGCCGCCTGCTTTTCTGGGGCGACATTGGCGACGAAAATCGCGACGCCGTCGCGGGTCTGCCCAAGGACATGATCGCCGTGCCCTGGAACTATTCCGAGCAGACCGGCTTCGACAAGCTGATCCAGCCATTCGCAAAAAACGGAATTGAAACCTGGGTCGCTCCCGGCGACTCCAACTGGAACGAAGTCTATCCGAACGCGAAAACGGCTCTGTGGAACATTCAGGGCTTTATCGCCGCCGGGCAAAATCTTGGATCGACCGGCGCGCTAACTACGGTGTGGAACGACGATGGGGAAGGCCTATTCAACATGGATTGGTACGGCGTGCTCTTTGGGGCAGTTGCTTCGTGGCAGCCGGGCCAAAGCTCCATCGCCGACTACCAGGATGCGTATGGCTCCGCCTTTCATCTCGACGGTAGCGGCAAAATCGGCAGCGCCGAAAAGGAGTTGATGGCCGCGCAAGGCGTTCTGGTTGACGCCAAAACCGGCCTGACCAGCGATGAGCTTTTCTGGCTCGATCCGTGGAGCGCGGAGGGCCAGGCGGTTGCGTCGAAGCTGCTGCCCGTCGCGCATGATCTGCGCGCTCACGCCGAGCAGGCCCTTGTCTTGCTCGCCGATGTGCGCCGCGACAATCCCAAGCTCAGCGAGCCCGATGCAATCACCGCCATGGATCTGGGCGCGCGCCGCCTCGATCTTATCGGCCTAAAATTTCAGCTTGCGCAGGAGATTCCGGCAGCGTACGCTCAGGCGGTCGCGCAACAACATGACAAGGCGCAAAGCTCTGCCACAGACACTTTGCTTAGCGAGATCAGCGGCACCAACGGCCGCTGCCAGGACTTGCGTGACGCATATTCGGCGTTGAAGAGTGAGTACAGCCAGGTGTGGCTCAGCGAAAATCGGCCTTACTGGCTTGGCAACGTGACCGTCCGCTATGACCTGGAGATTGAGCGGTGGCAGGGGCGCGGCGATCAGTTTACGGCAACCATCTACGACTGGCAGAACGGCCAGGATATGCCGTCGCCTGCGGCACTGGGGCTGCCTGCGCCGGCCGGAATTGCGCACTGAGCAGGTTCAGCGGCATCCAGCCTGCACCGGGAAAATTGCCCATCTGGAACACGTCTGAACCAAAACGATCAATGAAGTGCAGATTTCCCTATTCACCCGCACGCAGCCGATGCAAACTAGATGCATGCTGGAGCGCCCCGCCGAAAGGCACCTGCCCGTCGTGCTGCTCATTGACGACGACCTGGTCAGCCGCGAAGTAGCAGCCACGGTGCTCACCATGGCTGGATTCGTCGTCCACACAGCCCTGAGCGGAGACGCGGCGCTCGAAATGTTTGCTAAGGGAGCGTTCTGGCCGGGTGTAATCCTGATGGATGCGCAGATGCCGGGCCTGAGCGGAACGGAATTAATTGCGCGGCTTCGCGCCAGTACAAACGCGCGGATATTTGCCATTAGCGCCAGCAATGTGCCGGCTGAAATTTCGGGTGCGGCGGACGGTTTCTTGATGAAGCCCTTCAACGCCGAAGGCCTGAGTAAGCTGCTCGATGGCCATCAACCGGGACCAGTGACTACGCTGCTCGATCCCGAGGAGCCTGTGGTCAGCGTCGAGGTTCTCTCGCAGTTGCGAAAAGTCATGCCTGAATCCGCCGTGCGGCAAATTTACTCCGCTGTCGTGTCCGATCTCAGCGGGCGGATCGTTGCGCTCGGGGCCGCAATTGCCAAAGGCGACGCCGCGGAGATTCGCCGCATCGGCCACGCCATCAAGGGCGGCTGCGGCATGGCCGGCGCCATCCAGGCGGCTCATTTGGGCGCGCTTTTAGAGGTCACGCCGCTCAGCTCGAAGGATAACCAATTGGATAACAGCACAATTCTGCTAAGCGATTTGCGCGCCGCTGCCCAAGGGTTGAAGCGTATGCTGGATGCTGAATTGGCCGCCTGACCCGAGGCGTGGAACTGTATGCGGATCTTGGACGGCGGAGGCTTGTGGCAGAAATGGAACGAACCATTCGAATCGTGCTGGCGGATGACCATCCTGTGGTGCGCATCGGCGTGCGCAATATGCTCACCAAGAGCGACGGCTTTGAGGTTGTGGGCGATGCCACCGACGGAGACGAGGCCATCACGCAGACCCTCGAGCTACAGCCCGATGTTCTGCTGCTAGATGTCGCCATGCCGCGCCTGCCCGGCCTTGAGGCCATGCGCGCCATCATGAGCGGTCCCTCCACGGCAAAGATTCTTCTGCTCACCTCCACCATCACCACGCAACAGATCATCGAAGCATTGCAGATCGGCGCCCGCGGCATCGTGCTCAAAGACGCGCTCGCCAACCACCTGCAGACCGCCATCCGCACGGTTCACGCGGGGGATTATTGGATCGGCGGCAAGCGCGTCGTCAATCTTGTCTCAGCGCTGCACGAGCTTATGCAGCAGGCAGCCGTGCCGGCGCGCAAAACTTACGGCCTCACGCCGCGCGAGCTCGAAGTGGTGGGCTGCATCGTCGAGGGCTGCAGCAATCGCGACATTGCTAAGCAATTCACGCTCAGCGAAGAGACCGTCAAGCGCCATCTCTCGAACGTTTTCGACAAGACCGGCGTCTCCACGCGCCTGGAGCTGGCGCTCTTTGCCATTGCGCATCATCTGATCGCGCCGCAGCCGTAGCATTCGCCGCAGCACGCGACATTCTGCCGCACCGTGGTTCCAGTGCCAATTTACGGTGGCCCTGCGCTGCTATCCGCCGTTCAAATTCATTTGCCGTGCGGTTACGGATGGTTCTCGGCTCCGGCAACGACTTCGAGCGCATGGCGCAACAAAGGCAGAATCACTGTCAGGCTCTCTTCAGCGCCGCGCAGGCTTCCGGGCAGGTTCACGATCAGCGTTTTTCCGCTCATTCCCGCCACGCCGCGCGAAAGCCACGCGTACGGATTGCGCTCCGCGCCCCTTGCGCGCATCGCTTCCGCCAGCCCTGGCGCTTCTCGATCGATCACGCGCCGAGTTGCCTCAGGCGTCCGGTCGCGCGGGCCCAGGCCGCTGCCGCCCACAGTCAGCACCAGTTTCGCGTCCTGTGCGGCCAGCTCTTTGAGCGCCGCCGCAATCGCGTCCTCATCGTCATTCAAGATTGCAGTCCGAATCTCGGCCTGCGGCCACTCGCGCGTGAGCAGCGCGGCCATCGCAGGCCCCGCGGTGTCGACCATCAGCCCTTGCGAGCAGCGGTCGGAGATGGTGAGCACGGTAAACAGCATGAGGCGATTGTAGAACCTACTCCAGCGGCGGCTTTGTGAATCAATTTGTCTGTCGCGGAAGATCAAGCAGAAAATCTTAAGCGCGGCGGGCACTTGTCCTGAAGGTGATGAGGTTGGCGAAGGCGAGCCAGCCCCAGAGCTCCGACTCAGGCGCGGTCCTCCGTGCTGGCTCTCACGAATCTGCATCGACAACATTCCCGCCATCCGTCTCGTCCGAGAAATCCACAAGGGATTCGGTGACTCCATCAGCCGTCGAGTGCCACATGAACCAAGTCATGCACTCGTTATCCACGAGATTTTAGTTACTGCATCGGTTCCAGTGCGTTTATTCGCGCGCAGTCTTGGCATAATCGCAGAGGGAAAGATTCCTCCGTATCTGTTTCGAAAGCTGCGGTCCGGATCTGACCTGTCGTCCGGATCTAAAGTGCGGTCCGGATATTGGCTCGAGGATTGGGTTCAGCATCCGCGATTGGAAATTGAACTCGCACGCCGAGATCGTTCGGTTTCACCTGGGGGAGCATCCAAGCGTGACCAGCTATCGCCGTCAGGACGTTTTGCGCATTCTCGAAATCAGCGCCCGCCAACTGCAAGCCTGGGAACGAGCCGGGTTGATCCCTCAACAAGAGCTGTATACGTTTCAGGATCTCGGCCAACTGCGTACGCTGCGCTCATTGCGCGAGGACGAAGTGCCGGCCGCGTCGATCCGCGACTCAATCCTGGCGATGAAAGCGGTTGCCGGCATGAGCAACCCGCTGCGAGAGGCGCGCGTGGTGCGCACGGGAACGCGTCTCGCGTTCCGCCATCGCGGCGCAATGGTCGATCCCATCCGCCGCCAATTGCTCTTCGACTTCGAGCGCATGGGCGGGCAGCAGCACGCTGCCGCAGGCCCGTCTACGCTGCGCAGCATCGGCGTGACCGACCCGCGCGGCCTTCAGGAGCGCTTCCAGGCCGCGGTTCAGGCCGAAGAGGCCGGTGAGAAGAATCGCGCCATCGCGCTCTACCAGGAGATTCTCTCCATCGACCCGCAGTACGCGGCAGCCTGCATCAACCTGGGCACGCTGTATTTCCATCTGCGCCAGTTCGGCCGCGCCGAGGAGCTTTACCGCCGCGCCACCGTGGCCGATCCTGGATATGTGCTTGCCTACTTCGATCTCGGCAATGTGCTCGACGAGCTGGAGCGCATCGACGAATCGATCGCCGCCTATTTGAAAGCTGTCACGCTCTCGCCGCGCTACGCGGACGCCCACTACAACCTGGCTCTTGCTTACGAGCGCACCGGCGAGCCGCGCAACGCTCTGCGCCATTGGCGCGCCTACGTCAAGCTTGACAACCACGGTCCCTGGGCCGACCACGCTCGCGGGCAGATTCGCAAACTCCTCGGCCGCGAAGGAATTTCCATAGTCGCCCGTGCCGACCACTTCATCGCGCCGCACAAGGGCAGAGCCGCGCTGGCGCTGGTGCCAGCGAACGAAGCTGCCCCCCAGATATCGCTTTGACAAATGAGAATCCGTCCAGCTTGGCTTTTTCAGGGAATCGAGAATGCCACGCGTAGAGAGCTCCTGCGTTGGTGGGAGCGCCGCCGGCTTTATTTCAACCTATACGTGGGCATTGTCGGAGTCATTACTTGGTGGCTTGTCCTTATCGCGGGATCAGCTGCGGTCAAACCCGGAGTGGACTTCGAGGAGCCATTTGCAATGATCCTCGGCCCCTTTGTATATGGCCTCATTGCCAATCTCTGCTATTCGCTTGGCTCTGTCGTCGATCTGCTCTTTTATCGGGGTCGGCCGCGGGTCTTTCTGTTCAGGGTCGGGCTGTTCTTCTCGTTCGCCCTAACCGCGTTGCCGGGACTATGGGCAGTCACGGCGTGGCTCATCACGGTGTATACGGGGAAAAAGCTCGAGTAGTCTCCGTCACCGCTCGCCCAACCAGCGATCTTTAGGCGGGGTCTTTTGAGCGGGTGGCCTTAACGGCTGACAGAATTCCCATGCCGATCATCACGACCGCGCCCACAATAATCCAGCGCTGGGGCACGTGCATCAGGTGCGCGGCGTACACCAGCCCGGCGATTACGATCGCATAGCCAGCGGCATAAAGTCCGAACGACATGTGATCTCCTTAGCCACTTACTGTTCAACGAGCTACTGTTCAAAGGGCCTTGTGAAGTTGCGCGGAATCTAGCACAAGATTCAAGCCTCGCACCATGAGCGGGTTTAGTCTGAGCAGTTCAGACCACCATTTCGTCTCAGATGCAAGCGCGTGGGGGCGGGATGTAACGCGAAGATCGCCAATCTTGGCTGACTTTGCGCAGCTTCAAATTGAATCGCTTAATTTTGGTGGGATCCTGGATGGTATACGGGCGAGCTAGGAGCTAGCAGCTAAAAGCTGCTCTCACACCTTCTGCGTGCGAATGACCTGCCGCACGCCTTCCACGCGCCGCAGACCCAGCACCATGCGGTTCAGGTGGCGCAGATCCTCGGCTTCCACGACGAACTCGATCTTAGCTTCGCCCTCGTCGTTGCGGCTCAAGTCCACGGCGCGAATGTCGGTGTTTTCGTCGGAGATGACGGCGGTCAGCTCCTTCAGCATTCCAGTGCGATCTTCACAGTTGACGATGATCTTCACCGGGTAGCGTTGCGCCTGCCCGGCTCCTTCTGCCGCGCGCGACCACTCTACGTTGATGCGCCGGTCGCTTTCATAGAGCAGGTTCTGCACGTTGGGGCAACTGCGCGCATGCACGGCCACACCTTTGCCGCGCGTCACGTAGCCCACAATCTCCTCGCCGCGAATGGGGTTGCAACATCGCGCGCGATAGACGAGCAGATCGTTCTGACCCTCCACCTGCAGTGAATCCGAACCGGTGAGATGCAGCTTGCGCACCGCATCTGTCATGCCCGCTTCGCCCGATTTGGGCCCCGTGCCCGGCTCGGCCTCCGGAGTACCGGCAAATCCCGGAGCCAGTTTTCCCAACAATTGGTGCGCGCTATTCTTTCCCTGGCCCAGTGTGGCCAGCAGATCAGCAGCCGTGGCCACGCCGAATTCTGTCGCGATGCGCCCCAGATCCTGATCGCCGATCTGCGCCATCGGCACTTTGAACTTGCGTGCCTCGCGTTCCAGCAGCTTCCTGCCGATATCCACTGCACGCACCCGCTGGTCCTCGTTCAACCAGTGTTTGATCTTATTGCGCGCGCGCGGGCTCTTGACGAACGTGAGCCAGTCGCGGCTCGGCTTATGGTCTTTCTGCGTGACGATCTCGACGATATCGCCCGTGCGCAGCTTGGTGCGCAGCGGCACCATGCGGCCATTTACTTTCGCGCCTACGCAGCTATGGCCTACATCGGTGTGAATGGTGTAGGCAAAATCCACCGGCGTCGCGCCCGCGGCAACCACCACCACCTTCCCCTTCGGCGTGAAGGTGTAGACCTCATCGGGATAGAGGTCCATCTTCAGGCTGGAGAGAAATTCGTTTGGATCCGTCATCTCTTTCTGCCACTCGACGAGCTGGCGAATCCAGTTCAACCGCTCCTCGTCGCGGGCCGTCACCACGCCGCCCGTTTTGTACTTCCAGTGCGCCGCGATACCTTCCTCGGCGATGCGGTGCATCTCTTCGGTACGAATCTGCACTTCAAACTGATTGCCGCTGGCGCCCATCACCGTGGTATGCAAAGACTGGTAACGGTTGGCGCGCGGAATGGCGATGAAGTCCTTAATGCGTCCGGGCACCGGGCGCCACAGAGTGTGAATCAGCCCGAATACCGCGTAGCACGAGGCCACATCCTCGGTGATCACGCGAATCGCCAGCAGGTCGTACACCTGGTCGAACGAAACTTTGGTGCGCTCGATTTTCTGGTGGATGGAGTAAAGCCGCTTGATGCGCCACTCCACTCGCGCCTTGATGCCGTTTTCCCTGAGCTGCTCCGCCAGCGTGTCTTCCACGCCGCGCAGGAATTGCTCGCCATCCACGCGACGCGCCTCCACCGCAGCTGCGATCTGCTCGTAGCTCACCGGGTCGGTGTAGCGGAAGGCCAGATCTTCGAGCTCGCCGCGCACCTTTCCCATGCCCAGCCGGTGCGCCAGCGGAGCGTAGATGTCCAGCGTCTCTCGCGCGATCGCCTCCTGCCGCTCCGGCTTCAGGTGCTCCAGCGTGCGCATGTTGTGCAGCCGGTCGGCCAGCTTGATCAGCACCACGCGCACGTCACTCACCATGGCCAGCAGCATCTTGCGCACGTTCTCTGCCTGGCGGTCTTCGCGGTTGGCAAACTGGATTTTGTCGATCTTGGTTACGCCCTCGACGATGTGCGCCACCTGATCGCCGAATTTTTCGCCAATCTCCTCGTTGGTCGCCGGCGTGTCCTCGACGGCATCATGCAGCAGCGCTGCGGCCACGGCCGTCGAATCCAGCTTCATCTCGACCAGCACCTCGGCCACCTCAAGTGGGTGAACAATATAAGGCTCGCCCGAGGCGCGCGTCTGCCCCTTGTGGTGGGAGACGCAAAACTCCCAAGCCTTTCGAATCAGCGAGATATCTTCATTTGGCCGGTTGGCCTGCGCATGGCGCAGCAGCGCTTCAAACCGCTCGTCGATGGAGGGGGCGTCTTTCTTAGGGATTATTCGTGAGCTAGGGGCAGGAACAAGCGCTTCATTCGCCGGAGACCCGGGTGCGCTCGAATCCTCTGCCGGAATGGACTGCCGGACAGTCGCCATGCTCCATTATAGGCCGCTTCGATTCCACGCGAATCAATGGATTCGCCGACAGGCCCTGGCATCGAGCCTTATCCAACACCCATCCCATAGAGCCGGTTCAATTTGGGCACGGAGAAGCGCCGGAGACACTCTGGTAATCAATGAGGCTGCATCATGTGCCAAACGTCGTCTGATTGCAGGCAAAGTAGCATCTGCCGCGATGCGCTCCTATTCTCAGGCCCACTTCGAGGCCTGATACTGAGAGAGGTTCCCAATGGCGAAGCAGGACAACTCGAAGTTTGGCGTAAAGCCCAAAGCGCGCCGCATAATGGCGCCTGCCACATCCACCTCTACGCGCAAGAGCAACTCGGCAACGCGTAAGCGCGGCTCCACAGCGCGCAAGAGCGATTCCAGGCCCGCAGTACGCCTGTCGCGGACAAATGGAGCGCCACGCGGGGTTCGCGCCGCTTCACCAAAACCCGCAAGCCCGCAACGCGAGTCCCCGTCGACGCCGGTTGCCGAAAATCAGGCCAGCTCCGGAATTCAGGATCGATCGGGAATTCGAGCCCGTTCCGGAATTCAATCCCGCCCCGGACCGTTTGGCGCCACCATTAGCCGCCGCGCCTCGGACCGTCTGCGCGCCGGGCATCTCTGGGTCTACGCGTCCGACGTTGCCGCGGTAACGCTGCCAACACCAGAAGAAACGCTTGTGCATGTGGCCGACAGCCGCGGTCTGCTGCTGGGCACGGCGCTCTACAGCCCGTCGTCGCAAATCGCGTTGCGCATGATCTCGCGCGAATCTCTGGACGAACCAGCATGGCTCAAACTGCTCGCGAGCCGTTTGCGCGCGGCCATCGCCCGCCGCAAGCCGCTGCTGGATGCCGCCAACGACGCATGTCGCTTATGCTTCAGCGAGGCCGATGAATTGCCCGGCCTCATCGCGGACAAATACAGCGACCTTATTGTGCTGCAATTCCTGACCAAGGGTCTGCTCACCGCGGCGGTGCGCGAGACCTGCATTCGCGTTTTGCGCGAAGAGTTCGCTCCAACGGCAATCTACGAGCGCCCCGATCCGCGTATCCGTGAGCTGGAGAGCCTGCCGGCGCCGAATCTCGACCCACTATGGCTTGCGGATCCGAAGAAGCCTGTGGCCGCGACTCAGTTTCACTTGAATGGCGTTGCCTTTCATTACGACGCGAACGCCGGCCAGAAAACCGGCGCGTTTCTTGACCAGCGCACCAACTACGCCGCCGCACGCGACTGGGCACAGCGCCTCGGCAAAACTGGCCGCGCGCTCGACGTATGCTGCTACCAGGGCGGATTCGCTCTTCATCTCGCGCAGGCCTGCCGTAGTGTGACCGGTATTGATGTGTCTCGCGCTTCGCTCGAAGTGGCGGAGCGTAACCTCCAGGCCAATCGCGCGGACGGAAATGCCAAAGCCAAAAGGGCCGAAGTCGACTGGGGTGAAGTCGATTGGATAGAGGCTGACGCCTTTGAAATACTGCGCGACTGGTCGACCGCAGGCGAACAATTCGACGTTATCGTTCTCGATCCGCCGGCCTTCGCCAAATCCATGCGGGCGGTGGAGGGCGCATTACGCGGCTACAAGGAGCTGAATCTTCGCGCGCTGAAGATGCTGCGTCCCGGCGGGCTGCTCATCACCTGCTCCTGCTCGCACCACGTGGGCTGGGCCGATCTTGAGGGCGCAGTCGCGGCAGCAGCAGCCGACGCCTCGCGGCGCGTGCGCCTGCTCGAGCGGCGCGGTGCAGCTCCCGATCATCCCGTGGTGCTCAACCTGCCTGAGACCGAGTACCTCAAATGCCTGGTGCTTGAAGTGGAATGATCGGTCGTTGGTGCCGGTGCGCCTGGTCGCATCCTCGGTCTTCAATCCCGTTCTTAGTTTGGAACGACTGCGGAAGTCGCCTGCTCGGGCAGAATACGTCCAGGCAACCGCAGCATCTCGCTGATGGTGTTTGCCGGCACCGGACGGGAGAAGAGAAACCCCTGCCCGAATTTACAGCCTAGCTGCAGCAGTAGTGCGTACTGCTCTTCCGTCTCGATTCCCTCTGCCACTACATCCATGCCCAGCACGCGCGCCAGTTCCACAATGGTGCGCACAATCTGCAGCGGCTGATCATTTCCTTCCGTAATGCGCGCAACAAACGATCGATCGATCTTGAGCACATTGAAGGGCAACAGATGCAGCTGATGCAGGGAGCTATAGCCCGTGCCGAAGTCGTCCATCAGCAGTGAAACTCCGAGCCGCCGCAGGCTGGTCAAAACTTTCAGGGCCGTGTCCTCGTCCGAGATGAGGCTGGATTCAGTCATCTCCAATCCAAGCTGGCGGCTGGCGATTCCCGACCGGCGCAACAACGCTTCCACATGGTCTGCCAGACCTTCGCGCGCGAATTGCCGTGCGGAAAGATTCACGCAGACGCGTGGCGCACCCTCAACAGGATTCTCGCGGCACCACAGCTGAATCTGGTTGCAGGCTTCCGAAAGTCCCCAGTCGCCGATGGGCAGGATCAGCCCGCTTTCCTCGGCCAGCGGAATGAAGTCCATCGGCTGAATCAATCCGCGCTCCGGATGCTGCCAGCGGATCAGCGCTTCCAGCCCCACGATCTTGCGCGTCGATAGCTCGACCTCCGGCTGGTAGAAGAGCACGAATTCGCGGTTGTCCAGAGCGTGCCGCAGGTCAGATTTGCGCGGCCAGTTGCCAGCCAATGCATTGGGCGCGCGCGCATTCTGCGGCCGGCATTTGCCGAAGGTCCTGCGCATCTTGCGCAACTCAAGCTGGCTGGTAACAAGATCGGCCAGGCTTTCCAGCATGTGCAGCTCTTCTGCAGCCATTTCCCGGCGGGGCTTGCACCCGAAGACCGTCAGTGCGCCCAGAATTTTTCCGTCGCCGGAACGGATGGGCGCGCTCGCGAACGATCCCACTTCGAGCCGCCGGATAGTCAATCCGTTGCCCGCAAAGCAAGGATGCTTAGAGACGTCAGGCGCAACCACCGGTCCATCTGCAGCCAGCACCAACTCAAAGACGCTCCCCTTGCGCGGAAGCTCGCGCACTGACTCACCCCAGTAGGATTTGATCCACATGCGGCTCTCGTCGGCAAAGCCGAGCAGCACGGTGTCAGCCTTGAAGTACTCGGCGGTCAGGCGGGTGATGGTGTCGTAGCTTGGCTCCGGCTCGGAATCCAGAATTTCCGTGGTCTCGAGCGCCAACAGGCGCGCGTCTTCTTCACGCCCCTCGATCCTGTCGGTGTGTAATTCCGCTAACGGCATTCCTGCTCCGGGCCTCCGTGTCGTGCCGTGGCCAGCTCCAGTGCCGGCCCGCGGCGCTCCACGGATAACGCTTTCGATGCTGCCGAAAACGACTACGACAGTACGCCTGTACGACAATCCATCTCGAATCGCTCACGATTTCATCGCCGTGGGCCGAGCCGCTGTGGATGCCCCTCTGGCATGCGTCGCCTGTGGCACGCATTCTGGCTCTTTGCTGTTTATCGGAACAGTACGCAATGGCATGAGGTTACTCGCGGCTACACTCCGCCGCTGTCGCTCGCGTTTCGTCGTTACCTGGAGTGGTTACTTCTCTGAGGAAGGTTGTCCCGTTTCAGTCCACAAAAAGGTCAGCTGGTCAGTGGCGTCCTGAATTTTCTGTTCCACGCCAACCCCGGCCGAGTGGCCGCCAGCCACACTATAGTGCAGCAGCACCGGCCGTCCGCTGGATGAGTCCGCCTGCAAAAGCGCAGTCATCTTGCGCGCGTGCAGCGGATCCACTCTCGTGTCGCTAGCACCGGTAAAGAAAAGCACCGCCGGGTAGGCCGTGCCCGCCTTCACATTCTGGTAGGGCGAGTACTTGAGCAGATACGGGAACTGGTCCTCTTTGTCCGCCGACCCGTACTCGGTCATCCAGTGCGGGCCTTGCTCGAATTTCTGATAGCGCAGCATATCCAATAACGGATAGGCGCAATCCACCGCTGAGAACAACTCTGGCCTCTGCGTGATTGCCGCGCCCATCAGCAGTCCGCCGTTCGATCCGCCATAGATGGCAAAATGTTGCGGCGAGGTGTATTTGTTGGCGATCAGATATTCTGCCGCGGCATAGAAATCGTCGAAGACATTCTGTTTCTTCTCAAACATTCCCTGTTCGTGCCAGCGCTCGCCGTATTCGCCGCCGCCGCGCAGATTGGGCAGCGCGAACCAGCCGCCTTCCTGAAGCCACCAGGCATACGTGGGACTCCAGTTGGGAAGAATACTCAGATTGAAACCGCCGTATGCCGTCATGAGCAGCCGTTCCGTGCCATCCCGCTTCAAGCCCTTTTTCCCGGCGATAAACATTGGCACTCTGGTGCCGTCTTTCGACGTGAAGAATACCTGCTTCAGTTCATATTGGCTGGTATCGAAGGGAACTTTGGGTTGCGCGAAGATCTCCCGTTTACCGGTGAGCGTATCGAGCCGATAAATCGTGGGCGGCGCAATGAACGACTCAAAGCTATAGAATCCGTAGCGGTCGGTGGCTCGCCCCGCGAGAGTGGTCACCAACCCAATGTCGTCGTTTTCGAGTTTGCCGACCGGTTTGCCGTCCAATGTATAAACGCTGGTCTCCGACTTCACATCATGCAATCGGTTGACGTAAATCTTGTCGCCCACGATGTTGAAGCTATCAATCGCGTCCGCCCCTTCAGGAACAATCGTCGTCCACGCCTCGGGCATCACGCCGGGGTCGGCCCTCAGAATTCTCCAGTTGGGCGATTTGTAGTCGGTGCTCACGTACCACGCGCCCTTTACGTAGTCGGCGGAGAATCGCGAGTCAATGCCCCAGACCAAAATCTCAAAGAACGAGCCGGGCTTGGTCAGATCGCGATAAACAATATCCACGCGCTTGGCCGGAACGCCGCGATCAATTTGCACCACGAGATAGCGGTAGTCGTCCGACAGAGAAGCCTCCATCAGATCATTGGGCCCTAATTCTTCACCGCGAAACTCCTTTCCGAAAACCAGCGTGTCGCGCGAAATCCTTGTCCCCAACTCATGCTCGTAGACCAGTGTTCCCTTCTGGTCCATGCGCGAGTAATAGAGTCCTTTCCCATTTGGCGTAAACGCAACGCTCAGGTAGATTCCGCTGGGAAGCTCGTCTTCAAGCGTCTTTCCCGTGTTTACGTTGAAGACATGCACTGTGGATTCATCCGCGCCGCCCTGGCGCAGATCGTATGCCACCAGCGTTCCATCGCGCGATACATCATCCAGATTCACTGATGCGTTGGGATCGCGGCTGAACTGCGCCGGGTCAATCAGCCGCTTGTCTTTCTCGGCCCATCCGTGGCGCACATAGATCGACGCCTGATCCTCGCCCGCCAGCATCTTCTCAAAGAACAGATCGTTGCCGCGCAGGATAGGCACCTTCCACGTGCTCACATGCTCCAGCGCGTCCATATCGTTCGCGATCTGCGGGCGAATGCGGGCCTGCTCCATATAGCGTGCGGTGTAGGCATTTTCGGCATCAATGAACGCCTTGGTGTCGGCGCTGTTCGCATCCTCGAGCCAGCGGTAGTTGTCGACGATCTTGGTCCCGAAGTAATTGTCCGTTACCGGAACGGCCTGCACATCCGGCGGAGATGGAAGAGTGAATCCGCCGCGCGAGTGAATCGCCTGGCTGGAAGCGATCACTCCGGAAAGCGCCCCTAGAAGGGCGCAGGCAATGGACCGGCGCACGCAGTAGCACATTTGAACAGGATACTAGCGGGGCTTGATCGTCCGCCTCCTCGCCGCCGGGATCTCCCGGTAGAATCGACAGAAGTGACCAGCCCACCCTCAGATCGCAATCCGGAGCAGCTGGAACTGGCCGCTGAACCGGAGCCTCAACCCCTGCCGCGCCCCTGGTGGGAGCGCATGCGCGGTCTCCTGCACCCTGCCCACGCGCACAGCATCTTCTCCGCCACTGTCGTGCTCATGGTATCCACGTTTCTCTCGCGCATCATCGGCCTGGTGCGGGTGAAATACATCGTTTGGCTCTTCGGCCGCGGAATGGAGGCCGATGCTCTCAACGCGGCCTTTGTCCTGCCCGACATGATCTCCTACTTCCTCGTCGGCGGCGCAGCTTCTATTACCTTCGTCACCATCCTTACCCGCTATCACGAGCAAGACCGCGATGCCGAAGGCGAGCGCTCGCTCTCGGTCATCCTCACCACCATGTATCTGGTGCTGGGCGCGGCTATCGTTTTGGCTGAAATCTTCGCTCCGTGGTACGTGCGCTGGTGGTTCAATGGCTTCGACCCGCACAAGGCCGCAATCTGCGTCCTGCTCACCCGCATCCTGCTGCCCGCGCAATTATTCTTCTTTGCCGGCGGTGTCTTTGGCGCTGTGTTGCTGGTGCGCAAGCAGTTCAACGTGCAGGCTGTCGCGCCGCTCATCTACGGACTGGGCACCATCGTTGGCGGACTGCTGCTTGTGCAAAAAATAGGCGTGTCATCGCTGGCCATCGGAACGGTGGCGGGCGCCGCGTGCGGACCATTTCTTCTTAACTGGTTCTTTGCGCACCGCGCGGGCACGCGCTACCACTGGATTCTCGACTGGCACGACGAGGGCCTGCGCGAATGGGTGCGCCTGTCGTTGCCGCTTATGGCAGGTGTTTCGCTGGTGACCGCCGACAACTGGATCATCGCGCATTTCGCCTCAAGGATTGGCGGCGGCGTTTCGTTGATGAGCTACGCCAAGCAGGTGTTCACTGCGCCGATGTCTATCCTCGCCCAGGCCGCGGGAGCCGCTTCCATGCCCTTCTTCGCCACGCTCTGGACACGCGATCGCCGCTTCGAATTCGCCACCGGCGTCGCCGATTCTGTCTCCCGCGTGGCTGCGCTTGGCCTTCTCGCAGCCTCCGTCATGGTGCCGCTGGGCTGGCCCGCCATCGATCTGGTTTTTACCGGCGGCCGCTTCTCCGCGAACGACGCGCAACTGTGCTCCGCCTACTTCGCCGTCTTCTCCGTCTCACTATTTCTTTGGTCGGCGCAGGCTATCTACTCGCGCGCCTTCTTTGCCGCGGGAAACACCTTTGTGCCCATGGTCGCCAGCACGATTGTCACGGTTGTTTCATTGCCCATTTATGACTTGCTCTTCAACTGGCGGGGAGCCATGGGCCTTGCGCTCGCATCCGATATCGGAATCGCGTTGCAAACGCTTACCATCGCCTTGCTGCTCCACAAACGCCGCATGGTCTCGCTCGCCAGCCTCGACTATGCCGAAATGGGCCGTTGCCTGCTGGCCTCTTGTGCGGGCGGCGCGGCTGCATGGTTCGCTGCATGGTTCGTCGCCTTTGCGCTTGTTGGCCTGTTCCGCCATCTGCCGAGCCTGGCCGAGCTTCATCATGCCCGCACGATCACTGACACTGCGATTCTCATCGTCGGCATCGCAGTCTGGACCGCCATCACAATGTGGATTCTTAAGATATCCGGTTCGGCGCTGCCGCGCGTCGTCACGCGCCGCCTTCGTCTTAGCTGACGATTTGGCGCCGCTGGCGTGTCGCAGCTAAACTCACCTGCGGCTGCAAGACACAAACGCCCCTGCCGAGGCAGAGGCGCTCGTTGCGGTACGAATTTGCGTCTTACTGAAGGTGCCAGTCGTCGAAGTCCGACCACCACACCAGCGCCCAAACTAGCTTCGCGCTTAGTGTGTCGCTGGCGTCGGCCCTGGGACTGCAACCGGACCTGTCGTGCCGGTTCCTTGCGCCGGCTTTGCATCAGGCTTCGCATCGGGCTTGCGGATGTCGATCCCGCCCTTGAAAAACGCGCCGTCTTCAATGCTGATGCGCGCCGCGGACACGTCGCCGTTCAGCGAGCCTTCCGCGCGAATGTCCACGCGGTCTGTGGCGGAGACATTGCCCTTGACCTTGCCCAGGACTACAACTTCGCGCGCGGTGATGTTGGCCGAAACCTGCCCGTTGCGCCCGATGGTCAAGCGGTTGCCGGGCAGGTTGATTGCGCCCTCTACTTTGCCGTCAATATATAAAGACTCTGAACCTGTAATCTCGCCCTTGATGAACAGGCCTTTGCCGAGCGTGGCTTGCTCGATGTTCCCGGCCTGCGTCCGGGTAGGTGTTTCAGGCACGTGTGCCGGGGGCGTCGCGTGCTGCGGCTCCGGCGCGGAGTTCGGGATCGATGATCCAGTCTGACTTGGTTTCCACATTGCGCTCAAGGTGCTCTTCCTATTCTGTCCGCTGGGGGACCGGGGGTGCAAAGGCAAGGCCAATGGCTCGAACCCAAAAAAATAAAAGTCGGCTCGCCGCAGCTCTCGCCGCGGCCATCTCCTGTGCGGCCGGGAATCGGACAAATCAAACTTCCGGCTCCGCCAGAACGACGCGCAACCCCATTCTACGGCAACTCTCCGTATTCTGTGCAGGCGCGACTCTCTAAAGTCACCACAGTGTTCCACTTGCCTTAGTCTTGGGATATGACCGATCGCGAGTTGCTAGCCCGGATCGCCGCCTCCCCCAGCCAAAAGGCCGGATACAAGCAGTTGGTCCGCGAACTCTCGCTCCCCGGCGGCCGCGCGCGACGTCTCCTTCTTGAACAACTGGATCGGCTCACTGTCCGCGGCCAGCTTGTCCATATCGACCGCGAGCACTGGGCCATTGCGCGAGCAGCGTCGCGCGATAATCTCGTCGCCGGCCGGCTCGATCTGCATCGCGACGGCTATGGTTTCGTCCGTCCCAATCGCAGACCGTCCGCCACGGATTTGAAAGTAGCCGCTGCACAGCAGGATATTTTTATTCCGCCCAACGAAATCAACGCCGCAATGCAGGGCGATCAGGTTCTTGTCGAGGTTGAGCGTCCCAAAGCCGATGGCCGCCAGCAGGGCCGCATCGTGCGCATTCTGGAGCGCACCAACCCCACCGTCGTCGGGACATTTCGTGTCGCGCGCGCGGATCGCGGACGCGACAACGTCGTCATCCCCTTCGACGACCGCATGACGCAGCCCATCGTGATTCCTCCCGGCGCGGAGATTCCGCTCGCCGCGGAATCATCCACGCCGCATCGCGTGCTGGGCAGGGAAGCAAAAGCAAATCCAAAATCTGAAAGCGTGGAGGGCGCGGAGAATCTTGACGGTCTCGTCGTCGATGTCGAGATCACAAGTTGGCCCACGCCCACGCGCCCGCCGATCGGTCGAGTGATTGAAGTACTCGGGTCGCCTGATGAATTTGGTGTTGACGTGGAGATGATGATCCGCAAGCATCAGCTTCCGCGTATCTTTCCCGACGCGGTGTTGGCAGAAGCGCGCGCCGTGGCTCATCTCGATCCCGCCGAAATCGCGCCCGCCGAAATTATGCGCCGGGCAGACTTCCGCTCGCTCCCCATCGTCACCATTGACGGCGAGACTGCGCGCGATTTTGACGATGCAGTGCTGGTCCGCGAGCGCGCTGACAGTGGCCCCCTCGGCCCGGGTTTCGAGCTCCAGGTCCACATCGCCGATGTGTCCGAGTACGTCCGCCCCGGCTCGGCCCTCGATCTCGAAGCCCGCATCCGCGGCACCAGCGTCTACTTTCCCGATCGCGCCATCCCCATGCTGCCCCACGAGCTCTCCACCGGCATTTGTAGCCTGCGCCCCAATGAAGACCGCCTCGTGCTCAGCTGCATCATGCAGCTTGATCCCGCGGGCAACATCGAGAGCTTCGAGGTTGTCGAAGGAGTCATTCGCTCCGCTGCGCGCATGACCTACACGGAGGTTCACGCGATCATCGAGGGCAATGCCGAAACTCGCGCCCGTTACACCGCTCTCGTTCCGGAATTTCTGCGCATGAAGCAGCTCGCCACCCTCATGAACAAGCGCCGCGAAGAGCGCGGGTCAATTGATTTCGACCTGCCCGAGCCGGTCATCGAATTCGACGAGCATGGCCAGATGCGTGGCGTCACTCGCGCCGAGCGCACATGGGCGAACCGCCTCATCGAAGAGTTCATGCTTGCCGCCAATGAATGCGTTGCCACCTGGCTTGAAGACCTCGGCGTTCCGTCGCTTTATCGCATTCACGAAAAGCCCGATCCGCGCCGTGTCGTCCAGTTCGAGGAGCTCGCCGCCAGCTTCGGCTATTCGCTTGGCCTTGGACCGCTGCCCGTGAAGCGCATCCAGACTCGCCAGGAGCGCCGCGAATCGCACGGCCCCTCGCGCGGTCTGACCCGCAATCCCCGCGAGCACGAAGTTCCCGAAGACATCGCCGTCACACCCCGGATGTATCAAAAACTCGCCGCGCGCATTGCAGGCAAACCAGTAGAGCGCATTTTGAGCTACTTGATGTTGCGCTCGCTATCGCAGGCACGCTATTCCGAGGTCAATGAAGGACACTTTGCCCTCGCCGCGCCCAGCTATACCCACTTCACTTCGCCCATCCGCCGCTATCCCGATCTCATCGTGCACCGCATAGCAAAAACACTGCTCCGCGCCGGCGTCGACGGCCAAGGAGCGATCGCGCCAAATCGTCTCAGCTCGCCATGGTCGCACCCAAATGAGGGCCGCTCAATAACCGGCGTTGCCCCATCCTTTCCGCGTTCCGTGCGGAAAGGGTGGGAGACCACGCCCGCCGTCCTAAAAGTCGGCGCAGGGTCCCGTTCCCAAGACGCGAGATATGCTGCCACCATAGCTCCGCCGGCACCGCTAACTCCGCTAGCGCCGCTGAATTACCCCATCCCCGAAACCGAGCTCGCCGAGATCGCCGAAGAAACGAGCTACTCCGAACGCCGCGCCGCCGAAGCCGAGCGCGAGCTGGTCGAGTGGAAAAAAGTTCGCTTCATGCAGGGCCGTGTCGGCGAGGAATTCGCAGCTCTTGTCTTGAACCCCGCAAAATTCGGCCTCTTTGTCGAGCTTACCGATCTCTTTGTCGAAGGCCTCGTCCCCATCGACACAATGCGCGCCGACCGCTTCATCTGGCGCGAAAACACGCATGAGATCGTCGGCGAACGCTCCAGTCGCCGCTATCGCGCCGGGGACCGCGTCCAAGTGATCCTCGACCGCGTCCTCGTGCAGGAGCGCAAGCTCCAGTTTGCTCTTGTAGAAGAAGAGTTGCCGCTCACGGGCAGAAAAGCGGCGGCGCCCTCTTCAAAATCGAAGAAAAACAAGCGCAAAAACACATCGCCGCCGCCCCCGGGTGGGAGCAAGCGGCGAGGTGGAAGATTCAAAAAGGGACGTAAGCGCTAACGGCCCAATATTCGACGGAGCTGCATTTAGCCGATCAGCGCGCGTGTCCTGCCTATGCGCCGGCCTGTCTCTCGGCGATAGCGCCAATAATCGGCAGCTTGAACCGCTTGCCCTGGAAAGCATTAACGGCGCAAACCACGCAGACTGCAATCCAGAACAGGCTCACCAGCGGCCAAAGGAAGCCGGCGAAGATCGCAAGCGGAAACATGATGGTAACAATCCCCAGCAGGATGCCGAGCGCAATATCGATCACAATCGCGGCACAGCACAGAAAAATGCACTGCCAGCAGTTAAAGCGTACAAACGAATTCTTGTTGTACGGCTCCACGATGAGAAAAATGATCGCGGGAATAACTGTGAGGTAGGCGAGCGCCCCGGCGGCGTTGTCTGAAAGCCCAGTGCCGGCTGCTATTGTGTTTGGTTCATCGGCCATTGCAACTCTCCTTTTGAGGAAGATGGTTGTAGGGGGAGGGGAATCGATTCGCTTCTGCGCACAGCCCCAGATTGGTGATCGGTGATCGGGAAACTTGACTCCTGGGGCCGCAAGCTTCAAGTGAGGTGGAGATAGAACAACCTGCCGCCCATCTGCTTGTCAAGAGAATTTACGCGCGCATGCGCGAGGCCGGGTTTGTAGGCGAAGTAGGGCAGTGACGCGATGGGATGGGCTGGGAGGGCAGGCGGCGCACACAGAAACGGCCTCCATGCGGAGGCCGCTCCTGCACCAGCTGCTGTTGGGGAGGCAGCTACCGGTTAGCTTGTTTCTCTGCCAGTGCGCCAATGATCGGCAAGATTAAGCGCTTGCCGTTGAAAGCGCTGACGAACACGATCACTAGTACGACAAAAAAAGCGAGATCGACAAATTGCCATAAGGACAAAGTGAGAAAGACGACCGTCGGAACGAGATTTTGTACGATCTCGACGAGAATGTGAACCACCGCCCAGGCAACGTAAAAGAAGATCGACTGCCAGGCGTTGAAGCGGACAAACGCGCTTTTCTTGTAGGGCTCGAGGATTAGGAACACTATTGCCGGGATGATCGTGACGTAGGAAAGACCGCCGGCGGCGTTGTCAGAGAGGCCAGACGTGTTGGCGCCAGTCACATTCACATCGGACATTGAAGCTCCTTTTTGACCAGAGCGTGTTTCAAAAATCGGCTTTGTAACAAGGGCACGGCTTTAGCCGGGCCGAAAAAGGTAACAAAACTATGGGGTTTTAACCCCTGAGGGATAACAACCGGATTCGATACGACCATTTTTGAAACACGCGCCAGACCGCTCGCTCTGAATTCACTCCGAATTTGACCGCATCCGGAAGGCAGATCAAGCGTCAGGATGATTGTCGTCCGAATCGAGAACTTGGGTCTGGTCAGATTTGCTCATGCATCGATTTTGCCCACGCACCGGCGCGCCGCGGAAATCCCGACCGCAGGTCACAAGCAACAGAAGCCGGAAGCGGAAGCCCGCAACGGATGGCAGGCGCCTCGAGCCTCGACCCCGCGGTCATCCAATTACAATGGCATCTGGGAGCAATCTTTATGGCGCACATGGTTTTTTGCGTTCGCAACAAGAAAGAAATGGAAGGCCTCGACGAGCCGCCGTTCGACTCGGAGTTTGGCCAGAAGATCTATAAGAACGTGTCTAAGGCCGCATGGGACGAGTGGCTTGCCCGCCAGAAGATGCTGCTGAACGAGTACCGCCTTCAGCCCTGGCTGCCGCAAGCGCAGCAGTTCCTCGTGGAGCAAATGGAGGATTTTTTCTTTGGCTCCGGTTCGGTCCTGCCCGCCGACTACGTTCCCCCCGCGCATTAGTCCTCAAAGGCAGGCTGGAAAATCCAAGAGAGATCGTCGGCTCTGGGGGACATAATGGTAATTTGTTGTCCTCGGACCGTCTTCATGGGCGTCTCGGATTCTTTGCATCGCCCTTTTGGGTCGCATACAATCCGGGTACAAAGGGGATTTGGGAAATGGGCTCTGGACCTATTTCGCGACGGCAAGTTATATCCATCGGGGTGGGGCTTGTAGCCGGCGCTGAAATCGTGCCGAATCTAATAGTCCACGCCGAGCGGAAGAAAGCTACGTTTGTTTTGGTTCACGGCGCATGGCATGGCGGGTGGTGCTGGCGGCGTGTCTATGATCGCTTAACGGACAAGGGGCACTATGTCATTGCCCCCACTCTCTCGGGCGTGGGAGAGCGCTCGCATTTGCCGCCCGATGTGATCGACCTTTCTACGCAGATTGCCGACGTAGCCGGCGAAATCAAATGGAAGGATCTCGATGGGATCGTGCTCGTCGGTCATTCGTATGGCGGCATGGTTATTACCGGCGTTGCCGAGCAGCTTCGGAATCGAATCTCGGCAATTGTTTACCTCGATGCCTTCATGCCTGAAAATGACCAGTCGCTATACGAGATCAACCACGCTTCGCCGCCGTCTGTATCTGCTGTCAAGCCCCCGCCTGCGTCCTATTTTCACGTGAACGCAAACGACCTGGCGTGGGTCAACAGCAAGTTGACGCCGCATCCGATCAAATGCTTTACCGAGGAACTAAGGGTGACGCACGCGTACCAGAACATTTCCAAGAAGGTTTATGTTCGCGCGCCTCTTTTCAAGAGTGCTGCCTTTGACAACTCCTTGGAACGCTGCCGGGCAGACAGCTCTTGGAAGACTGAGACCGTGACCTGCGGCCACGATGTAATGATCGACCAGCCGGAGATCTTGACCGCCATTCTCGAAAAGCTTGTCTAAAGCATGTTGCTCAGCCGAGCATCCTAGTGGCTGGTTGCTCCGCTGTCGTTTGTCACAATCAGGCTCGAAACATTCACCGGCTCAAAGTCCGAGAGAATCAAGCTGGTCAGGCACGAGAGGTCGGCATCGTTCCAGCGCGCGTCCGGCGTCCCAATCAGGCCGCCGCTGTCTCCGTTGTCGGCCAGGATAATTCCATAATTCCGGAACCCGGTAATAATGATGGCCGCCTGCGGGCTTGTTGCCGCGCAAGTTGGGGTCGCAACTGAAGCTTTCAGCCGATAGATCTCGCCGGCCGCTCCGCTCATCGTGCAACTTGCCGGCGGCGTGGCCTGCGAAATCTCCGACTCCGTTGAAATCACTCCGCCACCGCTGTCTAAGCAGCTCCCCACTCCCGCTGTTTGCGTGGCTGGCCACACCCAATAATTCAACATATGATTCAGCGTGAATCGAATCGGATGTTGCACCGCTCCATTCGGCGCAGCTGACGTTCCTGTTCCGATCACCTCATCCGCATTCGCCAGCAGCGGCCCCACCGGCAAGCCCGCCGCATCCGACGTCCCCTGTCCCTGTGCCGTAAGCGCATCCGTCGATACATTCGGCCACTCCGCGTTTGAGGAATCGGTCCAGGGGCCGTCCAGATAAATTCCCTGCCACATCTCGTAGAGCGCGGGATTATTTCCGTTGCCCGGCTCGAGGTAGACCAGCACGTGCCGGTCTCCCGACGAGTTGCTCGTGCCCTCCACTGGCGCATAGGCCGGAATCGGCCCCGAAGTAAAGTACGACTGATACACCGTTGTCGCTACTGAAACATCGGGCTGATTCGCCGGCACTTCGATCGCCGGAATTCCATTGGGAAACGGCGCATTCGAATTGTTCCCGAAGAATGGCTTGACCGTCTCCGGCAGATAGCCGCTGTACATCGGCGCAGCGGGCGATGTATCCACGGGCAGATTCGTCGTCGCCGCATCTACGCGATGGTGAAAGATGGATGCCGACGTAAAAACACTCTTGAGAAAAGCATTGCTCCCGTTCATCGCGAAGGCAATCTGCGTCTTCGCCGTCGCGCTGGTCGCATCCGTCACGATGATCTCTGGCGTGTACGTTCCCTGGTCGCCAATCAATGGGCTCGTAATCTCGCCCGACGATGCGTCCATCGTCAGCCCTTCCGGCAGCGGAGGATAGTTGCCGCTATCGTCGACAGAAAAACTATAAGGCGGAGTTCCGCCCGTCGCGGCAATCGTGCAACCCGCATAAGCCGTGTTCTGCGTTCCTCCGGGGCAGCTCGTCGTCGTAATCGATAGCGGCCCCCCTGTCGAAGTCAGCGTCACCTTAGCCGACGCCGTCACCGATCCCGCCGCATTGGTCGCCGTCAAAACATATGTGGTCGTTGTCTCCGGGCTCACGTTCACCGTGCCGCTTGCCGAGGTCGACGCAAGATTTCCCGGCGCAATGTTGAGTGTCGTCGCGCCCGAAGTTGTCCAACTCAGCGTGCTGATGCCGCCCAGCGTAATGCTCGTGGGGCTCGCAGTAAACGAGCTGATCGTGGGCAGGCTTGGCTGAGTCACAGTCACGATGACCGTTGCCGTTACCGAGCCTGTGGTGTTCGTGGCCGTCAGCGTGTAGGTGGTTGTCACCGTCGGGCTCAGAACAACTGAACCGCTCGCAGACGTTGATGCGGACCCTCCCGGCGTGATGGTGACGCTCGTCGCTCCAGAAGCGACCCAAGTCAGTGTGGTGCTGCTCCCTGCGATGATGGACGCCGGGCTCGCGGTAAAAGAGGTAATAGTGGGTGCAGCAACTTCTTTGGTGGTCGGAAACTTTTGCGTGCAACCTGCCAGGCCTATGAAGGCCGGCAGAAGAACCACCGCGCAAACGAAGATCCATAGTCCTTTGCTCTCGTGAATGCCTGACTGCAATGCGTGACGCGATTTGGGGGAGTGCATGCGCCGCCTTTCGCTCGATGATCCTTTGCCGATCCGGTTGTTCGCCGGTCGCCGCAAATCTTTCGCGGCAACGGTTCTTAAGACCATTCGAGGATGCGCAGCCCTGGGGGAAACTTGTTCGCTTCAAAATCTATTGGTGCTCCATGAGCCGCCCTAAGCCGCCCATCGGCACACGTCGGGTTCTTTGCCCCGTCTCTCCACATTGCGCGAACTTTCGGCTTTTGGGTACATGACAAAAGTCACGTTGGCCTGGAAGGCCCTCAGTCGGGTTCCTTAGTAAATGCAAATTTGACGCTCGTGCGACCTGCACCAGGGTGGAATGAATGGCGATTGAGGCAGTTTCGTCAGCAGATTCGTCGATGATTGGCCGCGAGCTGCAAGTGCCAGCGGAAATGGAGGAGGGAAGGTAATTGGTCGGGACGGGCAGATTCGAACTGCCGACCCCTCGCACCCCAAGCGAGTGCTCTACCAGGCTGAGCCACGTCCCGACATAACGCAGCGGGTCCACAAGGGCGGACCGGCTTTTGGGGTCACTGCTAGTTTACACGGCTGCGCGTCCCGGCTGCATCACGGCGCGAGCGCTTCTCGCGCAAAATCCAGAATCTCATCTGCAATCGAGAGCGACGCCGTTGCCGCGGGGCTTGGCGCGTTCAGAACATGCAGCGCGCCTTCCTGCTGCTTTCTATCGACTACCAATGTTGGCGGTCCGTAAATATCCCTACCTTACGGATTCGCCTTCAACTCCGTGCATGAAGTTTGATCGCCGCCGTCGCAGGCTTTGTGATAGAAACTCAGGGCCGTCGCTTCGTCCAGCGCCACGCCCAGCCCATTCCTGTAAAGCCAGCCGACAGCACGACAGCCCGTTGGCTCGCCGCCCTCGCATGCTTTGCGGTAGAAGTCGCCGGCTTGCACAACGTCAATCGGCGCGCCAATGCCATTTTGATAGAAGTATCCAACGTAAATGCAGCCCGCCATCACGCCACCGTCGCACGCCTTGTGCTCGTAGCTCAGCGCCTGCGCCAGGTCTTGCTTCACGCCATCGCCGGCATAGAGGATTCCGCCATACCCCAAGCAGGAGACCATCACGCCGCCGTCACAGGATTTCAGTGTCAGGTCATTCGCAGCGCTAACATCTCTCGTCGTGCCCAGGCCATTGTGAATCATGTAACCCAGCGCCGCGCAGCCCTTCATGTCGCCGCTGTCGCACGCCTTGCGATAGCTGGTCAGTTGGTCCGCGTAATTCTTTGCCGAGTCAAATCCCTCGTGGTCCATGTAGCCGATCACGGCGACGCTGGCGCACCCTCGCGGTTCACCGCCATCGCAGGCCTGGCGGCTCAGCGCGATGGCCTTGGGTTCGTCCTTAGCGATCCCCACTCCCAGATAATAAGTAGCCCCCAGATTTGCGCACGCCAGCATCACGCCGCCGCCGCAGGACTTCTGCGTCAGTTGAAACACCTTCGTCTCGTCCTTGGCTACGCCGATCCCGTTGAAATACAAATAGCCGAGTTGCGTGCAACTCCTCAGGTCGCCAGCGTCGCAGTTTTTCTGGAAGAGCTGTGCTGCCTGCTTTTCATCCTTGGCCACGCCCTGCCCCGATTCATAGGCCAGCGCGTAATTCACGCAGCCGTTCATGTCGCCGCCGCCGCAGCCCTTCTTGTAGAGCGCGAAACCCGCAGCCTCGTCCTTGGCTACGCCGCGGCCGGTCACCGTCAGGTTGCCCAGGTCGGTGCAGCCCGACATGTTCCCTGCGTCGCAGGCCTTGCCGTATAACTTTGCCGCCTGCGCTTCGTCCTTCGCTACGCCCTGGCCGATTTCAAACATGCCGCCCAGACCCAGGCAGCCTCTCAACTCGCCGCCGTCGCATGCCTTGCGGAAAAGTCCGATCGCCTGCGGCTCGTTTTTCGTCGCGCCCTGACCAAGCTCAAGCATGAATCCAAGCTGGACGCACCCCGCCAGATAATTTCCCTCGCACGAGGTGCGGAACATGTGCACCGCTTCTCCGTCGTCCCTCGAAGTGCCGCGGCCATTCACATACATGTTGCCCGCATTGGTGCAGGCAATCATCTGCCCGGCATCGCAAGCCTTGCGGTAGAGGCGCAGCGCCTCGGTCGCGTCCTGGGCTACGCCCTGGCCCTGCTCATACAGCAAGCCCAGATTGTTGCAGCCCCATTTGCCGGCGCTGGCATCGCAGGCCTTGCGAAAATTCACCGCGGCCGACGCCAGACTCTTTGCCAACCCATCGCCGAGTTGGTAATGATTTCCCAGTTCGTTGCAACCGGTCGCCGACTCGCCATCGCACGACTGCTTATAGAGCGTTAGAGCCTGTGCCTGATCCTTGGCGACACCCTGCCCGTTTTCATCCATCCATCCCAGCTCGGCGCAGCTTTCCATTTCGCCGCCAGCGCATCCCTTGCGATAAAAATTCACCGCCTGCGCCGGGTCCTTGCTCACGCTTTTTCCAAACCAGTACAACTGGCCAATGTTTTCGCAGGCCCTGCCAATGCCGCCGTCGCACGCCTTCTGCCAGTAGCTCATCGCCTGGGCGTAATCCTGGGTCACTCCCTCGCCAAAGCTGTAAAGCGCGCCCAGGCCGTTGCAGCCCGTCATCTCTCCGCCGTCGCACACCTGCGTAAAGAGCGTTTTGGCCTGCGCGTAATCCTTGGCCACGCCGCGGCCATCCATATAGAGCCTGCCCAGGCCAAAACAGCCGTGCAGATTGCCTTTGTTGCACGAATCTTGATAGAGCCTCACCGCGCTCTCCATATCCGGCTCAATGCTTTCCCCAGTCTGGTAAAGCGACGCCAGTAAAACGCATGCGTCGGAATCTTTGCCATCGCACGCCTTTTGTGCCAGGCTCGCCGATTGCGCGTAGTCCGTCCCGCCCCCCAGTCCGCTGCGGAAGCTCCGCGCCGCCTGCTCGCATCCCCAATACTTGACGCTGTCGTCGTCCGCGTCGCAGAGTTTTAGCGCCACGCTGCGTGCCGCCGGAAAATTCTTCAGCGGGTCGTCATTTTGCCAATAGCGGCGGCCATCCTTCTTCAGCCGGTCGAGCTCCAGCGTTTCGTACTTCGTCAGTGTGGCGCCGGGATCGGAGCCGTTCGTTGCAGCGGGCTGGGCTCCCGCGCCCATGTGAATCACCAGCTCGCCACCCTGGTCGTCGTCGAACGCACCAAACAGCGGAGTCTGTTTCGATCCCGCCGCAACCGCAACCGCGTGCTGCGCAAAAGCGCCCAGTTGGCTCGACGTCACAAAGCCCTCCCCGTAGCTGTCCGCGTTCCCGTTCGTCAATCCCTGAATCATCAGCCCGGTAAACAGCGAGTGATCCGGCAGCGGCCCAGTGTCGGCGGCAAGCTGATCACCCTGCGCGCTGGCGATCACTTTGCGGCTCACCTTCACCAGCATGTCCCGCTCGAACCGCGTATCCGCGCGGCTGGTCATGAATTTGTTTCCCAGCGCCATGCCGCTGTGGCAACTGTCCAGGATCACCAGAATGTGCGAGGCGGGCAGCGAGTCGATGGTATGCAACAAATCCTCGATCTTCAGGTAATCGCTCCAGTGCTCGTCCTTTCCCGGCGCGCGCGCATCCACCGGAACAATGAATCCGTCCGATCGCGATTCATCGCCGATCTTGTAGTCGTGAGTCGTACCGTGGCCGGCAAAAAAGATCACCAGCGAGTCCTCGGGTTTCAAACGCGTGGGCAAATCGTCTTCAAGCAGAGAAATGATCGCTTTCCCTGTGGCGGCCTTTTCGGTCAACGGCTCGGCAGCATATTCAAATCCGAACTTCGTCGTCAACAGCTTGGCAAATCCCGTTGCGTCGCTCACCGCGGTACCTAAGATCGGCCAATTCTCGTAGTGGTCGATGCCGATCGCCACTATATATTGGTGGCCGTTCTTCACCGTCGGCTCATCGGTAGGTTCCGGCTGGATGCCCCTTTGTGCGCCGCCGTTTTGTGTCGCGACTGGTTGCGCTCCGGCCCCAGGCTGTTGTGCCGAGGCCTGTTGCGCGCACACCATTGTCATCGCCGCCGCCAGCAACACCGCGCCTGCCGTTCTTTTGAGACCCGCCGTTCTGCTGAAAACCGACATGGGCAAATCCCTCAAACGAATCTTTTGATCGAATTTTGGCCGGGGGGAAAGACCGTCCTCGCTTTATCGACGGTTAGCCCCCATTTTAGCCCTGAGCGGGAGCCTTTCCAACTTTGAGGCGGAGGCTTTCCAAACTCACCACGCCCCGTGCACAAACCCCTCGCAGCCTGTTATTGTTTTCCTTTGATTTGTAAGTCGCACCCAAGAAGCATCGGGCCCTGACCATGCCAGATTCTCCCATTAAGTTCGGTACCGACGGTTGGCGCGGCGTCATCGCCGACGACTTCACGTTCGCCAACGTCCGCATCGCCGCCGAAGCCATCGCCGCCTATATCCATTCTCAGAAAGGCTCGGCACAGGAAGATCCATCGAAGGGGCTCTGCATCGGCTACGATACGCGCTTCGGGTCGAAAGCTTTCGCTCACACCTGCGCCGAAGTTGCCGCCGCTACCGGAATTCCGGTCATGCTCGCCAACGCCATTACTCCCACGCCGGCCCTCAGTTGGGGCGTGCGCGAGCGCGGCGCGGCAGGCGGCATCATGATCACCTCGTCGCACAACCCCGCCCAGTGGAACGGCGTGAAGTACAAGGGCTGGTACGGCGGCTCTGGCCAGCCGGCCATGATCGCGGCTATCGAGTCGTTTCTCGGCAAGCCCGTCGCCCGCGCCGGTCAGCCTGCCGCCATTACGGAAGTCGACTTCCTGCCCACCTATCTTAAAGCCATCGAAGATTTCGCCGACTTCGACCTCATCTCGAAATCCGGCATGAAATTCTGCATCGACTCCATGTACGGCGCGGGCGGCACGATTCTCGCCGACATCTTCACGCGCATCGGCGTTGCTCATGTGCAGATTCGCTCCAACCCGGACCCGCTCTTTCCCCACATCAATCCCGAGCCTATCGAGCCGAACATTCGCGCCCTCGGCGAAGCCACTGTCGCCAACCAATGCCAGGCCGGCCTCTGCACCGATGGCGACGCGGACCGCATCGGCGCAATCGACGAGCATGGCGAATTCGTCGATCCGCACAAAATCTATTCCGTGCTGCTGAATTGGGTCTTGCAATACAAGCGCTGGCCCGGCGCCGTCACTCGCGCCTTCAACACCACCAAGATGCTCGACCGTATCGCCCGGAAATACGGCCGCGAGCTTATCGAGCACGGCATCGGCTTCAAGTATGTCGTCGACCTCATGCTTGAGCGCGAAATCGTCATGGGCGGCGAGGAGTCGGGCGGCATCGGCTTCCAGCGCCACCTGCCCGAGCGCGACGGCCTGCTCAACTGCCTGATGCTCGCGAACGTCATGGCCCAGGAAAAGAAGACGCTTGGGACTCTGGTCGCCGATCTTCAGGCCGAATTCGGCGAGCACCAGTACGGCCGCATCGATCTCCATTTGCCTGAAGCGCAAAAGAACGCCGTCATCGCGCGCGCCCACGCCCTCAAGCCCGGCGATCCCGTCTTCGCAGGCATGGCTATCTACTCGCAGGAAAATCTCGACGGCGTAAAGTTCTACCTCGACAACCCCGAGGCGATGACTAAGCCCAAAGCCGCCGAAACCTGGCTGCTGCTGCGCGCCAGCGGCACCGAGCCGCTCCTGCGCATCTACGCAGAATCGTGCTCCAAGGAATCCGTCGCCAAACTCCTCGACTCCGCTCGCGCGTTTGCGATGGGCGAGTGAAAGCGTTGAGGTCGACGATCGTTTAGGCGGTAGGTCATTTCTTGGAGCAGGTGGCCTGTGCACCTATTTTTTGGGTGCGGAGCAGTTATTCTTCAGGATATTTACGCATTTCTCTGCCGCGTCAGCGCCCTGATTCGCCAATTGCTGCTCAGCTTCAATGTATCTCTGGTATAAGGTGCCAGCATTTTCACTTACGGTGTAAATCAACGTAGACGCATCGTTACAACTATGAGCCAACTGGAGCAGGGACTCCGCCTTGCTCGTGTCTCCATCCATCACCTTTAGTGCGACCTGGGATGATGCGTAGCTTGCGCATAGCGCGGCGTTCCGAGACGCGTCATCCAGCCATTCAAAGAAAGCGAAACCCAGCGGCCCGTTAAGTCCTTGGGGTTTGCTCCTGAACGCTCTCACGGCCAATTCCAGCGAATTCACAACTTGGCGATCGTTGGCGACGGCATCTGTTCCGCCCTTGCCCATCGCAGTTTCTTCTTGATCGATAAGCGGTTCGTATTGCTGGATTGCCCGTTCGGTCTGGGTGAGCATTAGATTGATCTCATCATCAGTTGGAAAAGTTTTCTCGGCTTGTGCGTTAGCAGCCACTGCAAAGCCGACGGCAAGAAAAAGTGCCGGGGCGTACCGGAATAGAACCATTGAAGTCTCCTTTGATCGGTACTTCCTGCCCAGCTATTCCAAAGGGAATGCTGCTTTTTCAAACTTATCCCGCAGCCAGAAGGTTATACGCTGAAGCCACCCAAGGCGAATTTGGCCCGGCCCCACGCCTTGCAACCAAAACAGGCGCTTACCTTGTAGGCGCACATGCACTTCTGTTTTCATGCATTGATCGAGAGATGTAAAACTTGCGACTGGGGCCGCTTCCCTAAACTCAATACTTCCTGGCCTTAGTTCGACCCCCCAAACAGATTTGTTGTCAAACGGCGCTACTGGATGCTTGTCTCTCAGATAGGCGACGTTTGACAGCACGTAGGTTCGCGATCGAGAGAGATTCTGTATATCGAAATTCGGTCTCAAATTTCGCGGATTATCTGGCGTTCCGTCAAATCTCCAGTTGTAGCCAATGGTGATATCCGTTATCTGCAAGAACCACTGAATGGCCACGTAAAACATAACGAGCAGGATACCCGCAGCGATATTGCTGCAAAAGCCCGCAGCCACTTCCATCCAGAATGTCATTCAAAAAGTATACGGACATTCCGTGACCTTCCGACCGCGGATCTTGCCGCGTGCCCCCGCTCTCGCTTTTGACACCCGGGAAATCACAAATCTCGGCGGCCATCAGTCGGATTAGCCAGCGTTTACTGACCCATCACGCGATCAACGCAACCTTCGCCCGCTTCCCCAACCGCACCACGATTCGTACCGGCAACGTCGCCGCTTGAATCACCGCGCCGTCCACCACCTCGCCATCCACCCTGACTGCTTTTTCCGCAATCTTGCGGTTCGCTTCTGCCCCGCTCGCGGCCAGCCCGAGCGCCACGAGCAATTTGGGCAGGCGAATCTGGTTCTCGTCTGCGCTGGATACATCCGCGAACGCGACCATAACCTCTTCTAGATCCTCGCTCTCGCCCTTCTGCTGGAACATCCGTGCCCAGTTCTCATCCGCGCTCTCAGCCGCGGCCTCGCCGTGGAACCCCGCCGTAATCGTCCGCGCCAGTTTCTTCTTGGTCCCCATCGGATGCAGTTTCCCCGCCGCTACGTCGGCCCGCATCGCATCAATTTCACTTTGCTTCAGGTCCGTCAGCAGAACCCAATACTTCCACATCAGCTCGTCCGAGATCGACATGAGCTTCCCGTACATCTCGCTCGCCGGCTCGTTGATGCCGATCGCATTATTGAGGGACTTGCTCATCTTCTGCACGCCGTCCAGACCCTCAAGAATCGGCGTCATCAACACGATCTGCGGTTTCTGCCCGTAGTGCCTCTGCAATTCGCGCCCGCACAGCAAGTTAAATCTCTGGTCAGTCCCGCCCAGCTCCACGTCGCATTCCAGGCAAACCGAGTCGTACCCCTGCATCACCGGATACAGCATCTCGTGTAGGCTGATCGGCTGTTCGTCTTGGAATCGCTTGTGAAACTCGTCGCGTTCAAGCATTTGCGAAACAGTAAAGTGCGCCGTCAGTCGGATCGTCTCCTCGTATCCCAGCTTGCCCAGCCACTCGCTGTTGTAGCGCACCTCGGTCGCCTTCTCGTCGAGAATCCGGAACACCTGCTGCTTATACGTCTCTGCGTTCTCGTCGATCTCTTCGCGCGTCAGCGGTTTCCGCGTCACGTTGCGCCCCGTCGGGTCGCCGATAAGCGCAGTCGAATCGCCGATAAGAAAAATCACTGTGTGCCCCAGCTGCTGAAAATGCCGCAGCTTGCGCATCAACACTGTATGGCCCAGATGCAAATCGGGCGCAGTCGGGTCGAACCCTGCCTTCACGCGCAGCGGCCGTCCGGTTTTGCGGCTCTCTTCAAGGCGCTCGCGAAGGTCGGCCACGCGGATAATCTCCGCCGCGCCCTTCTCCAGCAGGTCCATCTGTTCGTCTACAGGCAAAAACGTGCTCATATCGTCTTTCAGTATACGAGGCCGCTATTCACCGCACTTTCAACGAGTTTGTGCATCCGCCGTCCTGCGGCCCACATCACATCCACGAGGACAATTTCCCAATGCCCACAGTAACTGGTCGTGCCATGCAGGTCTCCGCCGCAGGCGGCGCATTTGAACTCATCCAGAAAGAGTTTCCCGAGCCCGGCCCCGGCCACGTTCGCATCCGCGTGCAGGCTTGCGGCGTTTGCCACAGCGATTTGCTCACCAAGCTCGGGCTTTGGCCCGGCATTCAGTACCCTCGCATTCCCGGCCATGAAGTCGCCGGCGTCGTCGATTCCGTCGGCCCCGATGTCCCACTCTTCAAAGTGGGCCAGCGCGTAGGCCTCGGCTGGCACGGAGGCCACTGCAACTACTGCCCGCCCTGCCGGCGTGGCGATTTCGTGCTCTGCCAGAACGGCCAGATCTCGGGCATCACCTTCGACGGCGGCTATGCCGACTATGTAATCGCCCCGGCCAACGCTCTCGCGTCTATTCCAGACGACCTCTCCGACGTTGACGCCGCGCCGCTGCTCTGCGCCGGCATCACCACCTACAACAGCCTGCGCAACAGCGGAGCGCGCCCCGGCGACACGGTCGCCATTCTCGGCATCGGAGGCCTCGGCCACCTCGGCGTGCAGTACGCTGCCAAAAGCGGCTACCGCACCGTCGCCATCGCCCGCGGCGCCGACAAAGGCCCGCTCGCCAAGCAACTCGGCGCGCACATTTATATCGACAGCACCACGCAGGACCCCGCAGCCGAACTGCAAAAACTCGGCGGCGCCACAGTTATTCTCTCCACGCTCACCAGCGCCCAAGCGCTCGCCTCAGCGGTTGGCGGCCTCGGTCCAAATGGGAAGCTCATCGTTGTCGGCGTCCCAGAAAAGCCATTCGAAGTCAATGCTGGCGCGCTCATTGGCCGTCGCAGTTCCGTTGTCGGCTGGTCCTCCGGCACCGGCATGGATTCTGAAGACACGCTCAACTTCAGCGCTCTCACCGGCATTAAACCGATGATCGAAACCTATCCGTTGGAAATGGCCGAAGAAGCCTACAACCGCATGATGAGCGGCAACGCTCGTTTTCGCGTAGTGCTCGACATCGCCAAATAGACGCCATCGCCAGATAATTACCATCGCCAAATAATTGCCGTCGGAAAATAACTGGATGCAGCCGGGTGCCGGGTTGACCCATCCTAAACGCGCTTTTGCGTTTAGGATGGGATACCACAGCCGTGACCCATGCGCGGCCGCCTCAACACCGCAGCCCGCTAACTCCGCTGCTACTCCGCTATAATTAGAACCATGCACCACCGCGCCCCACATCGCGCCCTCACCATCGCCGCCAGCGCGGCTGCGGCGGCTCGCGCCGCCTAGACTCCTGCCTCACCTCATCCCTAAAACTCAGCTTTCAGATCGCAGTTAACACTTATGGTGTCCGAGCGACGGGTTCGTCGCTCTGACCCCTGACCACTGATCTCTGATCCCTGTATTCTGGAGTCATCATGGACGAGTTTTCCCGCATTCAGCGCCTTCCCGCCTACGTCTTCAACATCACCGGCGAAATGAAAACCGCCGCGCGCCGCCGTGGCGAAGACATCATCGATTTCGGCATGGGCAACCCCGACGGCGCCACGCCCACCCATATAGTCGATAAGCTCGTTGAAGCGGTCCGCAAGCCGTCGACGCACCGCTACTCCGTCTCGCGCGGCATTCCGCGACTGCGCAAGGCCATCTGCAACTGGTACAAGACGCGCTACGACGTCGATCTCGACCCCGACACAGAGGCCATCGTCACCATCGGCTCCAAGGAAGGCATCGCCCACCTCTGTCTCGCCATCCTCGACTCGAACGACACCGTGCTCGTGCCCAACCCCAGCTACCCCATCCATATTTACGGCCCGGTCATCGCCGGCGCGCACATCGTCAGCGTTCCCGTCCACAATCAGGAAAGCTTTCTCGCCCAGCTTGAAGAAATCATCCCGCGCATGACGCCGCGCCCCAAGGCCCTCATCGTCAACTTCCCGTCCAACCCGACGACGGAGTGTGTGGAGCTGCCGTTCCTCGCCCGTCTCGTAGCGCTCGCCCGCGAGCACGGCTTCTGGCTCATTCAAGATCTTGCCTACGCCGACATCGCCTTTGACGGCTACAAGCCGCCCAGCGTCCTCGAGGTTCCCGGCGCCAAAGACGTCGCCGTTGAGTTCTTCACTCTTTCCAAGTCCTACAACATGCCCGGCTGGCGCATCGGCTTCATGGTCGGCAACAAGAAACTCGTCGGCGCGCTCGCGCGGCTCAAGAGCTACTTTGACTACGGCACCTTCACGCCCATCCAGGTCGCGGCAATTGCGGCACTCGAAGGCCCTCAGGAATGTGTCGCGCAAATCTGCGATAACTACCGCCGCCGCCGCGACGTCCTCGTGGAAGGCCTCAACAAAGCCGGCTGGGCAGTCGCCAAGCCCCGCGCCACCATGTTCGTCTGGGCGCAGATTCCCGAGCCTTACCGCGACCTCAAGTCGCTCGAGTTCTCAAAGCTGCTGCTGACGGAAGCCAAAACCGCCGTCAGTCCCGGCATCGGCTTCGGCGAAAACGGCGACAACCACGTCCGCTTCGCCCTCATCGAGAACGAAGAGCGAACGAGGCAGGCGCTGCGCGGGATCAAGGCGATGCTGGCCAAAGGCGTCGTGCCGGCGTAAGCTCCTCTCTCCTGTCCGATTCACAAGCTGGCTCCAAACTGTGTCGAGAGCGCGATATTCAATGTATAGCTAAGTTATGTAAGTTATAATTTTTCCATAAATCTGCTAAACTTCCTATATATGGACCCAATCCGCAACCCGTATGCCCCTGGGGCCGGAAGTCCACCTCCCGAATTGGCTGGTCGAAGTGCCATTCGGAACGACGTGGAAGTACGTCTCCAAAGGCTTCGCTTAGGGCGACCTGCCAAAAGTGTGATGTTGGTTGGTCTTCGAGGGGTGGGCAAAACCGTGCTCCTCGATCAAATGCGAAAAGATGCAGAGGCTGCGGGAATTAACACGGTCCGGATCGAGGCACCCGAGGACCGTTCGCTCCCGGCGTTGCTTGCCCCGTCTTTTCGGCTCATTCTTCTGCACCTGAGCAAGAAAGAAGCTGCAAAGGACTATGCGATCCGAGGACTTCGGGCCTTGGCCGGATTCGCCAGCAAACTCAAAGTGTCCTATACCGACATCGAGGTCGGCCTGGACTACGACCCGGAGCCGGGTCTAGCTGACAATGGCGATCTGGAAGGAGATTTGACTGTCCTCCTCCATCAAGTCGGAATGGCGGGAAAGGCAGCAGGTACCGCAGTCGTGCTTTTCATCGACGAGCTTCAATATGTTAAGGAGCTGGAAATGGCTGCTTTGATCTCCGCACTGCACCGCTGTTCGCAAGAACAGTTACCTATCACCGTTGTCGGTGCGGGGCTCCCCCAATTGCGAGGACGGATGGGAGCGGCAAAATCGTATGCTGAGCGGCTCTTTGATTTCCCTTTGATCGGACCACTCAATCCTCCGGATGCTAGAGACGCCATCGTAAGGCCCGCTCAAAATGAAGGGGCCGACATCTCGGACGAAGCAGTCGAACTGATTATCGAAAAGACCAAGGGATATCCTTACTTTTTGCAGGAATGGGGCAAGCACGCCTGGGATGTTGCTCCGCAAAGCCCGATCAATCGGCAGGACGTCATGAATGCATCGGACGAGGCAATTGCTGCCCTTGATGAGAGCTTCTTTCGGGTTCGATTTGATCGCCTTACTCCCAGCGAAAAGAAATATCTTCGGGCGATGGCCGACCTGGGAGCCGGACCTCATCGATCGGGGGACATTGCCGAAAACTTGAAAAGAACCGTGCAGTCCCTGGGCCCGACCCGCGCTGGCTTGATTGCGAAGGGCATGGTCTGGAGCCCGACTCACGGAGATACCGCGTTTACCGTCCCACTCTTTGATGAGTTTATGAAGCGCATCATGCCAGGAAATGACTGGAAGATCTCGGCCTAAGGCAGAAAGAAAAAGAGGTCACTCTCTTGGTCCGTCTCAAGTGGGGGATGGTGCAGTGGACATGAAATTGTTTTGGAAGCCGGAGCTGCCGCAAGAAAGGTCTTCGGCAAATAGCCCACATCAAATGCACGCCCAATCCTGGCTCTGCTGGGGTTGGCTCTGCCCTCGCCTCACCCCGCACCTCTTTCTTTTTGCTGGCGATCCTGTGCAAATGCAGACCAAAACCCGCACTGGTCTTTAGAAAACCCTGATTCTGCACAAGCCTTGGTGAAATCCACAAATTTACTTGTCTTTTGCACTTGCATCCACAGATTCAACGGACGTACTGTCACTTCAACTGATGAGCCTTGTAGGGCATCGGGAGTTGGTCGCCGGAACGGTTGGTGGAGCGAAAAGCCGATGAGAATCGGAAAATCACCGCCAGCCCAGCCAGAGGGTGAAACCTGGAGCGAAAGCTCAAGAGGGATCGCTGGCTGCGTCAGAAGATGCAAAAGTCGGCGCAAGCCGAAAGTTGTTTAGCTGACAGATCCGGAAGAAGCGCGAACCGGTGAAAACGGAATACTCATCGACGGCTTGCCGGCGATGCAAGGTTCGGTAGAAGCTAGGGGCGCATCAAAGGCCCAGCCGGAGGTAGAAGCGCAAGGCGCAAGCCAAGCGAATCGAAACCGGTAAAGCCGGAGGGTGAAACAGCCGATGCGAGTCGGAGGATCACCACCGGTTTGGCAAACGGGGGCGGCAGGCGAGCGCAAGCTCGAAGGTTGCAGCAGCAGAAGGCGCAAGCTGGAAGCTGCAACAGCAGACGGTGAAAGCCGTAGGGTGTTCTACCAGCCGAGCTGAAGGATCAGAACCCGGTGTGAGTCGGCGCTGATCGCCGGCCTAGCCGGTGGAGGGGTCGTTCGGTGCAAGCCGAATGGATCGCCATCGGACGATCGGAAGCGCGGTGCACCCGATGCGAGTCGGATATCCGCCACCGGTCGAGCTGAGCGAAGCCACACCGATCCGAGCTGGGAAGTCGGCCTTCGGTCGAGCCGGAGAGCGGGCAAGTAGGCGTAAGCCGAAAGCACCGTACCGGCGCAGCCAGAGGAGGGAGCGGCAGCGAGAGCTGCAAGGCTCGCCGCTGGGGTAGCCGAGGGACGCGACAGCCGGTTGTACTACCTGATCATCAAGATTGAGACGCCAGAGACTTCGGTCTCTGGCGTTTTCAATTTGCGGGAAATTTTTTTGAGGGATCGTATTTCGTGTGCGTTTTTCTGGCTAACCATCGCCCGCGAGCCGGACAAATATTGAAGCCATAAATTTCGCCGGTTTTTTGCCGCACTTTTTGCGCCGCGCCTTTTCGCGACGTTGCGATTCACATTTGGGACCCACTTTGGGCCTACTACTTTGAGCCCTGCACTACACTGGCTCAGGGTGACTATGAAGCTCGGCCTTGGGCTCTACCGGCACATGCTCAACGACGAATACTATTCATTCGCCGTGCAGGCCGGCTGCACACACGTCATCGTTCATCTCGTCGACTATTTCCGCCAGGGCCAAACAAACCCGTCTAACAATCCATCCAACAATCAGCCGACGGGCGGCAAAGATCAGCCATGGGGCGTGGCTGGCGATCCCAACCGGCTTTGGACAGCCGCCGAGCTGATCGCGCTCCGCAAGCAAGTGGAAGCGGCCGGGCTCAAGCTTGAGGCGATTGAAAACTTCGACCCCGCACACTGGTACGACGTTCTTCTCGACGGCCCAAAGCGCGCACAGCATATGCAGAACGTGTTCGCCATTCTGCGTGCGGTGGGCGAAGCTGGTATTCCCACCTTCGGTTACAACTTCTCCATCGCCGGAGTCGGCGGCCGCACCAGCGGACCGTTCGCCCGCGGCGGCGCGGAATCTGTCGGCATGGATGGCAATGTTGACACGCCCATCCCCAACGGCGTTGTCTGGAACATGATCGTTGACCCGAACGCGCCCCCGGGCACACTGCCGACCATCACTCACGACGAACTCTGGCGTCGCCTGCAGCGGTTTCTTGAAGAAGCGCTTCCTGTCGCTGAAAAAGCCGGTGTGCGACTCGCCGCGCACCCTGACGATCCACCCACTCCAACCATGCGCAGCCAGCCGCGGCTCGTCTATCGGCAAGCCATGTACCAGCGGCTTATTGACATTTCCCCCAGCCCTTCGAACATGCTCGAGTTTTGCCTGGGCACGCTCGCTGAGATGACCGAAGGCGACATCTACCAGACCGTCGCCCGCTATAGCAGCGAGCATCGCATTGCCTACGTCCACTTCCGCAACATCGCAGGCAAGGCGCCGCACTATCACGAGACCTTCATCGACGACGGCGACACTGACATGCTGCGCATCCTCTATATCCTCGACAAGAATGGCTTCGACGGTGTCGTCATTCCTGACCACGCGCCGCAGATGACCTGCTCCGCGCCCTGGCACGCGGGCATGGCGCATACCCTTGGGTTCCTGCGTGCCGGCCTCATGGCCATCGAGCGCGGCTTCAGGCCCGAGCCGCTACTTCGCGATGCCAAGGCTTAGCTCGGTGCTCTTCGCGCGTGGCTCCGCAGCAATGAGTCAGCTTGAATCTGTTTTGAAGCCACAGTTTCTTTAATCCTTGAAATGGGCGCCGTGAAACCGTTCAGTTTCGATGTCCTCATCCTCGGCGGCGGTGCTGCGGGCCTTATGGCCGCGATTGAGGGCGGTCGCCGTGGACGCCGCGTCGCGGTGATTGAGCGCGCCGAGCGGCCCGGCAAGAAAATCCTCATCTCCGGCGGAGGCCGCTGCAACTTCACCAACCTGCACACCCAGCCAGACAATTTTCTCTCGGCGAATCCGCACTTCGCGAAATCGGCATTGGCCCGCTACACCCCTGCGGATTTCATCCGCCTCGTCGAGCGATACGGCATCGCGTATCACGAGAAAACTTTGGGCCAGCTATTCTGCGATGGATCGGCGCAGCAAATTGTCGACCTGCTTATGCGGGAATGTGCCGACGCCGGTGTGCGCGTGCTTCTCTCTACGGCGGTCAGCGAAGTGCGCCGCGACGATTCTTCCGGAGCGTTTACCGTCGTCACAGGCAAGGAAGTATTCACAGCGCCGGTAATCATCGTCGCTACCGGCGGCCTGTCGATTCCGAAAATGGGCGCGACAGGTTTCGGCTACGACATCGCCCGCCAGTTTTCAATTCCCATAGAGCCGTGCCGCCCGGCGCTGGTTCCGCTCACGTTGTCCGGCTCGGATCTTTCGCAATTCGCGCGCCTCGCAGGCGTTTCGGCGCCGGTAGTCGCGGCCTGCGGCGAGAAGAGCTTTCGCGAAAAAATGCTGTTCACGCATCGCGGGCTCAGCGGACCGACCGTCCTGCAGATATCGTCTTATTGGAACAAACCCGAGCCTGGCCGTCGAGAATCGATCCTCATCGACTGGTCGCCGGGACAGCAATTGCTCGCGCCTTTGCGCGTGCCCAATGCGCCCCGCGATCTGGCCGCGCTGAAGGCGGCGCTGCGCGAGCATCTGCCGGCAAGCCTGGCCGACCTGCTGCTTGAGATCGCTGCGCCACAGAGCTTTACGAATCACGCGCTCGATGAGCTGGAGCGCCGCCTGCATTCCTTTGCCTTCGCGCCCAGCGGCACAGAAGGCTATGAAAAGGCTGAAGTGACGGCCGGCGGCGTCAGCACCAGCGCGCTTTCCGCGCAAACTATGGAGTGCCGCAGTGTGCGCGGGCTTTACTTTATTGGTGAGGTTGTAGACGTCACGGGCCAATTGGGCGGATTCAACTTCCAGTGGGCCTGGGCATCGGGAGCAGCAGCGGGCCGCGCTGTTTAGCCCGCTTCCAACGCTGCTGGGATAAGTCGTGAGAACAGGCCCTAAGTCGGACTCAAATGAACAGACGCAGTGGGGCAATGAGCGTTGAGTTTTTGCTGCAGCACGGCCAAGTCGATGGCAGGTCCATCGGGAATGAGAACCCGCTGGGTGATTTCCCTTGACGAACTTCCGTTGAACGATTCAAAAACAAACATCAGCCGGCCCGGTTGATCCATCGCAGCAGTGGCCTTCAGCAGGTATCTGCCGGAGAGAGTCCACGGTGTGTAGGCTCCGTTGCAAAAAACGCCTTCGTCGCCGAGCCAAGTTTCCGGCGCCGCCGCAAGCAGCCGCCGATAGCGCCGGTCGAAATTCGTGCTTTTGAACCAAAACGCCACCAGCGCAAGCAGGATGACAAAGCCCGTCAATCCGCCCACGATCATCACGTTTTCTCGCAGGTTTCCGCCCGTAAACAGAGCGCCCAAAGCAAAAAGCGCCGCGCACAGGAAAATAAATCCCAATACTCCCTTCCAACTCCACGGGCCTTCCTGGGCTATCTCCCAGGTGCGTTGACTCTCGGCCCATTGCGCCCACTTCTCCGGCGTGTATTGCCAATGCGCCCACGGGCTGGCGATCACAGCGGACATGCCGCGGTCGCTTCGTCGCGCCATCATGTAGCCGATCGAAAGCATGGGACCGCACAAAACCAGCGCAAATCCGCCCAAGCCCACAGGCAGCCACTTCCAGCTGGACGGGAGCACCAGCGCCGCGACTGCGTTGATGAGCAAAAACATCATGAGCCGCCAAATCCACCGGTAGATCTTGTGCCGGTTCAAGCTGATCAGTCTCGCCGAAGGAGGCAGCGCGGCGACATGCGCATCGGTAATGCGGACGATAAAGATGCTGGCTCCGCAAGCCAGCGCAATCATGGCCACGAAGCTGGCAATTCCCTCCACAGCCGGTGATCTGCCGAGGTAGCCATTCACAATTGCATAGGTCGTACACAAAACAAGTGCGACGATCAGCAGAAATCCGCCGGCCAGTTTTAACGTGGTCTTGACGGAATAAAGCGGGCTCTTCCGCCAGCCGGCAAATGCGCCGGCAATGATGAGAAAGCAGAAAATCAGCAGAGCAATTTGCATACCGTATTCCTCAGCTTGATCTCCAGATCAGGCCGCATCTCTTTTTTAGCGCACAACACCACATGAAGTGCCAACGCGCATCGACCTCCAACGACCCATTCAGGCAAGCTCCCGTTGAGGGTTCGTTGAAGTATAGTGCAGCGAGGCGGGCTTCCAGGCCGTCGAATAGATCTTGCGTCCAATCGATTTCACCACCGTTTCCACCCCTCCCGCTCCGCTCGCACATAATAAAGATAGGTAGAGTTGCGGCGTGGCAAAGGCCGGAAAGGACTCAAGCCCCTGACCTCTCAGAAAACAATTCTCGATCAGTTCAGCCTCAAAGGAAAATCCGCTCTCGTCACCGGCTCATCCCGCGGATTGGGCGCGGCTATTGCCCTCGCTTTCGCCGAGGCTGGCGCTAACGTCGCCATGCACGGCTTCAGCTCCGCTCCCGCGGCCATGCAGCAAAAGCTCCAGGCCCTCGGCGTCAAATCTGCCGCGCTTGTAGGCGACGTCGGCGATGCTGCCGTCTGCGCGCGCCTTGTCGAAGAAACCGTCCAGCACTTCGGCTCCATCGATATTCTGGTCAACAACGCCGGCATCATTCGCCGCTCGGCCGCCGCCGATCACTCCGAAGAAGACTGGAAGGCGGTCATCGATGTTGATCTCACCAGTGTTTTTCGCCTCACGCAGCATGCCGGCCGTCACATGCTCAAGCGCGGCTCGGGCAAAATTATCAATATCGCTTCGCTACTTACCTTTCAGGGTGGAATTCTGGTGCCTTCCTACGCGGCGGCCAAAGGCGGTGTTGGCCAGCTCACCAAAGCCTTCGCCAACGAGTGGGCCTCAAAAGGCGTCAACGTCAACGCCATCGCGCCCGGCTATATGGATACCGACAACACCGAGGCGCTGCGCAATAACCCCGAGCGCGCCCGGCAGATTCTGGAGCGCATTCCCGCCGGCCGCTGGGGCAAGCCTGAAGACCTCGCCGGCGCTGCCGTCTTTCTTGCGTCCCAGGCCAGCGACTACCTCCACGGCCACGTCCTAGTAGTGGACGGAGGCTGGCTCAACCGGTGATCCTATTCTTTGCTGCTGCTTGCGCACGCGGCAGCCGAGCTTGAGCCAGACGACACGGAGACCAGTCGATACGGAGACCAGTCGATACGGAGACCAATCGATACGGAGAGTTGATGAGCGAAAGCGCAGTCATCTACACGGCCACCGACGCCACCCGGACCACCACGCCCGAGCCGGGCATGATCCGCCAGGTCCTCGCGTACAACCCGCATCTCATGCTCGTGCGTCACACCTTTGAGAAAGGTTGGAAGGGCGCTCGCCACAGCCATCCCCATCATCAAATGGTCTACGTCGTCCGCGGACATATTCTCTTTCAAGCTGAAGGCAAAAGTTGGCAGATGCGCGCCGGCGACAGCATCGTAATTGACGGCGGCATCGAGCATGAGGCTTCCGCGATCGAACCATCCGAGGTTCTCGACGTCTTCACCCCTTACCGCCAGGAATACGCTTAGCTTGCCGTTGTTTCATTTTCGTTTTTGCCTTTCGTATCGCCCCCATGGGCTTTGGAGGTTTTTCCCGAATGTCGTCGAAATTCTGCTTGCTCGCATCGCTTGCGATCGTCCTCGCCTGCTCGGCAACTTTGGTCGCGCAGCCGCCCCCGCCCAATCAAGGCATCATCGGCATCGCCCACATCGCCTTTCGCGTCAGCGACCTCGATCGCGAAATCGCGTTTCTCGGCAAGCTCGGCTACCAGGAGTCGTTCGCCATGACCAACGCCGGAAAAACCACCGAGGTCTTCATCAAGGTCAACGATCACGAGTTCATTGAGCTGTATCCCCAAACCAATCGCTCGCAGCCCCTCGGCTGGATGCACATTTGTTACGAGGCCGGCGATCTCAACGCACTTCAGCACTACTACGCTACTGAAGGCCTCAATCCCACACCCGTGCGCAAAGCCGCCGCCGGAAATCTCATCTCCTCCATCAACGATCCCGAGCACGGCGTCACCGAATTCACACAGTACATGCCGGGCTCACGCCACACACTCGACATCGGGCAGCACCTTGGCGCCGGCCGCATCTCCAATGAGCTGATGGGAATTGATTTGCCCGTGATAGAGGGCGCCGCGATGAAAGAGTTCTATACCGACCTGGGCTTTGAAGCGGACGACACCAACGGCAACGTTCGCCTCACCACACCCGGCGCGCCCGATCTGCATATGGAACTGCGTCCGGCTAGCCCTCGCGCGCAGCCGGAGTTCCTCTTTCCCGTTGCGGACGCCAAGAAGGCATACAAAGCGCTGGAGTACGCAGGTGTGAACGCACAACGCGAAAGCGGCCTCGTCTTCGTCAAGGATCCCGACGGCAACCTTTTCGTTTTCCTCGAGACCGGCGACCAAAAACACAGGAACTAGCAGCGGAGCGTGGCGCGGCCACACCACGCGGTCAGTGGATGGTCTTCGATTTCCGCCGCATATAATCCATCATCACGTACTGCCCCAGCGTCGCCGGCGTAGTGAAGTACGCCTTGCCGCGGCACATCTCCGAAACTTTGTGCACAAATTGCACCAGCCCGTAATCCTGCGCCAGCATGAACGTATTGATCATGACGTTTGACCTCTTGCAGCGCGCAACTTCTTCCAGCGTCTCGCTCACCACCAGAGGATCGAGCCCGTAGGCATTCTTGTAGATTCTTCCGTCTGGCAGCGTTAGCGCCGAAGGCTTCCCGTCCGTGATCATCACAATCTGCTTCATGTCCTTGCGCTGCCGCGCCAGCACTCGCTGCGCCACGCGTAGTCCCTCGCGCGTATTCGTGTGCCACGGCCCCACCTTCACGCGCGCTAGTTGCGACACCGGCAACTCCTCGGCTGAATCGTGAAACAGCACCAGCGAAAGCGAGTCGCCCGGATACTGCGTGCGGATCAGGTGTGAGAGCGCCATGGCCACGCGCTTGGCCGGCGTAAAGCGATCCTCTCCGTACAGAATCATGGAATGCGAACAGTCCAGCATCACCACTGTCGCGCATGAGCTTTGGTAGTCGCACTGATGCACCTGCAGGTCGTCGTATTCAAGATTCAGCGGCAGCGCAAGGCCCTCGCGCGCAATCGCCGAGCTCAGTGTAGCTGTCGCGTCCAGATTCAGCGTGTCGCCGAATTCATATCGCCGCGAACCCCCGCTCGTCTCAATCCCTGTGGCCCAGTGCCGCGTGTCGTGGCGCCCGTAGCTCGACTTGCCCAGCGACCCCATCAGATCGCGCAGCGTCTTGAAGCCCAGAAAGTCCAGGCTCTTGTCGGTCACCTCGAATCGCACGTTCTCGTGATTCGGGCCGCCCGCATTGCCCACCTGCCCATTCATTTCGTCCATGCGCGTAGGGCCGTTCTGCGACATCGCGGAGATGTAGTTCTCGCGCTCCATTCGTTCCAGTAATTTGTCAATGAGTTCATCCAGCGAACCGTCGGCCATCATCCGATCAAGCAGCTCGCGCGTCTCGCCGTCGAAGAAATCACCCGTCTCGAGTACGCGCCGCAACGCCTCGCGCAGGTCGTCCATGTTGTGGTCGAGATCCTGAAAGTCATTGAGCGGGTCATAGAACCCTGAGTCGAGCAGATAGTCAGACAAAGCCTGCAGCAGGCTTTCGAGATCGATCTCCGAAGCCAGATCGCCGGTATATTTCGTGTAATGAATCCGCTTCATCCTGCTCCCTGTCGTCGCCGTCCAGTTTTTCTGAGCCCTGACCCCTGAAACCTGATCCCTGCTCTAATTCAGCCCCCCGCCCCTGCGCGATTTCCGCGCGCGCTGCCAGCCTTCGTACTCCATCTCCAAATCTTTGTGCTCCGGTGGCGCATCCTCGCGCTCGCGAAGCCGCGCGCTCTTTTCGGTGGCAAAGCCGTGCTGCTCGTTGCGGCTCAGCTTGCGATGCGCCACCATCCCCTCCAGCAGAAATTCGGCCGCGGCCACCACCTGCGGCGCGGGATCTGACGGCTTCACGCCCAGCGGCGTCAGCTTTTCCAGCAGTCCCTGAATCCCCTTCAGCTCCTTCAGCGCAGCGGCTGCCGGCTGATCTTCGTCCAGCTTTACTTTCCCGCCCAAATTGAACCACTGCTCAATCTGCGCCGTGTCCACGCCCTCAAAGTAACGGCCGTACACCTTGCCCACCGCCGCGCGGATCAATTCGCGCACCACCGTATCCGCGCCGCGCATCTCGCCTTCATACTCCAGCTCCAGCTTGCCGGTGATTCCCGGCATCGCCGCGTAGATGTCGCTCACCCGCGGCAGCACCGGCACATCGCCGGTCAACAATGCGCGCCGCTCCGCGTTTGAAACCACCAGTTCCAGCGTTGAAATCGGCAGCCGCTGGCTCACGCCGCTGCGCTTGTCCACCTTCTTGTCTTCGCGCGCACTGAATGCCACCTGCTCCACCACTTCGCGCAGATACTGCGGAATCTCGATCGCGCCATCTCCGCGCGTCGCCCAAGCCTCCTGCGCTGTAATCGCCACGCCCTCTTCCAGCGTCTCCGGGTAGTGCGTCCGAATCTCCGATCCGATCCTGTCCTTCAGCGGCGTAATGATCTTGCCTCGCGCCGTGTAGTCCTCAGGGTTGGCGCTGAACACCAGAGCCACATCCAGCGCCAGCCGCACCGGGTAGCCCTTAATCTGTACGTCACCCTCCTGCATAATGTTGAACAGCGCCACCTGAATTTTTCCCGCCAAATCAGGCAGCTCGTTAATCGCGAACAGTCCGCGATTGGCGCGCGGCAGCAATCCGTAGTGCATGGTCAGCTCGCTCGAAAGATCTTCGCCGCCGCGCGCCGCCTTGATCGGATCCAGATCGCCGATTAGATCCGCCACCGTCACGTCCGGCGTCGCGAGTTTTTCCACATAACGTTCCTCGCGAGTGATCCACGCAATCGGTGTCGCGTCTCCGCGCTCGGCAATCAGGTCGCGGCAACGACGGCACAGTGGATGATAGGGATTGTCGCGAATCTCGCATCCCGCCACGTAGGCCATCTGCTCATCCAGCAGCGCCGTCAGCGCGCGCAGAATCCGGCTTTTCGCCTGCCCCCGCAGCCCCAGCAGAATAAAGTTCTGCTTCGACAGAACCGCATTCACAATCTGCGGGATCACCGTGTCCTCATAGCCCACGATGCCGGGAAACACATGCTCGCGCGCCTTCAGCCGCGCCATCAGGTTCTGGCGCATCTCGTCTTTCACGCTGCGGGTCTTTATTTTCATTTCTGAAAATTGCTTGCTGGCACGCAGTTCGCCCAGCGATTGAGGAAGTGTGGCTGCAGGCATTTGTGGCCTCCTATAAAAGTCTGCCGAAGAAGTTCGGTGTCTATGAAGAAGTTCCGTCTGTATTCAATAGGACGTTCGATGCGCGGAAACGGCGCGGCCGCATCGGCATTGTTTGGCATGAGTGCAAGAATCCGCCGCTCGATGGGCCGGCTCTGGTGGAGAAAGCTGTAAACGGTCGCCGCTCGGGATCAGCACGAGAAACGAGCGGCGCGAAAAGCGAGAGGCCTACAACAATATTAAGTTAGACGCGCGAACGCAACCTGCAGGCAGTATGCGCCGATTTCCGCGATTCGCAAAGCCTGGCGCGATTCGCAAAGCCCGATCAGTATGCCGGCGTTCCGAGCTTTTCCCATTGATTTTGATTCCGCCTGACATGCCAGCAGGGATCCTGCCCTCCCTGCGGAAAAAGCGCTTCGGCGCAGGGCACGCTCGTGGTTCCCACATAGTCGTACTCCGGAAGCCCGCTTTTCAAGGGAACCTCCAAGAATTGGCTCACGGCCACCGTCGAGTGAGGTGAGCCACGCAGCTTGAACACCGTCCAATCCACAACGAACGCCGCCAGCGAGATGACTGCAATCGCCAGCAGAAACCGCAGTGCCCACAGCCCAAGCCTGCGCATCATCTTTCCACTTTCTACTTCCGTTCAGAATATACGCCAGCCGCGCGACCGTCTGTGCGCAGATCAATCCCTTCGGCGGGACATTCGCACTACGATTGCGTTCAGCGTTGATGCGCGCATCAACTTCCGCGCCAATGCGCACATTCCGGATTGATAGAATCCTCTGTCATCGCTCAGCGCCAAAAGGAGAGTGTGTGTTCCCTCCGGCCTCACTTTTCAAGTCGCATTTCAGTATCACCGCACAATTTGTTCTGGCCTCCGTCGCGCTCGTTCTCTTCGCCCAACCCACCAAAGCAAACGCGCAGAGCGCCGCGGACGCCCAACAACGTGCCACGGTATCAACACAAAGCGCTGCGGCTCCCGCACAAAACGACCCCCTCGTCGTTCCCACCACCGCCGGTCTCATTCGCGGCATTGCCCGCGCCAAAGGCAACGCGCAGTTTCTCGGCATTCCCTACATCGACGATCACCTCGCCGATCTTATGGAGACTTACTGGACCAACTTTGCCAAGACCGGTGACCCGAACAGCTCTGGCGACCCAAACTCTGCCGCTCAGCCGCACTGGCCGGAATTCGATGCCGCGCAACTCTATCTCATATTCACCGAGGACGGTCAGGGCGTCGCAAGCGTCGGCCCCATGCGCGCCCCGCAATGCGATCTTTACCGAGATCCTCGCTGTGAGCATGAAGCATCCGTGATAGCGAAATCATCAGAAGGATTCAGACTGTTCCGGAGCAATAGCCGGCTCGTCTCCGTTGAGCGGCTATTGCTACAAACAAAAAAGGCGCGGCTCGCACCGCGCCCTCTTCGTCATTGGCGTTTTCTAGAAGCTAGAAGCTAGCGGCTAAAAGCTGCCTCTAAAACTTCACGCTCGCTGCCCGCGGCGAAATCCCGCTCAGCTCCGCCGCCCGCGCCTCCGCGTACGCCGCCGCGCCCATTAGCGCCGTGCGGCTTTCCAGAATCACGCGCACCGGCATATTCACCAGCAACTGGCTCAGCCTTCCCTTGTCGGTGAAGGCTTTCATAAACGTTCCGTCCTTTAGCTTCTCCAGAATGCGCGGCGCGATTCCCCCGCCCACATACAATCCGCCCACCGACAAAACCTTCAGCGCCAAATTGCCCGCTTCGGCTCCGTACGCCGAGACAAACATGTCCAGCGCCTTCACGCAAATCTCGCTCTTCGCCTTCAGCGCCGCATCGGTGATGGCCGCGTTCGGATCTTCCTCGGTCATCTGCTCCGCCAGCCATGCCGGCTCTTCCAGGCCGCGCACCTCGCGCAAAAATTCGTAGCAGTTTGTAATTCCTTGTCCGCTTACCACCCGCTCAAAGCTGATCCGCCCGTTGTACTTCTGCTTCAGAAAGCGCAGCAGGTCGATCTCGTCTTCATTGCGCGGCGCATAGTCAGAGTGGCCGCCCTCCGATGGGTAAGGAACATAGTTGCGCCCATCCCAAACCAGAAACGCCTCGCCCAGCCCAGTTCCCGCCGAGATCAGCGCCTGATTGCCCACCTGCCGGGCATCGCCCTCGCTCAGCGTGTAAATCTGGTCCGCGCCCAGCTCCGCAATCCCGTATCCGTTCGCCTGCAAATCGTTAATAAGGAAAACGTAATCAATCTTCAAATCGCGCGCCAGCTCGCGGCTGTCCAGAGTCCACGGCAGGTTAGTCAGCCGCAGCCGCCCATCCCGCACCGGGCCCGGCACGCCGAAGCACGCTGACGTCACTTTGTCTGTCAACACAAACTCTTTCACGATCTCTTCCAGCCCCGAGTATTCCTTGGCCGGGAACTGCTTATCGCGCGTGTGCTTCAAGTTGCCGTCGATAAAATCGAACAGCGCCAAGTGAACTTTGGTGCCGCCTACATCGCCTGCCAGAATCATTTCGTCCTTCTCCACTGCCCGTGATGAAAATTCGAGCCTTGAAAGGGCACGACTTTAGTCGTGCCATAAGAGTTGCAAGTTGAATGAGGCTTTACAGACCGCGGAAAAACTCGATTTCTCAAAAAGCGCGAAAAATTAATCGCGCCAGGATGACCCAGGAACGATCCGCGAGGGTTGATCGATGGTTTTGCATCCCCCAAATTTCGCTCTTTCGCCTTCCATTTGGAGTTTTTCCGCAGCCTGTTTAGCCCCCGCGGTTCCGTTTTTTGCTCCGGCGACCTACAAGTTCCGCTCCAGCACGCCGCGCCCTTCGGAATCCGGCGCGGGCAGAAAACTGGCCGCTGCCTGATCCAGAAGCAAGGTCAGTATACCGTCTACAGGTGTGATAAATTGGCTCGGCAGCCGCTCCGGATCGCGCGGCCCTTGCAATACTTCATTTAGAATCATCGCCTTATCCGCGCCGCTGATCAGGAAGAACACTTGCCTGGCCTGGTTGATCGTCGGCCGCGTCAGCGTCACACGCCACATGTCCACAGCCTCCACGTAGTTGGCCACAACCAGCCGCTTTGTCTCGTGCAGAGCCTCAGTGTGGGGGAAAAGAGAGGCAGTGTGCCCATCCGGGCCCAATCCAAGCTGCACCAGGTCGAAGCGCGGAATCTCTGCCCCCTGCAGCCCGAAGCTCGTCCTCAACTCCGCCTCGTACCGTGCCGCAGCATCGTCGGGCTCCAGCTCGCCCTTCATGCGGTGAATCTGCTCCGGCTTCAGCGGCACGTGGTCGAGCAGCGCCTCGCGCGTCATGCGGTAGTTCGATTCGGCGTTGTCCGGCGGTACGCACCGCTCGTCGACCCACCACAGGTCGAGCTTCTCCCACGGCATCCGCTCACGCCATTCCTCGCCGCGCTCGCCCAACGCCGCAAACGCCGCCTTGGGCGTAGACCCGCCGCTGATCGCGATCCGCGCACGGCCGCGCGCCGCCACTGCTTTCTCGGCCTCTACGACAAAAAACTCCGCCGCGCGCCGCGCCAGAGCGGCAGCATTTGGGGCGACGAAGTAAACGATCTTCAGATTCTGAGGCATCAGCACGCACCTATGGCTTCTACGTTACACCCGGAGTTAGCTGACGATTCTCAATGAAATTCTTGCAATTCCACATTGGGATTCATTGCCCGTGTCATGGCAGCCCGGCGTCTATTCCTACAGCTTTGGCCACGCCTTTCAGCGCGACGTCGCGCGTCCACAACTGCGTACCTGGCGTAATCAGGCACGACGCTATAAGGTGGGCGTCAATTAGGCCTATGCCTTTTCCATAAAGCCGCCGGACCTCAATCATGCGCCGAACCTCGCTCAACTGCGCCGCCTTCACTTCCAACAGACCATCCAGTTCCGCCAGAGTTCTCGCGCGCTGGCGCACCGAGCCTAGCCCCAACTCGGCAACGATCATCGGATGCATGATGATCTGTTCGCTGTCCAGCAACCCCTGCATTCGATGATCACCGGCGCGCAGGTGATCGATCCAGACAGAAGTGTCGGCTAAAATCACAGGCGGTCCACTCGAGTACGCCGAACATACTCAAGGTCGGGCATGGTTCCACCAAGCGCTGCAAGTTGTTGCGACGCCTCCCGGTGGATCAGCGCTTTCAGCGCCTCGCGCAGCAGCGCCGTCCGCTCCGTCACTCCCGAATATTCCTGCGCCTGACGCACTAATTCGTCATCCAGTGTCACTGTTGCTCTCATAATCCGAACCTCATATCACCAATTTTATCACCAAATGGTGACAAATATGGTGATAAATCGCAGTCGACAATGCTAAGACAAACAGAATCAACAGATAAATTTACGTTTGAAGGGCTGCCGAGCCTCGGTTAGCGCCCCAAATAATCCCGGTACTGCGTCTCCAGCACACCCGACGCGCGCGCCAGTCCGAGCTTCGACACGTTGTACGCGTACAGGCTCTCGACCAGGTTGTTCTGGGCGGCGGCGAGCGTGGCCTGCGCCGACACCAGCGGCAAGTTGTCATCTACGCCCGCGTTCACTCGGTCAGTCTCGTCGCTCAACTCGCGCGTGGCCAGGTCAACATTCGACCGCGCGACATCTACAAGCTGATTGTTCGCGCTCACGTCCAAGAGCGCCGCCCTTACCTGCTCATCAATATGAACTCGAAGATCGTCGAGCTGCGCGTTCGTCTCGTCCATCTTTGCCTTCACAATATCGCCGTCGCCGCGCAGCTTGGCCTCGCGAAAAATAGGGAAGGCCAAAGTCCCCATCGCAAGAAAGTCGCCGTGCGTGCCCGCGCCGTTGACAGTACTGGTGCCGTAATAGCCGGAGAAACTCAGCGACGGCAGCCGCTCGCTGCGATACACATTGTGCAGCGCTTTAAATGCCACCGCCTGGTTCTGGTAGTTCTGATAGTCCTGCCGGTTCTGGTAGGCCACGGCCTTAACCTCTTCCGGCGTCTGCTCCGCCAGATCGCCATACGGAGCGGGATCGGTCAGCTCGATCACTTGCTCAGGATCGACGCCGATCTCCCGCTTCAGCAAAATCAAATCCTTCGCCTGCTGATTCTGGGCGGCGATCAGCGCCTGCTCCTGGGTCTGCAATTGCACCTTCGCGCGCAGCTCGTCCAGATTTGCCTCCACGCCCGCCACATGCGCATCGTGAGCATGATCTTCGAACACCTGCGACTGCGAGACCAGCGCCTTCGCGTTCTCCACGTCGCTCTCGTCCGCCAACGCGCGCAAATACGCCACGGCTACTTCCTGCACTACCTCACCGCGCGCCGTCATTTTGGCAAAGTGCGCCGCACGCACCGCCGCGTTCGCAGCCTTGAGCCCGGCAATCACCGGCCCCGAAAACAGAGTCTCGTTGTACTGGATCTTTCCCTCGGCCAGGTAGTCGCGCGTAATCAGCGAGAGCCCCGCCGGCACAGTTCCACCTGGAAACAGCGACGTAAACTTCGAGATCGTCTTCGGCCCGAAGCCCAGCGCCGCCAGGTTGTGCATATGGTAGCCGGTGTCGCCGTCCAGCGTGATCGTAGGCAGAAACAACTGCAGCGCCTCATTCCTTTCGGCGTCGTAGGTCTTCTCCTCGTTCTCAACTTCCTTCAGACCGAGGTTGTTCTTCAGGCCGCGCTGGATGGCATCGTCCAGCGACAGCTTCAGCGGCTCGCCGGTCACCGGCTGCGCAGTCACGCTGCCCCAGAAGGGATTCTGCGCCGACGACGGGTTCTGCGCCCGCGCAACCACACCCACGTTCCCCGTCAGGGCCAGAAAACCAACCAGAAATGCGAAAAGCTCTCCGCGCGGGGCGAGATGTTCCTGTCGTTTCACTTCCATTATTTTCTCAGATGTGGTGCAGGCTCGAAGAGATTCACGCAATAGGCCAATATGTCGACGGCTCATGCAATATGTACGGCAGCTTCCATGGCGCTCATTGGCAGCCTGTCGGCTAAACCTGATACTCCAACACGTCGAGCGCTTCCTGATTGAGGCGGTCTGAGGCAGCATCGAGCAATTTAAAGTCTCGGGCTTCCGATTCTCGCCGCGCATTCGCCCGCAGGTACGCGAGAAGAATTCCCTCGACAAAGGACGATCGTGAGCCACCCTTGCCGGCTCGGCGATCGATCTCAGCTAGCAGGAAAGCGGAAAGTGTAATCGATATTTTCGTCTTCATTTCGTTGCCATGTCAACGGGGAGATCGGCTGTGGGTCAGTTCGAAGGGTAAGAGCTTTAGCCGCCTTTTCCCTGATCCCTGCCCCCTGATCCCTGACCCCTGCTTTTTTCACCCGCCCATGAACATTCCGCCGTTCACGTCAATCACGTGCCCGGTAATATACGACGCCGCATCCGATGCCAGGAACTTCACCGCCTGCGCAACGTCCTTCGGGGTTCCTCGCCGTCCCAGCGGAACCGTCGCCAGCATCGCCTTGGTCTGCTCGTCGCTCAGCACCGCCGTCATCGGCGTTTCAATAAATCCCGGAGCTACGGCATTCACTGTAATGCCGCGCGACGCAACCTCGCGCGCCAGCGACCGGGTCAACCCGATCAGGCCGGCCTTCGACGCCGCGTAGTTCACTTGTCCCGCCTGCCCCACGCGTCCTACCACGCTGGCGATGCTCACGATCCGTCCCCAGCGGTTCTTCAGCATCGGGCTAAGCAGCGCCTGCGTCAGCAGGAAAGCGCCAGTCAGATTGATGTTCAGCACCAGGTCCCAGTCCGCGCGCTTCATGCGCAGCATCAAATTGTCGCGCGTGATGCCGGCGTTGTTGACGAGAATCTCCACTTTGCCGAACTTCTCCAGAATCGCCTTGGCGCCGGCAGCAATCGACTCTTCGCTCGACACGTTCACGGTGAACGCAGTGGCATCGATTCCCTGCGCCTTCAGTTCCGCCACCGTTTCGGCCAGCTTGGCCTCGTTCACGTCCGCCAGCGCCAGCACTGCTCCGGCCGCGGCAAGCTCTTCGACAATTGCTCGCCCAATTCCCTGCGCTCCGCCCGTCACCAGCGCGATTCTTCCTTGCAAATCTCCCATGTTTTCTCGTCACCTCTGCGCGCTCTCTGTCGCGAGCCGCGCCTTTCACTTATCGATTCTTTCCAGCGCCAATTATAGATGGGCCGCCGCACGCAATTGGTTTGGTTGTCTTTCGGATTTTTCCGCAACTTTGGCCTGAGCAGACAGCCGCAATACTACCGACATTCACGCAGCGCAAAAAAACTGAAAGTTGATCGCAACCGGCTGTGAACTAAGAACTAAGAACTGCGAACTGCTTCTACGTCGGCGTAGCCGCCACCGTCACCGGCCGCGCGGCCAGCGCCGAACGCACCAGCTCCGCCGGCCACACATACACTGCCAGCCGCCGCGAGTAGTGCAGTACCGGCTGCAGTTCCGGCAATTCCAGCCCCACCGACGCCGCCAGGTCGTTGCGCTCGATCTCCGCCTCAGCTTCCTCCAGCGGCCACGACACCTGGTGCAGATTCGCGCGGATCGGCTCTCCCGCGCGGTTGGTCGAGAAAATGCACGGCCGCTCCGTAAAGAAATACTCGAACGAACCCACCCGAATCTCCGCCGTCTTCTGTGTCGGTCCCAATCCCCGGTAGCGCGCGTTGAAAATCACCGGCTGCCGCGAAAACCGCCGTCGGCTGTAGAACGAGAACTCCCGCTCCGAGCGCGGCTCCAGATGCATTTCCGCAAGGCAATACGGCAGGTGGTAAATCAGGTGCGCCACGGCAACCGTAAGCAGGTTGCTCGAGTCCACTGAGAAGCAGTAGAAACCCGGCGTGCCCGTAATCCGGTCGCGCACATACGTTCTCAAATTCAGGTCAGGAAAATTACGCAGGCCCGGAATCGCCGGAACCCCGCGGATTTTAATGCGGTCCAGCCAGAACGGCACCGCTCCCAGCCACGCAGACCCCTGAATCGTGTCCGCTTCAAGCCAATCCGGCAGCAGCGCCTGAATCTTTGCCGCGGCAATCGGCCAGTGCGCAAACAGCAGATCGTTCCAGCGCTGCGTCATCGCCCAGCGTTCCGCCGGCAAGGGCCGCGGCTTGTGCGAAGTTCGCACCAAATACTCCCGCATGGCTACTCCCGCGCTCCCGGTCGTCCGCGCTCGCTCCCGCCCAAACTCGCTCCTGTCGGTGCTTCCAGTTGGCCGCCTGCGCGCGGGTACTCCCTTATGACGTATTCTGTCCGCGAGACCATCCACATGTCCAGTGAATCTTCGACCACTCCCCCTGCGCGCAACCTGACCGAAGTCATCGCCATTCATGGCGCCGACCCCGAGATTCTCGCCTATGCCATGGCCAAGTACTCGCGCTCAGCGCTTTCCATGCGCGATTCCCTGGCCGAAATCAGCGCCCAGCGAGCCGAGCAGTTCCTCAACACCTTTTATTTTGAATACGGCCACCGGTCCATCGCCGATCTCGCTCACATCGCCTTCGCCGTCGAGCGCCTCTCCCTGCTCGCCGCCATCGTTCTGGTCGACGAGACCCGCTGGGACGGTCAGGAGCGCTCCACGCGCTATCAGAATTTTCTGGAATCCGGCTTCTACGTCCCCGATTTCGCCGGGGATACCGACTCAAAAGATCTCTACGACCGCACCATTGAATCGCTCATGGCCGCCTACAAGCGCGTCAGCCTTTCCGTCCTCGATCTGCTGCGCAAGCGCGTCTCGCGACCCGAAGGCATGAAGCCCGAAGCCTACGAGCGCACCCTCCGCGCCCGCGCCTTCGATGTTGCCCGCTACCTGCTTCCTTTGGCCACCAACACCTCGCTCGGCCAGATCGTGAGCGCCCGCACTCTCGAAACTCAGGTCTCGCGACTGCTCTCGCACCCCGCCGCTGAAATCCGCCTGCTCGGCAAAAAACTGCGTGAAGCCGCCACCGGCCCCGCCTGGAACGTCAACGCCAAGGCCGCACAGTCTTTTGTTGAAACGCTCTCCGCGATGCAGGATTCCGCCGCGCCTGCGCTTGCCGCTCAGGCCGCCGCACTCTTCACCCGCGAGGTCCACACCGCGCCCACGCTCGTTAAATACGCTCAGCCCAGCGAGTATCTCGTCCGCACTGAAACCGATCTGTCCAAGTGCGCCGCCGAACTCCTCAAAGGCTTGCCTCCCGCCGCCGCTCCGCTCGTCGATCTCGTTGAGCGCAGCGAGCCGCTTGAAATCGAGCTTGCAGCCACGCTTCTTTACTCGGCGTGCCACCACCCCTACCGTCAGCTGCGGGATTTTCTCTCTGGCCTGCCCGCCGCTCGCAGCGCCGAAATCATTGACCTCGGCCTGAAGCACCGCGGCAAGCACGACGAAACCCTGCGCGCCTTTCGGGCCGGCGCCTCGCTCCGATTCGACATTCTCATGGACATCGGCGGCTTCCGCGACTTCCATCGCCATCGCCGCTGCACACAAATCATCCAGGGATTCACCGGTCTGCACGGCTATGAAACTCCAGGAGGCGGCGATCTGCGGGATGTGACCGACATTCTCGCCGAGGCCAAAGTTCTCTCTGAATATCGCTCCGCCATCGGGGCCGCCCATGTGGCTGCCAGCACCATCGCCTCCAGCCACGTGCCGGAGGCGCCGCAGTCCGCGCTCTATCTGCTGCCCCTCGCCACGCGCATTCGAGCGCTCTTCAAAATGGACTTCGCCGAGGCCCAGTACATCACCGAGCTGCGCACCGGCCCGGCCGGCCACTTCAGCTACCGCCGCGTCGCATGGGAAATGTACCAGAAAATCAAGGGCCAGTACCCCACCCTAGCCCAGCACTTCCGCGTCACCGACTACACCCGCCCCATCGACCTGTTCCAGCGCTGAGCACCCACCGGTGTCATCCTGAGCGAGGTCGCCGTGGCGACCGAATCGATTGCGCGCCCCAAACTGGCAGCCATCCAGAAAACTGGCAGTCATCCTGAGCGACCTTCGTCCGCGAAGGTCGACGATGGGAGTCGAAAGCCTGCCCTGAGCGAAGATCGCAAAGTGATCGCAGTCGAACGGGGACCTGCATTTGCTTTTCGCTCAACCCAACACCCCGAACCGAGGTTGCCCGATCCTTCGCCTTCTTTCTAGCGAAGGGTGGGACAGCACCTGGCGAAGGGTGGGAACGCACGAACAATGGGTGCCCCATGTCCCGACCCTGGGACATGGGATACCACCAGCCCAAAATCAGCCGGCCTTGAAGGGTACGAGCTTCTAGCCCGTACAACCATCAACCATTCATTTTTGAGAGAAACTAAGTACGCGGCGAAGCCGCGATCGAAGCTCGGGTCAGTAGATGCTCCGCCGATACTGGATGCCTTTCGCATCTTCGCGCGGTAAAGGCGAAGGAACTAATTGGGGCTCCTTACTCACGAACCTGCAGTAATATGGGATCAATACTCTGATGCAGCTGACCTGCGATCTAGATATTGCGATTGCGTACACCAGCGCCGCCCAGCGCGCCAGAGTCATTTCCGAGTCTTGGTTCGCGGCCAATGTCTATTGCCTCGCTTGCGACGAAGAGGCTCTGATCCGCTCGAAACCAAATACACAGGCGACTGACTTCTCGTGCGGCTCTTGCGGCCACCGTTATGAGCTCAAAACCTTTCGGCGACGACCGGGAAATCGCTCGTAGACGGTGCATACGCGTCCTTGATGGCGCGCATTAATTCCCATCGCGCGCCTACGCTCTGTTTGTTGGAGAGGGACGATTCCTGGCGAATTCAATCATTAACGGCAATACATTACAGCTTCCTAGTCCCGTGGGTGGTTGAGAAACGTCCCCCGCTAGGCGAAGGAGCTAGGCGAGCCGGGTGGATCGGGTGCAATCTGCGCTTGGACCGTATCCCGCCTGACGGTGAAGTTTCGCTAATCGAAAGCGGAAGCATCGTGCCCAAGGCCGACGTGCGGCGGAAATTCCAGCGATATGTTCCTCTTGGCGATCTCTCGGCAGGAGAAAGAGGTTGGGCGGCATTGACCCTTAAGGTTGCCCGCGACCTATCCAAACAGGCGTTCAATCTATCGGAGCTTTATAAAAAGGAAAACGAATTCGCTTCTGTCTATCCCCGTAACCGGCATATCCGTGAAAAGATCAGGCAGCAGCTTCAAGTCCTCCGCGATCTCGGGGTTTTACGATTCAAGGGCAACGGTAGATACGAATTGTCCGATTGACGAAATCCGTCACAGGTCCAGAGATTTATAGGGCTCGATCTCTCTTCCGCAAGTCGGGCACTTATCGTTGCAAGCGCACGACCAGCTGTCGGCCCAATGCGCGTTATCGACCGGGCAGCGAAAGTAGTTCACAAACCTGTCAGGCTCACGCGCCTCTTCACCGGATTCTGCCGGAACTCCAGCAGTCAGTCCAAGCCGGTTTGCCGTGGATTCATCTCGCATTACTTCTCCCCGTCGCAACGAGAGTACACCAACTAGTCGGGCGCCAAGGCCTCAACTCTGCAACTGGGGAGCCAAGCCAGAGTTGATAAATCCTATATTGGACCAAAGTTTTCAAAGCCTGAGCAGCGCGAATTCGAAGGGTGCAGCAAACCCACCCCCCCCGACCAAGCTGCCCCGCACCTCGCAATGTCAACCCCCTGTACTACTCACGACCACCCCGCAAACCCGCTAACCCCTTAATCCTTCGCACTCTCCCCGCCTCACAATTTATCGCCCAACTTTGCCGATAATTTCCTCCTCTGAGCGCATACTTGTTCCATAAGCATTCAACCAGGTCTCCTCAGTCTGCCGCACGCCACCGGCTAACCACTGACCACTGTTTTCTTGCATTCAATCAGGACCTGTTTCCAAGAGCGCAAAACGGCGCTTCCGTAAACGCGTTTCCGGGTCTTCTCCGGCGCAAACCACGACAAGGAAGAAATTAAATAAAGAATTTTTTTTGATGCCCTCCGAGCAAGTTTTCTCGCGTAAGTCGTTTGGAATTGATCGGGCGTGCACCAGATTCGGGGCAAAATGGCCGAAAATGACTGCTAATTATGTGGTAAATTTTCGCCACTCGGCTGCGGCTTTCCGCCCCTGCAGCCTACCCCTGCCCAACGCCGCTAGCTCCGTTAGCACCGCCAACCCCGCTGCCAAGGTATGAAAGGTATTCATACGGTATGGACGAGGTATGGAAGAGGTATGAGCCCCTCCGTAAGTCCTTTGCCGTCAAATATGGAGGTATGGCATACCGGGGGGGAGGGGGGTGGGCACCAAAAAAAGGTGAATAGTCGCCCGCCGCCTCTTTCAGCACCGCTAACTCCGCCAACCCCGCTGGCCTTCCTGAGCGCCGAACGCGCTGTGCGAAAATCGATCTTTGCACGCGCAATCCAACTTCCGCCTGCTCATCGTCCGCCTGGGCGCAATGGGCGATATTCTTCACGCGCTGCCTGCGGTGACGGCGTTGCGTCTCGCTCATCCCGACTGGCAAATCGGCTGGGTCGTCGAACCGCGCTGGCAAGCGCTGCTAAGTGCAGGGATCAGGGGTCAGGGATCAGGGGTCAGGCCCGTCCGCGACACCGCAATGCCCATAGTCGACCGCCTCCACTTCGCCCCGAGCCGTGAATGGAAGCGCCATCCGCTGAGCGCAAGTACGCGCCACGCAATCGGCGATCTGCGCTGCGAGTTGCGCGCATCTGACTACAACGCCGTGCTCGACCTTCAAGGCGCAATCCGTTCGGCTGTCATCGCCCGCATGAGCGGATGCGCACGCCGTATTGGCGAAGCGCACCCGCGCGAGTGGCCCGCTCAATGGCTCTTTACCGAGCGCGTGGTCACGCACGGAGCGCACGTGATCGAGCAAGATATGGAACTCGCCTCGGCCGTTGCTGGCGACACGCTCTCGGTTGTCGCCCCGCTGATTCCTGCCCCTTTGCTTCCAGTTGACACCGACGCGGAAGCTTGGTGCGCCAAATGGCTCGCCACAACATTTCCGAGCGCCGCCCGGCCCATTGCACTCATCACTCCCGGCGCCGGTTGGGGCGCGAAGCGTTGGCCGCCGGAGCGTTACGCCTCTGTCGCCTCTGGACTCGCCAAGCGCGGCCTGCACGTTGTGGTCAACGCCGGACCGGGCGAAGAGCCGATCGCAGCGGCGATCGTCTCAGGTCAGGCCGTTCCAGTTGACGCAACCGTCGCCTCCGGACGAGCGGTTGCAGTCACGGCAACTCTGCCGCAGTTGATCGCGCTTACGCGCCGCGTCGCCCTCTGCATCGGCGGCGATACGGGCCCGCTGCACTTGGCCAGCGCCCTTGGCCGGCCGGTTGTTGGAATTTACGGGCCAACGGATCCCAGCCGCAACGGACCTTACGGCACGCGTGCTCGCGTGCTGCGCAGTCCTGAAAGCAAGCGCGATCATTCGCGACGCGACACACCCGATCCCGGCCTGTTGACCATTTCGCCGGAAAACGTGCTTCGCGCTGCCGACGAGCTGCTGGCTGAGGGGAGTGCCTGATGACCAAGCACACCAACCGCGACGCCTCTCCGGAGGCCGGCTCCGACAAAAAGTGGCAGCGGGAAATGTGGCAGCGCATCGCGCGGCGCATTCGCGTGCCGCTGGGATTCCTGACTGCTGCCGTCTATCTTGTGGAAGTCGTCCGCCGGCCACCGCATCCAATCGCAATTGCATGGAGCCTTGCGCTCGTTCTACCAGGATTAGCACTGCGCGCGGCTGCGTCAGGCACAGTGAAGAAGAACCGTGAACTCGCCGTGACCGGACCCTACGCTTACACACGGAACCCGCTCTATCTGGGATCGACGCTGATCGCCGGCGGTTTCGCGCTTGCGCTACTCAGTTGGCCGGTCGCGCTGCTGCTCGCCGTCGGATTTGCGGCAATCTACATTCCGGTTATCGCGTCGGAGGAGCGATTCCTGCGCGCCACATTTCCCGAGTTCGAAAGCTACTGCCGCAGCGTGCCGAGGTTTATTCCGCGCCTGACCGCTGCCAGAATTCCACGCGAATCGGCCCGAGCCGCTGTTTCCCAGCCAGTTACTGATGCAGCTACGTGTGGGTTCTCGTTCCGGCTTTACCTGAAACACCGCGAGTACAATTCTGCTTTAGGGGCCGCACTGCTATACCTGAGCCTGCTTTACCTGCGACCGGTGCTGGAGATTTTTGTGCATCGGGCCTGGTAAGCGCTTTCCGCGCAAGGGAAGTCCAACGATAAGGGGCCAGGTCGATTCATGAGAACTGGGTTCATGAAAATCAGGGTCGTGAGAATCCGGCTCATGATAATCGGGGCCATGAGAACCCGGGCCCAGAGAATCCGAGCCTAGAGAATCCGAGCTAAGAGGAGCCGTGCCGAACCTTGAAGACGCGCGTAAACGCAGTCTCCCTATTGTTGGTGTTGATCCTGGCGGCTGCGTCGTACGGCCAGGATCCCGCCGCCGTTCTGGCGCCGCCACGGGCCGGGTTCAGCTTTCCGCAGAAGCAGACCCTCACCTATTCGGTAGACTGGCGTGTGTTTCCCGCAGGCATTGCGGTCATCCACTTTGAGGCCGTCGGTGATCGCGAGCGCATCATCGCATCGGCTGGCACCAGCGGCGCAATTAATTTGATTTTTCACGTGGCCGACAACTTCCAGTCCGATTTTGATCGCGCGAAGGGATGCACCGACGACTTCGACAAGCAGACTGTCGAGGGCCGGCGCCAGTTCAACTCGACCCTGCACATTGACTATGCGAATTCCAAGGCAATTCTTGACGAGAAGAACATGGTGAATGGCCAGGCCAAGCACGCGGAGTCTGCCGTGCACGGCTGCGAGACCGATCTGCTGACCGGAGTGTTTTATCCCGGCTCGCAAGATCTGACCGTAGGACATAGCTTTGTGGTTCCAGTGGCCGACGCCCAGCGCACGGTGATGGTGACGATGAAGGTGGAAGGGCGTGAGGAGATCAAGACCACGCTGGGGACCTTCAAAACGATTCGAGTGCAGCCGACCGCCGATGCGGGCGTGGTGAAGAACCGCGGCAACATTTGGATCTGGTACACCGACGACAACCGGCACCTGCCGGTGCAGATGCGCGCGCGACTTTTCTGGGGAACGATCACGTTCCGGCTGATTGGCAACGAAAACAAGTAAGATAGTTCTTAGTTCACAGTCCAACCTTCAACGTGCGGAGTTTTCGTGGCGACATGGCCGCGCCGGACTGTGAACTACGAACTGTGAACTGTCCTTCAGGTGTACACTTTTTCTTCGTGCGACGAGCCGGTTCGCGCTACGCGGTGAGGCAATCCATGCATCCTTCTATCTCCCTGCAATCCCGGGTGCCCCAGGTCCGGACTTTCGGACCTGGGATAGCACGAACCACTTTCCTCCTCGCCTCCCTCCTCGTGGTTCTTCCGTTTTGTCGCCCGCAGCCTGCACTGTCCGCACAAACCGTCGCGACCAAGCGGCCGATGACGTTTGAGGACTTGATGCAGATGAAGCGGCTGGGCGACACCGCCGTTTCGCCGGACGGGAAGTGGCTGGCGTATTCCGTTACGACCGTCGATCTGGCGCAGAACACAAAGACGGCGGAGTTGTGGGTGCAGGCGATTGCCCCGTCTTCGGATAAAAGCAGCGAACCCATGAAGCTGGCAGTGTGGCAGCCCGGTGATTCGGGAATACAGTTCGCTTCTGATGGGAAGCGGATTTTGTTTCTCTCGAGCCGCGAGGGCGGTCAGCAGGTGTGGGTTGCGGACTTCGATGCGGCGACGGGCGCTGCGAGCAACGCGAAAAAGCTGACGGCGATTGCGACCGAGGCTGACAACGCAAAGTGGTCGCCGGATTCGAAGTCGATTGTGTTTACGTCGGCGGTGTATCCGGATTGTCCGGCGATCTCGATGGCTGACTTCGATTCGGGGAACAAGTGTAATGCCGATAGAGACGCGGCGCTGGCCGCGAGCAAGGTGAAGGCGCAGATTTGGACGCAGCTGATGTATCGCCACTGGGATCACTTCACAGGAAACAAGAGAACTCATCTGTTTCTGGTTTCGGTTGATGGAAGCGGAATGCGGGATTTGAATCCGGGCGACACGCGCAATGTGCCGCCGGATTATGCGTCGATCGAGCAGGGCTGCGGATGCGATTTCTCGCCGGACGGGAAGGAATTGGCGTTTACGGAGAACTTCGATCCGGTACCGGCGGTTTCGACGCATGCGGATATCTTTACTCTCGACCTGACTGATCCGGCGGCGAAGCCGGTGAAGGTGAGCACGTCGGCCGGCGGGAATTTCAATCCGGCGTATTCGCCGGATGGGAAGTATCTGGCGTGGCGGAGCCAGGCGCGGAATGGGTATGAAAGCGATCAGTTCCGGCTGGCCGTTTACGACAGGGAGCAAGCCGGCAAGTCTGCGAGCCAGCAAGTCAGCGGGTCAGCCGTGCGGAATTTGCTGCCCAAGTTTGACAACTGGGTGGATGAGTTTGCGTGGGGAGCGGATTCGAAGTTCATCTTTTTCGTTTCAGGGGATAAGGGCGAGTCACCGATTCAATCTGTGAGACTCTCCAGCGGTCAAAGTGATGAGGCCGGTTCCTACAACCTCTCAGGCAGCTTTAGCGGGCTCCTGTCGGTCGCTGGACTCTCGGGATTGAAACCCACATCGGCGCCGCTTCTTGCAACTCAGGTTGGCATTAGTTCGCCAGGGGAAGTCGTTCGCTTTGAAGTCGGGATGGACCCATCGACTGCGAAGGATGACTCGTCGAGCTCTCTTCTTTACCCGCATCCGATCACACATCTGAACGACGCGCTGCTGGCGCAGCTTGATCTGCCGAAGATGGAGGACTTCTGGTTTACGACTGCTGACGGCACGAAGCTGCAGGGGTTCATCATTCGGCCGCCAGGATTCGATGCGGCGAAGAAGTATCCGGTGAAGTTTCTGATTCACGGCGGCCCGCAGGGCGCGTGGGGTGATGACTGGAGCTACCGCTGGAACGCGGAGCTGTTTGCCGCGAACGGATATGTCGTGATCATGATCAATCCGCGCGGGTCGACGGGATATGGGCAGGCGATTGTGGAGGGCGTGAGCGGCGACTGGGGCGGCAAGCCTTTTACGGATCTAATGACTGGGCTGGATTACGCGGAGCAGCATTACAGCTTCATTGACAAGACGCGCGAGTGCGCGCTGGGCGCGAGCTACGGCGGATACATGGCGAACTGGGTGCTGGGACACACGGATCGCTTCAAGTGCATCGTGAGCCACGACGGAATGTTCAACGCCGAGTCGGCGTTTGGAACGACGGAGGAAGACTGGTTCAACATCTTCGAGTTTAAGGGCCATCCGTGGGACTACTACGGCAAGCCTGATGACGAGAATCCGTTCAGGAAGTTTTCGCCGTCGCTGTATGCGAAGAACTTCAAGACGCCGACACTGGTGATTCACAGTCAGCTCGATTACAGGTTGGATTTAAGCGAGGGACTGCAACTGTTTGACACGCTGCAACTGGAGGGCGTGCCGAGCAAGATGCTTTATTTCCCTGACGAGGGGCATTGGGTGCTGAAGCCGCAGAATTCGCAACTCTGGTACAAGACGGTGAACGATTGGGTGGATCAATGGACGGGGAATGCAGCTTCTAGCCACTAGCTTCTAGCTGCTAGCTTGTTTTAGTGAGAAACGAAATCTGAGGTTTCCCAGGTCTCAAAATCGAGACCTGGGGCACTCGGCAGCTAGCTTGTGCATCGAGCCACTGGAACCAACGCACGAAATGTCTTGTAACAAGGGCACGGCTGGTAGGTCGGGGATTTATCCCCGACTCCTGCCATAGGTTCATAGATTCGGGGCTTTACAGGCTGCGGAAAAACTCCAAATGGAAGGCGAAAGAGCGAAATTTGGGGGATGCAAAACCATCGACCAACCCTCGCGGATCGTTCCTGGGT
>Ga0208357_1000013_pt1 | contig 145149 bp, 144 predicted proteins | sample NGESurdeep092012_6_FD_184487 | JGI IMG/M metagenome (GOLD analysis project Ga0208357, IMG submission 184487) | Arctic peat soil microbial communities from Barrow, Alaska - NGEE Surface sample F52-2 deep-092012 (SPAdes) | ecosystem: Environmental > Terrestrial > Soil > Wetlands > Peat ...
CCGACGCCCCCACACCCGGCGCCTCCTCCAAAATCACATGCGCATTCGTCCCACTAATCCCAAACGACGAAACACCCGCACGACGCGGACGCTCACCTGCAGGCCACGGCGCCGCTTCACGCAGCAGCTCAATGTCGCCCTCCGACCAATTCACATGGGGTGACGGCTCATCCACATGCAGGCTCTTTGGCATGAGCCCATGGCGCATCGCCTCCACCATCTTGATCACTCCGGCAACACCAGCCGCGGCCTGGGTATGGCCCAGGTTCGACTTGACAGAGCCCAGGTATAGGGGATGCCCGCCAGCACGATCATGCCCATAGGTCGCGAGCAGAGCCTGAGCCTCAATCGGATCGCCTAGAGGGGTGCCGGTGCCGTGTGCCTCGACAACATCCACTTCAGACGCCGATAGGCCAGCGCTCGTAAGAGCCTGACGGATGACCCGCTCCTGAGAGGGACCGTTGGGTGCTGTCAAGCCGTTGCTGGCACCGTCCTGGTTCATTGCGCTCGCACGTACCAAACCGAGCACCCGATGACCATTGCGCTGAGCGTCGGAGAGGCGCTCCAAGACCATGAGACCTACACCCTCCGACCAACCCGTGCCATCGGCCCCGGCCGCAAAGGACTTGCACCGCCCGTCGGGAGACAGGGCGCGCTGACGGCTGAAGGCAATGAACACGCCCGGACTCGCGAGCACCGTCACCCCACCGGCCAATGCCAGAGAGCACTCGCCAGAACGCAGCCCCTGACAGGCCAAGTGCATCGCAACAAGTGATGAGGAGCAGGCTGTGTCCACGCTCACCGCCGGCCCCTCCAGGCCAAGGAAGTACGACACCCGCCCTGAGACGACACTGGCCGAGCTCCCGGTCAGCCAGAAGCCCTCTAGCTCGTCGGGACCCAAGAACTGACGCCCGTCCGGAGTGAATACGGACACGACGCCCGCGAACACCCCAGTCTGGCTGCCGCGCAGCGATGTGGGGTCGATCCCGGCATCCTCAAAGGCCTCCCAGGCACCTTCCAGAAGCAACCGTTGCTGGGGGTCCATCGCCAGTGCCTCACGCGGGCCAATCGAGAAGAACCCGGCGTCGAACTCCCCAGCGTCATATACGAAGCCACCGTGACGTGAGTAGCTTGTGCCCGGGTGATCCGGGTCGGGGTCATAGAGGGCCTCTAGATCCCAGCCACGATCGGTCGGGAACTCGCCAATCGCGTCACGCTCGCTGACAAGCAGCCTCCATAGATCCTCACGCGAGCGCACCCCGCCCGGATAGCGGCAGCTCATCCCCACAATCGCGATCGGCTCATCGGAGTGCGTCCTAGTCCGCGTCGTGGCCGCCGTGCCGTGCTGCGTTCCTTCTACCTTTGAGAGCAGAAACTTTGCCACCGCCGCTGGAGTCGGGTGGTCAAAGATCAGCGTCGGTGCCAGCCGCAGCCCTGTCTCCTCGCCGAGACGGCTGCTCAGATCGACAGCGCCCAGAGAGTCAAGGCCGAGCTCTTTGAAAGCACGATCCGGCTCCACCGACTCCGGTGACAGATACAGCAAAATGGCGGCCGCCTGGGTTTGGACCACTCCCAACACAACCGTGTCCCACTCCGTGGGTGGCACCTCGGCAAGGCGATCTGCCAGCGCACCGCCCACGGCCAACTCGCGCTCGGCTGGAGGATCCGAGTCGGCCCGGCTGGAAAGTTGCCCATCAACGCCACGACCGTCAAGCGGAGGCTCCAACCCGTGTTCTGCGCCAAGCGTCTCCTTGGCGGAGGCTGCCGCTTGCGCCTCATCTTCGAAGTGCTCCTTGAGCTTACGGCGATCGATCTTGCCGTTGATGTTCTTGGGAAGCACCTCAAGCGCTAGCCAGTAGGAGGGAAGCATGTAGGAGGGAAGCATGCGCGCGAGGCGTTCCCTGAGCTCGATAGGTGAGACCTCATCGTCATTCAACTGTGAGTAGGCACAGCAGATCGCCGTACCCACGAACCCACCCACGTCCACACCGACGACAGCACATTCCTTGAGATCAGACTGCGCGTTGAGCGCCGCCTCGATCTCCCCAAGCTCGATCCGATAGCCGCGGCTCTTGATTTGCGAATCGACTCTCCCGAGAATGTAGACGAGCTTGTCCTCGCCGATATATCCCAAGTCGCCGGTCCTATACAACGGTGTGTCATCTTCGCTTGAGTTCTCGCGCGATCGAAAGGCGGCTGCGGTCTTCTCGGCATCGCGCCAATACCCCGGGCTGAGCCCCACCCCGCCGATATATATCTCGCCGATCTCCCCCACCGGTAGCGACCGCATCTCGCCGTCCAGCACAGTGAGCTCCTCACCCGCACAGGCTTCACCGATTGGTATCGGGGCCGTCGAGTCGCCGGGGATATCGCCTACCCTGTAGTGGCTTGAGGCGATGGTAGCCTCGGTGGGCCCGTACAGGTTTGTGAAATCGACATGTGGGAGTCGGCGCATCCACTCGATCAGCGTGGGAGTGGGAAGCACCTCGCCACACCAAATAAGACGCTTCAAATGCGGGAAATCGTCTTGGCCCACAGCGCCGTACTTGACCATGAAAGTGAGCGCGGAGGGCACTGAGAACCACTGGGTCAGCTCGCTATCGCGGATGAAGTCCACCAGGGTGTCGGGCTGAAAGTTAGCCTCCGCTGAGACAAGGTGAAGCTCGGCACCGGCGAGGAACGTCCCATATATGTCAAAAGTCGACAAGTCGAAGTGGAGAGGCGGGTGACCGGATATCCGGTCCGAGGAGACGGTCCCAAAGTAAGAGGTGGCCCACTCAACGAAATGGATGACGTTCGAATGGGTTATCGTCACCCCCTTGGGCACACCGGTCGATCCCGAGGTGAACAGGATGTGTGCCAAATCCTCCGAGGATTTTCCCGATTCACGAAAATCAGCACTCGCGGCCACCCAGTCCGCGCGGGAGAACACCGGCTCAAACGATGCGGGACCAGTGGCGTCATCGAGCAACCCGACTTCCATGCTCAACGCACCGCCGAGCGACAGCTCGTCTGTGAGCTCCGCTGTCTCCCCGCAGGCCAGTACAAGCCGCGGCTCGCAAGCGTGAATTATGCTTTCGACCCGCGGCGCCGGCGAGGAGACATCGATCGGTACATACGCAGCGCCAGCCTTGAGCACGCCGATCATCGCCGCGAGCGCGGTTGGAGACTTGGGCAGCAGCAGGCACACACGGTCTCCGTGACGGCAACCACTTTCAGTCAGGAGCGAGGCAAGTCGGTTGCTCTCCAGCTCGAGCTCTCCATAGGAGAGGCGCTCCTCCCCCATGACCACCGCCACCTTCTCCGGATGGCGCTCGGCCGAGCGCCTCAGATATTCCTGAAGCAGATGTGTCATCGCACAGTCCAATTAACGTCAGCCGAGCGAGCGCATTGGCCATGAAAAACCCGCGATGTCATCGTCACGACGCGACGTTGACGCGGAGATCGCCGTCGAGGAGAGCCAGCCGCTCCCCGTCTCGAAAGACATCCACAGCCGGGAGCTGGCGACCCTCGACCTCCACCTGCTCCACTCGGACCCAGCCATCCGCGGCCGCAATCAGCACGGCGTCGCTCCCCGTATGAGCCACCGTGCCGGGGTCCGCCTGCGCGCGACCCCGATCAATCGATGCCCCAAGAATCGCAACGTTCAAGCCGTGCGCGGTACATCGAGGAAAGCCCCACGGGGAGGGGAATGGTGTGTAATCGCAGGCGCGTACGAAATCCACCGCACAGCGGGCCGGGCGACACCAGTCTAGACGACCATCCTCCGGTGGCCCAACACCGAACCAACGCCGCTGGGCAAGATCCTGTGGGTGCGCCGGGACCGGCTCGCCACGCTCCAGGAGCTCCAGCAGCTGCTCGACGAGTCGCAGCCCTCGTCGCACACACTGAATGAGAACGGAGAGGCCGGTGTCGCTTCCCTGCAGGTCAAACGCGTCGGCGAAGACAATTGGGCCCGCGTCAAATACCGGCGTCATGTGGTGCAACGTCACCCCATGACGATCCGCACCCTCATAAAGAGCCCAGCTAGGAACGTTCATACCCGCGCGTTCCGGCAGCAAGCCAGGGTGCAAATTGTAGGCGCCGAGCGTCGGCACCGCTAGCACATCGGCATGGATCATGTGCCTTGAATGCACACTCAACAGCAGCTCGACTTGCTGCTCTCCCAGCCAGCCCGCAAGGGCGGGCTGGCGCACCTCAGAGGCCGCCCGCACCGGTACACCCAGCGACTCAGCCGTACTCGCCACCGAGGCCGAGGACCCGCCCTCCCCGAGCTCCGTAAAGACCGCTACAACATTATGTCCGCGGTGCGCAAGCAGCCGTAGCGCCTGGACCCCGGCTGCCTCTTCGCCGGCAAGCGCAACCGTGAACTTCATCGATCGCTGACGCAGCGGGTGGTAAAGCAGCGTGTGGTAAACCCCCACCTTGTCCACATAGTCAAACGCAGAGGCTCAAGGTAGCTCCTGAACGATTCATCTCTAGATTGTCCGACAGATCGAGAGATCGGAAGCGGTATCCAATTTTCACCTAGGACGCGTGATGTGAACATCGAGACAGTGACCCTTGCTGTCGAGTTAATGTCACTCCAAAGGCGACCTAAAAATCGTACTAGCCCGTCGTCGTACTGTGGATGGCCAATGTGCTCAAGGTCGTCCTGGTCGATTGCGCATATTGCTCAATTGGGTCGGGAATAATGCTGCGCCTGGGTACCTCCGGCCAATGCGCCGCCAAAGGCTCCGGCTCGGAGCCTTGAGCGCACTCGCCGAGAGTCTCCAGGCGCAGCGCTACTTCCAGCTGTGCCGAGCACGTATGGAGCGGCCGACCGAGTCGCTCCTCGATCTCGCGCAGACGGTTTTCAACCGTGTTGCGAACTACCCTCAACCGATTGGCGGTCGAGGAGACATTGCGCTTGGACTCGAAGTAGGCGCGCAGTGTGTCACGCGCCGTCTGCCCGCGGTAGCCCAGCCCATCGAGCGGCGAGAGAAAAGTCTCGATCAGCGAGGAGGCAAGCGCCTCATGGTGCAACATGGCTGCCTCAAGCAGGACATCGGAGCACCGAGTTAGGCCCGGCGGCTTACGCAACGCGACCAGCAGCGCCGCCTGGGCTTCCTCATGCGTCAGGCGCCAGCCCTCTATTCCCTGTCGTGGCTCGCCTACCGCAACCGAGACTCCCTCCGGGCGCTCGATCGACAAGCGCTTGACATCCGCAACAGTAGGTTTGCGTCGCCGGCCGAACCAAACCCATATGGCCTGATCGCCGTGAGAGACCGCTAGGCGCTCACAACCCAGGGCCGCCTTTACGGCCCGCACGAACTCGGCGGCCCTCTCCCCTGTCGCGATCACACCGACGTGCCACGCGTCAAAGTCGTAATCCAGCTCTTGCGGATCGGCGCCATCCAGTTGCTTGCCGGCGAGGAGCCTCGACACGAGCTCGGCGCGGCGCTGCTCTGGTAAGCGGCCCACCCGCTCGAGCTCCTGGTTGTACTCCTCGACTATCGTGGCCGTGAGACGTTCGAGCAGCGGGGTCTGCGTCGTGCGCAACTCGTGGCGCAGCGCGGCCTCGTTGCCGGGGAAGCCGCTGCGATCGGCCTCCTCCATGATGAAATCGGCCAGGAGTGCATGACCCGCGATGTAGCGGCGCAGCACCGTGTCCAAACTCACGCCGAAGCGCGCGGCACGGCGAGCCTGCTCAATCGCGGCCGAGGGGATCGGGCCCGCCGATCCCTGCCCCTGCTCGATGGCCGTGACGCTGAGCTCCACCGCCGCTGCAATCGCGGTGCGCAGTCCTGCGGCGTACTCGGCCTGCTCGTCTCCCACATGACCAAACGCCGCGTCGCGAATATGCGCGAAGATCGTCCCCTCTATCTCCACGCGCCGCGCTCGCAAACGTTCGGCCACACTGACGCGAACCTGCTCGAGCGAGCTCCCCCCGTCGTGCATGACCCGGCTCACAAGTTGCCTCCCTAACAGGCCTATCCGTAGCAAGTCAGAAACATGGGTAGCGATACTAAGACGACGCAGGGCCTCTTGTCAAATCGAATCGACCCTCCGTACAATTAGGTCGTCAAACATCTGTCCAATACTGGCCAGCTGGCCATGCGACGGCTTGACAAGACGGACCAGGCCGCCCCGACGGCAGCCGCCCGTGGCAAATGGATAAACATCTGAAATGTAGTTAGATAGTGCTCCCGCTCGGCCATCAGGCCCCCGACGCTCCACCAACACGCCGTCGAGTCATCGAGCATTCAGAATTGCCCTGCTCGCGGAGGTTCTACAGATAGGAGCCAGAATGTCGCGAGCGCCGACTTAGAACCAGAGACCCACCACGAAAATCATAAACATGATGTCGTCATCTCGCAGAAACACAAGGCGCCCAGAGGGCGATTCAGCGAACTGCCCGGACCGTATCCACGGCCACAGGCGATGCCCGATCCGCAAGCGCATCGGCCAACCGGTCGATCAGAGTGCCCGCCCTCGCCACGGCGCGGTCAAGCAGCAGGAAACCATGCATCTGATCCTCAACATGGACGTGCTCGACAGTGACTCCAGCGGCTGCCAGCCTCTCGGCGAACGCGATGCCCTCATCCCGTAGCGGATCAAACTCGGCGGTAAACACAAGCGTCGGCGCAAGGCCCGCGAGATCGGAGGCCGCAAGCGGAAGCAGGTACGGATCCTCCAGACCGTGGCCGGCAGGCAGATAATTGCTAAACGACCAGCGGACAAACTCGAGATCGAGCGTATAACCGGCGCCACGCTCCTCATGAGAGGGCCAGTGCCGATACATCCCCGTCACCGGGTAGGCGAGGATCTGCAAAGGCGGCGCGGGCGCGCCCTGATCACGCAGCAGCAGAGCCAGGCAGGCGAGCGTCGTGGCTCCCGAGCTTTCGCCCACCAGCGCCACGCCCGAATGATCCGCTCCGATCTGAGAGGCATTGTCCAGCAGCCAGCGATAAGCGAGTTGCGCATCTTGCAGCGCAGCCGGGTGCTTGTGCTCAGGTGCACGGCGATAGTCGAGTGAGGCAAGCAGCCAGCCTGAGCGTCGCGCGATCCGGCGACACAGCCGGTCATGCGTGTCAAGGTCGTTGAGTACCCAGCCCCCTCCATGAAGAAAGAGAGCAACCGGAAGCGCGCCCGCGGCGGGACGGTAGAGACGCAGCGGGAGCTCTCCGTGGGGCGCTGGGACAGTTGAGTCCCGCACTGAATGAAGCGCGATCGGATCGCCCTTCGTCATCAATGCCGCGCGCATGTTCTCACGAGCCTCCGCTACCGACAGCGTGTATGGCTGAGGCGTGCCCGCCGCGCGCATCACGTCGAGCAGTGCTTGAACCTCTGGGTCAAGTTGAGGGGTCACAGCCGCGCAAGCATGTCAGACGATCTCACGCGACGGTCGCCGATATCGCCGTGAGCACGATCCCCTCCCGGACCATCCACCGTCCCGAGAATCCGCGCAGCCGGCCGGCTGCCAGCAGCAGTCCGCCCGTTGAGGGCTGACCCTTCAGCGAGGACTGTGCGCCCGCCGGCAACTGACTCTCCCCCAGCAGCGGGCCCGCCACCAACAGTCGAGCGTCGAATGTGCCGCCCTCCGGGTCAAGCTCGAGCACCGCGTCCTCGAAGCCGAGCCAGCGCTTGGCAAGTGGAAACCACGCCTTGTATACAGACTCCTTTGCACTGAACAGGAGACGGTCCCAGTGGATCTCCGGAAGCTCCACGCCGAGCCGTCGCAGCGCAGGCAGCTCCTCCGGCCTTGCAATGTCGCCGAGCAGGCCGTCCGGAAGCGCCGCATTGGGCTCGGCGTCGATCCCGATTGTGACGATCTCACTCGAGCGCCCAGCCGCGCACGCCCGGTAGCCGTCACAGTGGGTGATGCTCCCCACCGCACCCGCTGGCCACAACGGCTCGCCACGCTCGCCCGTGGGAATCGAGACGGCGGGGAACCCAAGATCCCGCAACGCTGCACGAGCGCACATACGCGCGGTGGTGAACTCACGCCGGCGCTTCTCCACCGCTCTCTCCACCAACGCTTCCTCCTCCGGGAAGAGCTTCACGTTGGGATCGTCGTGGCGTGCCTCGACGGCGACGACGCACGCCGGCAGTAGCTGCTCGATCACACGACCTCCGGGACGGGGGCAATCGGGCGAAGAACGGGCCTCGAAGAGCGCCGGCGATGCCACTCTCGCGGATATCCGAGTGAGACCTCCTCGAACCTGACACCGTCGTGCCAAGTGGTGCGAGGAATGTGCAGGTGACCATACACGACCGCGGCCGTCTTGAAACGGCGATGCCAGTCAGCGGTCAGCGTGGTGCCGCACCACTGCGCGAACTCCGGGTGAAATAGCACTCTGGTGGGAGCATCGATCAGCGGAAAGTGATTGACCATCACAAGTGGGATATCCGGCTTGCATGCTTCCAGACGCGCTTCGGTGTGCCCCACCCTGGCGTGACACCACGCCTCGCGGGTCGCGTATGGATCTGGATGCAGCAGGAACTCGTCGCTGCACACCACTCCCGCCCGGTGAGCAAGCACCAGGGCTTGCTCCTTGGTTGCGGCGATGTTGCGGCCGAACGAATAGTCGTAGAGCACGAAGAGCGGCGCCACGGTGAGCGGGCCGCCCTCTCCCTCCCACACCGGATAGGGATCCTCAGGGGTGAGCACGCCAATGCCTTTGCAGATGTCCACGAGACGCCGATAGCGCCGCTCGCCGCGCAGCTCCGGCTCCTCACCGGGCGACGTCCAAAGGTCGTGATTGCCAGGCGCCCACACCACTCTGGCAAATCGCTCGCTGAGCAACCCGAGCGCCCATTCGACGTCGGCGAGCGTCTCGCTCACGTCACCACACACGATCAACCAGTCCGCGTCGCGCTCGGGTCGCATGCGCTCCACGATCCCGCGGTTCTCTGGGTGGGTGACGTGCAGGTCGCTGACGGCCAGCAGCTGTCCACAAGCGCCGTTTGGGGTGTTCATCGGCGCGATCATACTCACGCCCTCGAGCGATCCTGGGCTGTGGCGGCGAGAGCGCGCGAGCGCGTATTGGCGGTCCGTCGCTCCGCACAAGGGCGTGGCACGGTACTGTCCGGCACGCTCCATAACTTCCAAAATGCTTGAGAACGACCGGGAGGTCGCCGCAGATGCCGTCGCTGATAACTCGCGAGGAAGCGCTCCAACTCGGCGAACTGGAGGACCACACCGAGATCGAAGCGCTCGTGGATCGCGCGTGGGCGGCCCGGGTGGAGCGTTTCTCGGACTCGACCGACATGTGCTCGCTGGTCAACGCCAAGTCGGGTGGGTGCGCCGAGGACTGCGGCTTTTGCGCCCAGTCGCGCTTCGCCGAGGCCGAGACGCCACTTCACGCGATGATGGACCCTGAGCAAATCCTCGAGCACGCACGCGCCGCGGAGGCCGCGGGGGCTCACCGCTTCTGCATGGTGACTCAGGGCCAGGGCCTGTCAAAGCGCGACTTCGAGAAGATCCTGGAGGGTGCGCGGATGGTCGCTGAGCAGACTAACCTGAAGCGGTGCGCTTCGATCGGGCACATGTCCCCCGCACGAGCCAAGGCCCTCAAGGAAGCGGGCATCCAGCGGGTCCACCATAACGTGGAGACAGCGGAGAGCTACTACGACGAAGTCTCCACGACCGTGCGCTACGAGGGTCGGTTGCGCACGATCCAGGCGGTACGCGAGGCGGGTCTGGAGACATGCGTGGGTGGCATCCTCAACCTCGGCGAGAGCCGCGCGCAGCGCGTTGAGATGGCATTCGAGCTAGCTGCGATCGACCCGACGAGCGTGCCGATCAATCTGCTCAATCCGCGACCCGGCACGAAGTTCGGCGACCGCGAGTACATCGACCCGTGGGAGGCCGTGAAGTGGGTGGCGATCTTCCGCCTGATCCTGCCCGAAGCCCTGTTCCGGCTGTGCGGAGGACGTGTGGAGAATCTTGGTGAGCTGCAACCACTCGCGGTCAAGGCAGGGCTCAACGGGGTGATGATGGGCAACTTCCTCACCACGCTCGGTTCAACACCCGAAGAGGATCGTGCGATGTTCGAAGAGGCCGGGCTGAACGTGGGGCGCCAGCCTGACAACGGCGCCAACCCGCGACCGGACAACCGCGCTGGTTGGCTCGACGGCGAGACTCCGGACGTGCTCGAGGACTTTCTCGATCAGCCGGGGTCCTCACAGACAGACGGGCTGGATATCCGTATGTGGGATCCCTCCAGCCAGCTGCGCTACAAAGCCAAGCGTGCCGTGCCCCCGCGGCCCGATGGTGCGCGCAACGCGGTGCCCGCCGGCTGGGGAGACTGACCGAGTCTCGTTGGGATAGCGAGGACCGGTGAGAAGCCCAAGCGATACAGCGATGAGCTTGCTCGAACGGCAGTCATGAATGAGATCGAAGAGCGCTTGGCGGAACTGGAGCGGCTCGGCTTGAATCGCCGTTTGCGGACAGTCTCGGGGCCACAGGGGCCGAGCGTGTCACTCGACGGCGAGCCGGTGCTGCTGCTGTGCTCGAATAACTACCTGGGCCTCGCCGACCATCCAAAGGTGCGCCAAGCGGCGGCTGACGCGGCGATGCGGTGGGGGGTCGGCGCCGGAGCGTCGCGACTGGTGTCGGGCACGATGACGATCCACCGTGATCTGGAGGAACGATTGGCTGCATTCGAGGGCAGCGAGGCTTGCATCCTGTTCGGGTCGGGCTATCTCGCCAACCTCGGTGTGATCGGCGCGCTGGCGGGCCCAGGCGACACGATCTTCTCCGATGAGCTCAACCATGCGTCGATCATCGACGGCTGCCGGACATCGAGGGCCGAGGTGGTTGTGTACCGCCACCTCGACGCCGATCATCTGGAGCGTTGCCTGCGCGAGCATCGCGGCGAGGGTCGGTGTGTGATCGTGACCGACTCGGTCTTCTCGATGGACGGAGACGTGGCGCCGCTCGCGCGGATCGTGGAGCTGGCGCACGCGCACGACGCGCGGGTGATTGTGGATGAGGCGCACGCCACCGGCGCGCTCGGCGAGGGTGGACGCGGAGCAGTTGCACAGGCAGGGCTCCAGGGTGAAGTGGACGTGCTCGTCGGAACGTTGGGCAAGGCCCTCGGCTCCTATGGTGCGTATGTGTGCGCGAGCGAGCAGATGGTGCGCTATCTCGTCAACGCCGCCCGCCCCCTGATCTTCTCGACCGCCCCCTCGCCACCGTCCGTGGCGGGCGCGCTCGCGGCGCTCGAATTGCTCGAAGCGCAGCCTGGCGAGGTTACCCGGCTGCACGAGGCGGCACGCACGCTCCGCCGCGCGCTCGCCAAGGAGGGCTTTGCGGTGCGGGAGAGCGACATGCACATCGTGCCGCTCGTCGTCGGCGACAGCGCGCAGGCGATGCGCCTCTGCGCAGCGGCACTCCAGCGAGGAGTGTTCGCGCAGGCGATCCGCCCGCCGACAGTGCCTGACGGCACATCGAGATTGCGGCTCGCCGCGATGGCATCGCATAGCGCGAATGACCTGCGCCAGGCGGCAAAGACACTGGCCGATGCCGCGCGCGAGGTGGGACTCGACCCGATGACGCTCGGCTCGCATCACACAGCACTCGACCCACGGCCCGCACCCGCGCCGCGCCTAGCCCGCGTCGCCTAGCCCCAGGCACGTGCGGGGCCTCTTCATCACAGGCACCGGCACCGGGGTCGGCAAGACGATCCTGAGCGCCGCGCTACTTGCGTCGATAAGGGCCACTGGTGAGCCGGTGCGCGCCCACAAGCCGGTCGTCACCGGCCTGGCGGAGCCATCGGGACAGTGGCCCCCAGATCACGAGTTGCTGGCCGCGGCAGCCGGCATGGACGCCGACGATGTCGCACCATTGCGCTTCAAGCAGGCGGTCTCACCTCATCTGGCAGCAAAACTGGCGGGCACGCCCCTCGACGGCGCGAGCTTGGTTGAGAGCGCACGAGCAGCGGCGCGCGAAGGTGACACTCTGATCGTGGAGGGAGTGGGCGGCTTGCTCGTGCCGCTCACCGATGACTTCAGCGTGCGTGACATGGCGGTCGAGCTGGGATTGCCTCTGGTCATCGCAGCGTCGCCTGGGCTCGGAACCATCAACCACACGCTGCTCACGATCGAGGCTGCCAGGACCGCTGGCCTGAGCGTGGCGGCCGTTGTGCTCACACCCTGGCCAAGCGAGCCATCGCAGATGGAGCGGTCAAACCGTGAGACGATCGCACGGCTCGGCGCGGTAGAAGTCACGGTGCTCGAAGAAATCGCGAGCGCCGATATCACCGAGTTGGTGCGCGTCGGTGTGCGTCTGCCCTGGCGGACCTGGCTGTCTCGATAGTACGGGCGCCCTGGCGGTCGCAGTCAAGACGATCTCGGCGACCACCAGGGCCTTATATGCGAAAGGAGGGTGAACACACCTCCCAGCGCACTAGCCGCTTAAAACACTAGCCACCGCTCGAACGCACAGCAATCTATGACGTTCCAGTATTGACCGCTGCGATCACAGCACTGGTGATAGTGCGTATGTCTTCGTCCCCGGTCACATACGGAGGCATCGTGTAGATCAGATCGCGGAACGGGCGTAGCCAGACCCCGTGCTCGACGGCCCTGGCCGTCGCGGCGGCGATATCGACTTCGCGCTCCAGTTGCACGACACCGATCGCCCCGAGGGCACGCACGTCGACGACGCCTGGCAAGTCGCGAGCCGGCCCGAGCCCCGCACGCAGACCCCGCTCGATACGAGTGACGTTGTCGTGCCAGCCACCATCGGCAAGAAGATCCAGCGAGGCGAGCGAGACCGCGCAGGCAAGCGGGTTGGCCATGTAGGTGGGACCGTGCATGAGCGCCCCACCCTCACCTGCGGAGATCGCCCCCGCCACCTCGCCCGTGCAGAGCGTGGCGGCTAGCGTCATATAGCCGCCGGTAAGCGCCTTGCCGACGCACATGATGTCCGGGGCGATACCGGCGTGCTCGCAAGCGAACATGGCTCCGGTGCGCCCAAAACCAGTGGCGATCTCATCAAGGATGAGCAGCAGTCCGTGGTCGTCGCACAGACGGCGCAGCAGTGCGACGCACTCGGGCGAGTGAAAGCGCATCCCCCCCGCGCCTTGGACGACCGGCTCGACGATCACCGCCGCGAGCTCGTGGGCGTGGCGCGCGAGCAGATCGCCGACTTGCGCTGCCCACGTCTCGTCGAGCGGACGGTCGAAGCCGTCGGGCGGGCGCTCAGCGAAGACGTGCTCGGCGAGGACATCCGCGAAGAGCGAGTGCATACCTCCAACCGGGTCGCACACCGCCATCGCGCCAAACGTGTCGCCGTGGTAGCCGCCGCGCACGGTGAGCAGCCGCGTGCGCTCCGGGTGCCCAAGCGCGCGCTGGCATTGAAGCGCCATCTTGATCGCCACCTCAACCGACACCGAGCCCGAGTCCGCGAAGAACACGTGCTCCAAGCCATCGGGGGTGAGCTCGACAAGCCGCTCGGCAAGACGCACGGCGGGCTCGTGCGTCAAGCCGCCGAACATCACGTGAGCCATCCGCCCCAACTGCTCGCGCACGGCCGCGTCCAGCGCCGGATGGCGGTAGCCGTGAATGGCGCACCACCACGAGGACATGCCATCGATCAGCTCGCGCCCGTCCGCAAGGCGCAGGCGAACTCCCTCAGCTGAGACAACCGGCAGCGGCGCAAGCGAACCCGGCAGCGCCGAGTAGGGGTGCCACACGTGCCGCCTGTCGAGCTCTTGAAGCTCGGGCCAGTCGGTCAGCGTGTCAATCCTCGTAGAGAGTGAAGTCCCGCTTACGAGCGCCGCACACCGGGCAGAACCACGTATCGGGAATGTCCTCGAAGGCCGTGCCGGCGGGAATGCCCCCGTCGGGGTCGCCGTCCTCGGGGTCATAAATGTAGCCGCAGGACTCACAGATCCAGCGTTGGAGGGTTTGGGTCGTGCTCATGCACGTAAGACTACCTGGCGGTAGGGTCCTTGCGATGAGTACCTTGACCCCTGGTGACGACGGAGAGGCTGGCCGGCAGTCCGGTCCCGGCGACCACGCAGCGCCAGGACGGGAGCTCAACCTCGGCGCCCACGAGGAGCCCGGGCAAGGACTCAACGTGGGCGAGGCAACGCCTCCGCGACAGGCCGCCACCGTGATTCTGCTGCGCGGCGGGACCGTCACGCTCGAAGTGCTGCTCGTGAAGCGCACCGAGAAGGCCAAGTTCATGGGCGGCGTGTGGGTGTTCCCGGGTGGCGCGGTCGACGAGAGCGACCCCCCATCGCGGGGGACAGGCGGCATCGGAGCGCATCGCGCGGCGGCGGTGAGGGAGCTCTCCGAGGAGGCGGGGATCGTGATCGCCGATCCCTCGACGCTCGTGGAGTTCTCCCGCTGGATAACTCCCGAGGAGGTGACGGTCCGCTTTGACACGCTCTTCTTCTTGGCGGAGCTGCCCAGCGGACAGGAGCCGGTGGTGGACGGGGAGGAGTGCGTCGATCAGGGCTGGTTCACGCCGCAAGGAGCCCTCGATGCGTGTGCGCGCGAGGAGATAGTGCTCGTCTTTCCCACGATCAAGCACCTGGAGCAGCTTGGGGTGTTCTCGAGCGTTGCCGAGCTCATGGAGTACGCGCGCGGTCGCGAGGTGCGGCCCGTGCAACCGAAGGTGTGGTTCGACGGTGAGGTCGCGCGCGTGGTGCTCCCCGGCGAGCCGGGCTACGAGTAGAGGCCTCTGCCCGCGAGGCGAAGGGACCTGTCCGCATAGCCCTGTCCGCATAGCCCGTTGAGAGGTGAAGCGAAGTGCTGTGCGCGGCGACGCTAAGAGCGCTGAATCGCGTCCATCACGTGGGTGACGGCGTTGATTAGCGCGAGATGGGTGAACGCCTGCGGGTAGTTGCCGAGGTGGCGGCCACTTGAGGCCTCGAGCTCCTCGGCGTAGAGCCCAAGCTCGGAGGAGTAGCCGAGCAGCCGCTCGCACAGGCGTCGCGCTCCGACGTGCTCGCCGATCTCACACAGCGCTGAGACGAGCCAGAACGAGCAGATCAAGAACGTGCCCTCCTCGCCGCTCTGCCCGTCATCGGTCTCATCGGTGCGGTAGCGCAAGGCGAGCCCGTTCTCGGTGAGTTCGTCGCGGATGGCCATGACCGTCGCCCGCACGCGCTCGTCGTCGGCTGGTAGGAAGCGCATCAACACGATCAGCAGGTTGGAGGCGTCGAGCGCGTCGGTGTCGTAGTGCTGGCGGAACACGCCGCGCTCGTCCACGCCGTGCTCGAGGATGTCGGCCCTGATCTCCTCCGCGATCTGCTGCCAGCGCTCGGCAAGCTGTTCGTCGCCGCGCCGTTCGGCAAGCCGCGCTCCACGATCCATCGCGACCCAGCACATCAGCTTCGAAGAGACGTAGTGACGAGGCTCGCCACGCGCCTCCCAGATGCCCTGGTCTGGTTCCCGCCACACCTTCGATGCGCATTCGACCTGGTCGGCGAGCACGGGCCATAGACGCTCGGGGATGTGGTCGCGCCGCTTTGAGTGCAGGTACACCGAGTCGAGCACCGCGCCGTACACGTCGTTCTGGCGCTGGTTGTAGGCGCCGTTGCCAACGCGCACGGGACGCGCGCCCTCATACCCCTTGAGATGGTCAAGTGTGGACTCGTGCAGGTCCTTCTGGCCCTTGATGCCGTACATGATCTGCAGGGAGCCGTCCTCGTTGCGCTCCATGTCAGCTACGTACTGGATGAAGTCATCTGCCTCCCAGTCCAGGCCAAGCGCGTGCAACGCCCACAGGGTGAAGGAGGCGTCACGCATCCAGCAGTAGCGGTAGTCCCAGTTGCGTGCCCCCCTCGGAGTCTCCGGCAGCGAGGTGGTGGGCGCTGCCACCAGTGCGCCCGTGGGCATGAAGGTCAGGCCCTTCAATGTAAGCGCCGAGCGCTGCAGATGCGCCCGCCACGGATGGTCCGGGTAGTTACCTTCGGCTAGCCAGGTGCGCCAGAAGTGATTCGTGCGGTCGATACGCGCCTCGGCTTCCTCCACGGTGCGCGGGCCGCGCAGCTCTTTGGTCCAGGAGATCGCGCAGAAGCGCTTCTCGCCCTCGCTCATCGTGTGGCGCGAGTGTGCGCGGTTGCCCTCGATGCCCATGTGCGTATCGCTGAACAGGCGAAACGCGGTTATCCCGTCGGTGGCGTCCAGGCCGTGACCGTGCTCGTCCTCGACATAGCTCCACTGCGCCGCTGTGGCCCCGAAGTCGAGCATCGGCTCGCACACCATCTCGACCTGCACTTGGCCCTGGATACATTCGACTATCCGCACCAACAGGTGGTCGGCGTCGAAATCGGTGGGTGGGCGTGTGTGGCTCGTGTTGCGGTCCTCGTCGTGCCAGTCGCTGATCGTGAGCGCATCGACCACACGCAACCAGCCCTGCGGCGTCATCCACGTGGTCTCGAGCACATTCGTACCAGGCACATAGCGCCTGCCGACGGGCACGTACATGCCGTATGGCCCGACCCTGAAACTACCGGCGCCGCGATCGAGCATCGCGGCGAATACCGAAGCAGAGTCAAAGTGAGGCAGGCACATCCACTCGATCGCCCCATCGGAGGCGACGAGTGCGCCCGTGTGACAGTCGGAGAGAAAGCCGTAGTCGGCGATCGGCGGGAAGGGGGAGTCTTGCGTGGGCGCTGGGATCGTTGACCCACCGGGCCGCACCACCGGAGCGTCCGTCGCGGCTCCCGCGTTTGACCAAGGAACGCTCATGAAGCGGGCAGGAGCCTCGACGAAAGAGCGCTCATCACACGAGCACCAGCTTCGACCGAGCAGCCCTCACGGTGCCGGCACACTTCGAAGCGAAAGCACTCATCGCGCAAACGGTAGCGGTAGCCGGTCTTCTTCGGCCAGCTTGTCGAGATGGGCGGTGAGCGTGACCGCCGCGAGCGGGCGCAACTGGTCGGGCACATCCGACCAGGCGACGTCGAGCAGGTCCTTGGTCTCCCGATGACCTTCGGCGATCGCCGCGAGCAGGCGGCGCTCACGATCGAGGCGGTGCTCCAAGTACTCGGAGATACGCTCGCGGGGCGTCCAGATCGCGGGGCCGTGGCCGGTGCAAAGTACCTCCAGCTCGCGCTCCATCAGCCGCGCGAGCCCGTCCAGGTAGGCGGCGAGAGCGCCCGGGTCAGGCGCGACGAACACGCTACCTTCGCCGAGCACGGTATCGCCCGCGAAGCAAGCTGTGCCCGCGATCAGGGCAAAATGGTCGGGAGCGTGACCGGGCGTGTACAGCGCCTCGAAAGGCCCGAAGCGCACGCCATCAGCCAACTCCACGTCCACCGCGCCACGTCCCGCCGCGAGTGGAGTAGGAAAGCGCTCGCGCAGCATGGCAACCGACTCGGAGTGATCGATGTGGTCGTGTGTCAGGGCAACGCCTCCGAGGCCGCCCCGCTCATCGAGCGCTGCGATAAGACGGTCGAAATGCTCCGGGAGCGCTGGGCCGGGATCAACCACCCAGGCCGGATCGCGTCCCACGACCCAACTGTTGGTACCGGACATCGTGAGCGGACCTGGATTGTCGGCGCGCAGGCGCAGGATGCCCATGCTCTGCAGACGCTCGACTTCCGAGGATGATGGGCTCATCGGTGCGACGTTACCGGAGCGGCACCGGCAGACGGCTTTGCCGCCAAGCATCTCAGCCTCGGAGCCAGCTGCCACAGTCCCGCTCAACCGAACATGCCGCGCCCATTCATTGTCGGGGTCAAGCCGTCGCAACCGCTACTTGAGCGTGCAACGCCTGTTTAACGGGATAGGCAGCATCACTAAGGAGAGACGACCATGGCCAGATCGAAGGATGTCAGCTCGAGCGCAGCGAACAGCGGCGCCGTGGATCCCCACATACCGTGTCGCGAATCGACGAGGGAGAACCGGCGACCCACAAGGCAACGCGAACGCGGGCACGGACTTCGCTTTACGTTGGGCCTTCTCTGTCTTGTGATGTTGGCCATTGGATTGCCGGCGACGGCACTCGCCGCTCCACAGGTGTCGGTGAAGGCGAAGATCTTGCCAGTACTGAAGAATCCGGCCTCCTCGAAAAGTCCGACATACCCAAAAACCGGCAACATCCTCGGGGCGGGAGCCTCGGTGGAAACACAGTTCACGATCAGCGGCACCGAATACGGCGGCTATCCATCACCACTGACGGGAGTCAACGTGTACCTGCCCGCCGGCACAAAGCTGCACCCGCAGGGCTTCGCGACCTGCTCGAGCTCAATCCTCGAAAGCCACGAAGTGCAGAACTGCCCGAAGAAGTCGGTGGCCAGCCCAAAGGGCGAAGTGCTTGGAGTTGTGAGCTTCGGTAGCACACGCGTCGAGGAGAAAGCCAGCGTTCAGGCTTTCTTCACAAGTGGGGGGAAGCTCGCCTTCTACACCGAAGGCACATCGCCGACATTGCTTGAAATTCTCTCCACGGGCAGCTTCTCCGGGGCCTCCAAGCCCTTTAGTCAGAAGCTGAGCGCGATTGTGCCGCTTGTGTTGACGGTGCCGGGCGCACCGTACGCCTCTGTATTCTCGATCAAGATCAGAGTCGGAGCTGCCTTCATGCAGGGTAAAAAATTGATCTCCTACGGCACCGTGCCAAAGACATGCCCGAAGGGCGGATTCCCGGCGAAGACCGAACTCAAATTCCTGAGCGGGGAAACGTCAACGGCGAGCATCAAGGTTCCCTGTCCGAAGAAGTAGGCCCTCGCGACAAAGTAGGCCCTCGCCTCCCTCCCGACCCCAGCATCAAACTGCGTGTTACGGATCCAGAGGCTGACGACGGCAAGCATCCAAGGCTTTCCGCCCCATCGGCGGGAGAGGACGAGCGCCCATAGCGGCCTCCCGGGCACCAGCTGCCCGGGAGGCGTCTACCAGGGGAGGCGCTCCCTAGTAGCGGATGTCGCGGTCGCGTACTCCACGTTCGACCGGCGCCGCTTCTCGCCTGCGAGCCCATGCGCCAAACCACAGGAGCGAGAGCAACAAGCCGACGACGCCGACGACCATGAGTACGAGGCCGACGATCTGCAGGTTGATCCCACTGACCGTCGCCGTCACCGCATACCGCAAAATCGCGCCCACCGCGATCAGGAAAAGTGAGGTGCCAAAGGTCATCTTGCGGGTGTATGCCCCCAACGCAAAGTCTTCAATCTCGATATTTGCATCCGACACTTATGCGAACATACGTTCGTGCGCTGGAGTAACCTGAGCGAGGAGGCCGACGAGCAGCGACGGCTGCCCGGCTACCGCGACGAGGCGGTGGTACGCCACTTCGACGCACCCGAGGCGTTGGACACGCGCTTCTATGAGGTCCGAGCCCGCTCGGTGCTCAACCGCGTCCCGGCCCGCTCGCGCATGCCGTTCAGCTGGACGATCAACCCGTACAGGGGATGCAGTCATGCATGCGTCTACTGCTTCGCTCGTCCAACCCACCAATACCTCGGCTTCAATGCCGGCCGAGACTTCGAGCGTGAGATCGTGGTCAAGGTCAACGCACCGGAGGTGCTGCGCCGCGAGCTGGCAAGGCCATCGTGGAAGCACGAGCACGTGGCGCTGGGCACCAACACCGACCCCTACCAGTGGGTCGAGGGCCGCTACCGACTGATGGTCGGCATCTGGGAGGCGCTACACGATGCGGCGAATCCGTGCTCGATCCTCACCAAGTCGCCGCTGCTGCTACGCGACCTGCCGTTGATGGTGCAGATCGCGCAGCGCACCACGATCAATGCCTGCCTGTCTATTCCGACGCTGGATGAGCGGGCGTGGCGTGCCACCGAGCCGCATACGCCCAACCCGCGTGCGCGCCTCGAGGCCGTCGCAGAGCTGAACCACGCCGGGATCCCGACAGGCGTGCTAATCGCTCCGCTGATGCCCGGCATAAACGATGCCCCCCACCAGCTCGAGCCGCTATTGCAAGGCGCGATCGACGCTGGCGCTACAAGCATCGGCGGAGTCGCGCTGCACTTGCGCAACGGGGTCAAGGAGATATTCATGGAGTGGCTGGGCACACAGCGTCCCGAGCTGGTCGAGCGCTACGAGGAGCTATACCGACGCGGCGCATATGCCCCCGCCGAGGAGCGCAAGCGGCTGGCGGGGCTCGTACGCGGGCGAGGCGCGCAGAGCCGCTTCAACAGGGCCCCAGTGCCCCCAGCCGCGTCAAGCACCGTCGCGGATGAGCCGGCGGCCCACCAAGGGCGCTTGTTCTAGACGACGAACTTGGCGCAGACGCAAACCAGAGGACAGGCGCTCACAAAAGCACGGACGCACACGCACACCAGAGCCCGCTAGTTCTCGGCCGAGCATGCCTATAGATTCACCGTGTGCATCGCGAGGTCCAGATTCGGGATGAGACGATCAGACTTGGTCAGCTGTTGAAGCTCGTCGGGGCCATCGACAGCGGCAGCGAGGCAAAGGAATTCCTCGCGCGCCGTCCGGTCTTGGTCAACGAGGAGCGAGAGCTCCGCCGTGGGCGCCAGTTGCGCGCCGGGGACACGATCCGCGTAGGTGAGCAGCAGCTGCTGGTGACCCCTCCGTCCTGAGCGGAGGGGTCACTTCGACCCACGATGCCCACTTGAGATGCCACCTCAAGCCCTAGCCCTGGCGCTCGCTGCCTCGATCTACCCGCCGGCGGTGCTGGCGGTCATAGCCCTGGGCCGGGGCTCGCAGGTGCGCTCGCGAGTCCTAGCCTTCGTCCTGGCCGCGGCTGCCATCACCTATGCGGTCGGCACCCTCGCGCTGTTCCTCCTGGACGAAATCGGCGCCACCGGACCGCATCACCTGACCCCCAGCGCAGCGCTCGATCTGGCCCTTGGCGTGCTGCTGTTGGGATTCGCGGTCCGTCTACACCGCAAGCAGCCAGCCTCGGCGAAACCGAAGGGCGCCTCCAAGATCGAGCGCTATCTGCAGAGTCGCCGACTGGCGTTCGTGCTCGGCCTCACCCTCTATGTGCTGCCCTCGCCGATCTACATCGCCGCGGTCAAGGAGATATCCGACGCGAAGCTCTCCACCAGCGGCAAGTTGCTGGGCCTGCTCGTGACCGTTGCGGTGATGCTGTGGTTGATTGAGCTGCCGATGCTGGCGCTGCTGCTGGTTCCCTCCCGCGCGTCGACTTCGCTCGAGCAGATCAACGCCTGGTTCACGCGACGCGGCCGCCTGCTGGCAGTGCTTGCCTGCGCCGCGGCCGGCGCCTACCTGATGATCAAAGGCCTGATCAACCTGATCAGCTAGTGCCGGGCGCCTCGGGCAGGGCACTGCCGACCGCCTCTCCTGAGGCGCCACCGGGCGCCTGTCGCTCAGGGTCGGTCGCGGCGCCCTGCATCTCCTCCTGCAAACCGGCACGCAAGCCGACGAAGGCCACGATCGCCGCCGCCGCCATGATCGCCGCCATCACGTAGAGCACCGAGCGCGTGGCGTAGGCGAAGTCGAGCTGTACGAAGTGGGGAATCGAGGTGATGCTCCCACCCCCACCTCGGGATTGAGCGATGCTCGACGCCTCAGCATGAGCCCGCGTGCTGGGCACACCCTTTGCGATCAGCGACGTGACGACCCGCGAGCGCATCTGCGAGACCAGGATCGTGCCGAGGATCGCAAGGCCAAGACTGGCGGCATAGTTCCTGACCGTCTGCGTAATGCCCGTCGCCTCGCCGTAGGAGAGCCGGGAGGCGCGATTGACGGCGTCGGTACTGGCCGGGCCGAGCATCATCCCCATGCCAGCACCGGCGAGAATGATGTACCACTGCTGGGCGCTGAAGCTCAGGTCGGTGATCTTCCCCGCCCACAGCCAGAAGCCGACGGCACTCAGCGCACAGCCGAGCACCACGGGACGCTTGCCTCCCACCCTGTCGAGCATCCGCCCACCGACCTGCGCGGCGATGACGAAGCCGATGAAGAAGTACAGGATGTACAGACCCGCCTCAGAAGGTGACTTGCCCAGGGCAATCTGGGCGTACTCACTCGCGAAAAAGAACACCGGGACGAACACCAGCATCGAGATGGCGAGCACAAGGTTCTCCACCAGAAACGCCCGGATGCGAAAGATGCTCATCTCGATCAGCGGCGAGACGGTGCGCAGCTCGACGAAGTAGAACACCACCAGCAGCGCCGCGCCGATCGCGATGCAGCCCCCCGTGGCGGGATCGCTCCAGCCCCATGTGGAGGACTGTTGAAAGCCGAACACGCTCAAGGCGACGCCGGAGACGATCAACGCCAAGCCTCGGTAGTCCATGCGTGCCGGTCGATGCTGAGTCCTCGGCTTGGAGAGGACGATCAAGACCAGGGCGATGATGGCGACGGGGATGTTCACCCAGAAGATCGCCCGCCACGTCCACTGTGTGAGATAGCCACCGAGGATCGGACCCACCGCGGTCAGCCCGCCGGCGATACCGAAGAAGATCGCTAGCGCCTTACCCCGTTCGCGCAGCTCGAAGGTCTGCACGACGATCGCCAATGCTGCCGGGAACATGATCGCGCCACCAGCGCCCTGGACTATGCGAAACGTCACGATCCACGCCTCCGCCAAGCTGCCCTTGGGAGTGAGACCGCACATCGCCGAGGACGCCGCGAACACGATCACGCCGAGCGTCACCATCTTGCGGTGACCGACCGTGTCTGCCAGCCGGCCGCCGAAGGCAAACAGCGAAGCCAGCGACAGCAGGTAGGCGTTGATCGCCCACTGCGTCCCGGTGCTCGTCAGGCTCAACTCCTTCTGGATTTCCGGCGCCGCGATCGACACGATCGTCTGGTCGATGAACGTCATCGCCACCGCGAAGATCATCGCCGCCAGGATCAGATTCCTCGACTGCCCGCCGGCTGCGTTACCACTCGTCACAGCCACGAGGTTAGCTAGCCGCCTCGATCGTCAGCTCCTCGAGTAGTCCCGCCATCTGCGCCAGGGTCGATTGGTGCTCCGCGACGTCATAGGCGTCGCTCAGCTCGCGTGGGTCGTGGTATGCGAGCAGCACCTCCGATCCCTCGCGCCAAGCCAGGATTCGCAAGGGCAACTCGATCCCGATTCGCCGGTCGCTCACCATCAGCGGCGTTCCGCCGCGCGGGTTCCCGAACAGCACCACCTCCTCATCCGCCAGCTCCAAGCCAACCTCGCGGGCCGCGACGGCGTGGTCGATTCGAGCGAACACTGTCAGCCCGCGCCGCTTGATCGCCGCAAGCAGCGATCTCGTGGTGTCGGGGTAGCTCGACACGCTCCGCTTGACGACCATGCTGGACATGCTCCTCTTGCGAACTATGCCAGGAACGTCCTCATACGTGTGAACTCGCCCCATAAGCGACAAAGGTGAGCAGTTGCTCTTGGCGCCCCGCAAAGTTGCTGTCCGTTTCGCTATGTCAGCAGCGTTATCCCTCATGCCCGCGGCGGCCGCACCGAACCTCCTCTCGCTATCCATGAAGAGGAGGCGCGGCGCGGCGTGCAGGGCGTGCTTGCCTTACGCGTGAGCGGTCTCGTGCTCCGTCGCCTGCATAACGCCGGCGCGGTTCTTATGCGAGCGCTCATAGGCACGCACCGCGTCGACGCGAGCCCCGTTGCTATCGGACAGAACCGCATGAACCTCCTCGACGTTCAGCTCGTCATATCCAGGCCACGGCTCCTGACCGCGCAGCGCGTTGATCTTGCTAAGGATGGTCGAGCGATCTTGGTGACGACGCTCGTAGACGTCGATCTTTGCCAGCTCGATCTGTGAGATATCGGCGAGCCTTTCGATGACCTCGGCTGCGGTGAGCTTGTCGTATCCCGCAATCGCCAGGTCGCCCTCGGAAGCGACAGCGCCCTTGATCTGTCCCTCTGCAAGTGCGACACCCGGCACCTTGCGAGCGCTGCGCGCCGTACGTCGGGCCTTGCCCTGTGCCTTGCGAGCGGTTTGCTTACCCGCATCGGCGACTTCGCGCACCATGTCGGCGGCGCCCGTCTCTGTGATGTCGTAGGAGGAGTCGCGCTCGGCCCCCACGATGACGGTGGCGAGCTTCGGGATCTCGCGCATGATGCGCTCGAGCATCCGCTGCTCATCCGCACGAATCTTGATCGCGAGCTCCGCGGTGACGTCGTCACCAACCGAGCGCGCAAGATGCTCGATCGCCGTATAGGTAGCGATCTCCAGCGCCTCTGTCGCACAGGCATCCTTTGCGTTCTTGAGGATCTTCTCCTCGCCCGTGCTACCCCGTACAAGCGCAAAGGGAGTCTTGCTGAGAGCAAGTATTTGACTGACGGCGCTCTAGGCGAGCCCGACCGCCATTTGCAGGGCGTTGTCGCCCTGACCCAGGGTGTTCAGACGCTCCTTTACTCGTTTGGCGTGGTCCCTCGTCTCGCGCAGATGGGTCTCGAGTGCTGTGCGGTAGTTGCCGCGAGGCGTCATGGCGATCTGCGCCTGCAGCTCGCGCACCAGTCCAACCTCTGAGGCATGCGCCTCGCCTAGGTACTGCACTATCTTCTGCTCGGCCTGACTCATGCCAGATCCTCCTGTAGGGGTAAGTGTCTAGGGGTGTGAAATGCGCTGGTGCCCACCCAACCGTCCCGCGAGTGCCTTTCCGCGGGACCACCCAGGCGCGTCTTAGCCGCGCATCTCGAACTGCTGTCCCTACAGCTACCCGTGCCGGCGGGCGCCAAACTGCGCCACTGACCCATAACGATGTGGAGCGCCCAGGGTCGCGAGCTAGCCGAGATCCGGGAGCGACTGATTCAGCGTCACGACTTCAGCAAACAGGTCCCCGCGATCGCGCACGCGCTCCAACACCCTCTCGGGATTGAGCTCCAGAGGCGCGGGATCGCCGCTGTCGCGCACAGCCTCAACCTCCTCCCACGTGACGGGCGTTGAGACCGTGGGGGACTCCATGGCCCGCAGCGAATAGACCGACACGGTGGTCTTGTGCTCGTCGTTCTGGCTCCAGTCGATCAGTACCTTGCCGCGCCTTCGTGCCTTGGCCATCCGTGAGATGACGAGCTCCGGATGGCGCCGCTCGAGCAGGTCGGCCACCGCATGGGCAAAGGGCTTCGTCTGCTCATAGCTCGCCCCTCGATCGTTGAGCGGCACGTATACCTGCAGGCCCTTGGAGCCAGAGGTCTTGACAAACGCGCGCATCCTAAGCTCGGCGAAGACGCCACGTAGCTCCAGGGCCACCTCGCAGCACTCCGCGATGCCTGCCGGGGCCCCGGGATCAAGGTCAAACGCGAGCGCGCTCGGACGCTCGACAGCCTCCGCAAGCGATAGTGAAGGGTGCAGCTCTATGGCAGCGAGATTTGCCATCCACACAAGCGTGGGACAGTCTTCGCACAGGCAGAAGTCGATCTTGCGTTTATTGCTCTCGGTCCATACGGGCGTGGTCCGCACCCACGGCGGACGGTGCTTGGGGCATTGCTTCTCATAGAAGTGCTCCTTCTCTACGCCGTCGGGATAGCGCTTCAGCGTCAGGGGCCGACCTGCAAGATGGGGCAACAGGACGGGTGCGATCGCCGCGTAGTAGCGAATCAGATCCCCCTTCGCGAATCCCGCCTTGGGGTAGAGCGGCTTGTCGAGATTCGTGAGCTTGAGGGTGCGGCCTTGCAGCTCGATCTCCACACCGCCGCGACCTCGACGTCCCTCTTCGATGAGCGCCTGAATGTCGACGCCCCCGCTCGCGGGGACAGCCTTCTTCGTCAAACGGGCATTCTTGTTTTCCGGTGCCGCTTTCTTCTCTGATGTCGCCTTCTTCGCTGGTGTCGCCTTCCTTGCTGGTGTCGCCTTCCTTGCTGGTGTCGCCTTCCTTGCTGGTGTCGCCCTCCCAGCCCGTGTCGCCTTCCCCGCCAGGGCGGTACCAGTCGCCGACGGAGAGGAGACGCGCTCGCGCACCACGTCCGTGGCGGGCTTGTCATAGCGCAGGCCCTTGTAAACGGGATGGCGCAACAAGCCATCCTTTGTCCACTGGGTGAATTCGACCTCGCACACCAAACACGGCTCGACAAAGCGCGCGCCTCGCGGCGGCTGAGAACCCTCGAATGGCGAGTCGTCTCGTGCCAGTGGAGCCAGCAGACCGACGAGGACGTCAAGCTCATGCTCATCGAAGCCGGTGCCCACCCTTCCTGCATAGCGCAGAGAGCCGTGCTCGTCATACACGCCCAGATGAAGCGCCCCGATCGTCGCCGAGCGAGAGCCCCTTCCCTGCGTCCAACCACCGATCACCAGCTCCTGACGCTGTGAATGCTTGATCTTCAGCCAGCCGCCGTCGCGACGACCCGGCAGGTAGCGCGAGTCCAGACGCTTGGCCACCACCCCCTCGAGGCCCTGCTCGCGCGTGGCCGCCAACATCGCGGCGCCCTCCCCAGCCTGAAAGGCGGGAGTGCGCCAGTGCTCCCCATCCAGCTTCAACGCATCAAGCCGTGCGTGGCGCTCGGCGTAGGGCAGACCCATGAGGCTGTGGCCGTCGAGCCATAGCAGATCGAACAGGATGTACGTGACCGGCGTGGCCTTGGCAAGACAACGCACCGCAGCCTCGCCCCGCTGATGCATTCGTGGCTGCAGCGCCGCGAAGCTCGGACGACCCGCCTCATCGAAGGCCACAATCTCACCGTCGAGGATCGCCTCGCGCGAGCCAAGCGCTCGATTTAGCGCACGCAGCTCCGGATAGGCAGCCGTCACGTCGTTCGCGTTGCGACTCAAGAGATGGAGGCGCCCGGGCTGAGTGTGCGTGATCGCGCGAACACCATCCCACTTGACCTCGAATGCCCAATCGGACTCCACGGCCGGGAGTGTCGAGGGCCTCGCCAGCATCGGCTCCACGAACTCGGGCATCTCCTGCGCCGTTCGATCGATCGGGGGATCCATTCGATGGATCATCCAATCCTTCTCGGTGCGACCCGCGCGAAACAGGGCGTAGCGCCCACGCAGCCGCTCGCCCTGGAAGACAACGATGACCTCGCCAACTTCCCACTTCTCACATGTGTACGTTCCCTTATCCCAAACGCTCACCTCGCCAGCTCCGTAGCTACCCGCCGGGATGGTGCCTTCGAAGTCGATGTAGCTCAGCGGGTGGTCCTCGACGTGGATCGCCTTACGATTTTGCTTGGGATCCTCGGGGATCCCGTTGGGCACCGCCCAGGAGGCGAGCGCTCCCTCGTGCTCGAGTCGCAAGTCCCAGTGAAGCCGCGTCGCATGGTGCTCGTGCACCACGAAGCGTGCCTCTCCACCGCCGGCATCCGGCTCCTGCTCTGGTTCGGGCTCCGGAGTTCTCTCAAAGCTGCGCTTGCGCCGATACTCGGCAAGCTGTGCCGATCTCTTCCTCGCTGTCGAGCTCATGGTGTGGAGGGAGTACCCATCATTGAATGGCACCTACCCGACGAGACCGCTGGATGGGTCATTGGCGGTAGTCGGCCATTTGCGCCGAGAACACCCTCACAGCGGACGATGGAGAGTGACGCCCAGCAGGGCTTGAGCCTTCCGAACCACCGAAGGGCCATCGAGCAGAGCCGTCCGCGGGCGTCCGGCAATAGTCAGCCGCATCGGTTCACAGGCACTTGACGGTTCGCTCGCCCAGGCCGCCTCGCTCGCCTGTGCAAGCGTCGGGCCGTGGCGCGTGGAGCGAAACGTGAAGTTGACGAAGGGCCCGTTGACTGGAAAGGCTGGACAGGAGAGAGCTCCCGGCTGCACGATGGGTAGCCGATCGATCATCGCGGCGATCTCGGACACCTTCGTCACGTCGCTGACGATCACCGACAGCGACGGCACCTTGTGGGAGCGAGCGACCATGACTTCGAGCACGCGTGCCGAGCCTGGGATCCGCTCGCTTGCAGACCTCGGGATGACCCACACGTCCTGGGCGTCGGCGCGCACCCCCGTCGAGCCTCCGGGCAGACGAACAAGCGTGAGGACGAGAAAGCGTTCCTGCAGGACTCCGGCGATCGGCGGCCACTGGAACTGCACAGACCACGAGGTCGTGACACCGCGCACACCGCCACTGCCAGATGCGCTGTTGCGCGAGCCCGCGGGAGGATGCGCCGCCAGAAAGCCGAGCAGTGCCCGGGGCTGGCCGGGCACGATCCACCAGGCGTGCCTGTCGACGACGTCTGGTGTGGCGACGCTCAGGCTTGGGCGAGCCAGCGTGGAGCCTCCTCCCGCCGGCGTATGCGGCGAGCTGCGCGCGCCTAGCGGCAGCACGAGCAGGCCCAGCAGCTGCTCAGCATCGCGACTCGCGGCGCGCTGGTTGGCGGCTCGGGTGGAGCCGCTCGCGGACTTCCCCGTTGAGCTCCCGATGGTGGAAGCAAGCGCCGTGCCAAGCGCGAGGAAGACCAAGACCACCAATGCCGCGACGGTGAGCCGAACAAAGATCCAGCGCGAAACCACACAACCACGTTACTCGCCTCCGACCGAGCCGAGAGGCGATCCGCGCCGAGCTCAGCTTTGACTCGGGTTCTGCTCTGCGGCGTGTTCGCGACCCGTGCGTTCGGGACATACCAGCGCTTGCTCTGACCGGTCAGTCATCCGCGAGTCCCAACAACGTGACCCGGGTCACGCACAGCCGCGGAGCACGCTTTCCCTGGCCCGCCTGAAGGCGGGTACGATCTGCTCGCCGCCATGGCGTCGCACGCTCACACATACGAGAAGGGGATCGCCGCGCTGCCTATGTCAGGCGGTCCATCCGATGACGTGGCAGACGATGGGATCCACATGCTGCTCGTGGAGGACGACGACGGCGATGCGCTGCTCGTCAAGGACCTGCTCGAGGAGGCGCTTCCGGCTGCGCGGATCACGCGAGCCCGCACATTTAGCGAAGCCCTCGCCAAGCTGGACTCGAGCATCGACTGTGTGCTACTGGATCTGAAGCTGCCCGACGCGGAAGGGCTTGACACCGTTGTACGGGTTCGGGCATTGGCGCCAGAGATTCCACTCATCGTGCTGACCGGACTCGATGACGAGGCGGCGGGCGCGGGCGCAGTCGATGCCGGTGCGCAGGACTACCTGGTCAAGGGCAACGTGGATGGCGACCAGATAGCCCGAGCGATCCGCTACGCGATCGGCCGACGTCAGGCCGAGGATGCCCAACAGCAGCTTCGCCTGGCGGAGATGCAGTCCCGCGAGGTCGCCCGACTGGAACGCGGCCTTGCACCGAGACCGCTCATCAGCGACGGCTCAGTGTGGATCGCCACGCGCTACCGCTCGGGGCGCGACCGGGCGCTGCTCGGCGGCGATTTCTTTGATGTCGCCGAGACACCCGACGGTCGCGTGCGCGTCGTGGTAGGCGACGTGTGCGGGCACGGGCCTGACGAGGCCGCCATCGGCGTCTGCCTGCGCGCGGCCTGGCGAGCGCTTGCGATCTCCGGGGTGGACCGCAAGGCGGCCATGCGCGCTCTGGAGCGCGTTCTCGAACACGAACGCGAGATTCCCCTTCTGTACACCACCATGTGCACACTCGAGATCGAGCTCGGGAACGCCGGCGCAGGCATGATCCTCGCCGGGCACCCGCCACCAATCCTGATTGACGGCACCTCAGTTTCGAGCTTTGCGCACGTTCCCGCCGGGCCCCCCATCGGACTCGGGGACGGGCACTGGCCACTCGCGCACCTGGATCTGCCCGTCGGCTGGGTGATTCTGCTGCACACCGACGGCATCACCGAGGGGCGCATCGGGGAGGGATCGGAGCGACTCGGGACAGACAGGCTGCAAGCCCTGATCGCTGAGTACATCGGCGCCCACCCCGACTGGCGGGAGCAACCGGATGAACTGCTCGCCAATCTCATTGCGCGAGCCGAAGACCTCAATGGAGGAGGACTCACCGACGATGTGGCAATGCTGCTCGTCGGCTCACGCGCGCAGGGCCCGGCAGAAGAGTGAGCACCACCACACCGCCCGGAGCGAGTGACGCTCCATCCACCTCGTCGCCTCGCGCACTTCCCCGCCTGCGTGTCGGTCAATGGCTGGCCCTCACGATCGGCGTCCTGCTCCTGTTCGCTGTAACAGGGATCGGACTCGCCCTGATCGCCAACCACAGACTCAGCGATCAACGACGTATCGTGCTCGAACAAGTCGAGCCGGCCCTGCACGATGCGCTCAACCTCGAAGCCGCCTTGGTCAACGAGGAGACCGGCGTGCGCGGGTACATCATCACTGCCGAGCCCGAATTCCTACAGCCCTATAACAAAGGCCGCGCCGCCGAGGAGAACGCTTACAGCAAGCTCGGCAAGCCGGGCGAGATCTCGGGTGTGACGCTGACCGTCGGCATCCAGGCGGTGCGCTCGCGAGCCACCGCTTGGCGGCTCAGATTCGCGCTGCCGGCGTTGCGCAAAGTCCACGCAAACTACGCGCAGACGGTTGCTGAGAACGTCAAGGGAAAGGCTCTGTTCGACGCGCTGCGGGTCCCACTTGATCGGCTGCAAGCAGACCTGACCAGCAGACTGATGCTTGCACGACAGCAACTGAACGACGATGCGAGCTTCCTGCAGATCGTGCTGCTGGTAGCGGCGGCTCTGATCCTGGGCAGCGTCGCCGGAGCCGGGTATCTGCTGCGCCGGATAATCACTCGGCCGCTCGCGGAGCTGGGCCAAGAGGCAAAGCAGGTCGCGGCAGGGGACTTCGGCAAGTCAGTTGCGATCCTGTCGGGCCCGCGCGAGATCGTGGAGCTGGGTGGCGAGATCGACGAAATGCGCCAGCGCATCGTGCGCGAGCTCACAACCATCGAAGCGGCTCACCGGCAACTGGAGGCACAGGCGCTCGAGCTGACGCGATCGAACACGGAACTCGAGCAGTTCGCGTATGTGGCCTCGCACGACCTGCAGGAGCCGCTGCGCAAGGTCGCGAGCTTCTGTCAAGCGCTCCAGCGTCGCTACGAGGGCCAACTCGATGAGCGCGCCGACCAGTACATCGAGTTCGCAGTGGATGGTGCGAAACGAATGCAGATCCTCATCAATGACCTGCTCGCCTTCTCCCGCGTGGGACGCAGCGGTCGAAAGCAGGAGCCGGTAAACCTCAACGAGGTCCTCGCCCAGGCCAAGACATCGCTCTCGAGCGCGCTTGAGGACGCCAATGCGTCCGTGCTGGCAGAGGAGCTCCCGATCGTGCGCGGCGAGCGAACGCTGCTCGTGTCGCTCTTTCAGAATTTGATCGGCAATGCCGTCAAGTTCCGGGGCGCCGAGCCACCCGTCGTTAATATCGCAGCGAGTCGCCAGGAGGACCAATGGCACTTCAGCTGCTCGGATAATGGAATCGGCGTGGACCCCGAGTACGCGGATCGCATCTTCGTCATCTTCCAGCGGCTGCACACCAAGGAGGCCTACCCCGGGACCGGCATCGGACTGGCAATGTGCCGAAAGATCGTCGAATATCAAGGTGGGCGCATGTGGCTCGATCAAGACCACGCTCCCGGCGCCCAGTTCCGCTTCACCCTGCCAATCGCCAAGGAGGACGAACCATGAACGCCGAGCTTATCTCGGTCCTGCTGGTCGAGGACGATCCCGGGGACGTGCTCCTGGTGAAAGAGGCATTTGCGGACCACAAGGTCGGCAACGTCCTGTCCGTCGTGAGCGACGGGGTCGAGGCGATGCAGTACGTGCGCGGCGAAGGAGCCTATGCGAGTGTGGCGCGTCCCGACCTGATTCTGCTGGACCTCAACCTGCCGCGCAAGAACGGAATCGAAGTGCTCGAGGAGATCAAGACTGACCCTCTTTTGGCGACGATCCCGATAGTGGTGCTCACCACCTCAGAGGCCGAGGAGGACATCGTGCGCGCTTACAAACTGCACGCCAATGCCTACATCACCAAGCCGGTCGACTTCGAGCAGTTCAGTCGGATCGTGCACCAGATCGACGACTTCTTCATCGGTCTAGTAAAGCTACCGCCTTCAAGCTGAACCGCGCCGCGGCTTCACACTGCCGCCTTCGAACTAGGCCGCGTCGCGGCTTCACATGCAGCCTTGACGATCTGCAAATTGAGAGCGATCTCCGTGAGGAGCAGTCACGCTGGGATGTCCGCCGGCAGGCCCACAAGCTGAACGCTACGTTCCCACAGACCCTCGGCGAGTACCTCGTCCTGGGCCTGGGCACTGGGCGCAACCACTTTCTCGTCCTCAACGTACTCGCCGTTGAGAGTGGCAGCTTCCTCGGACAGCGAAAGCCACAAGAGCGAGCGCGCACCCCGTTGAGGCGAGCGAAAGAAGGGACCGGCGAGCGTGGTCAGAACCTTCCAGATGCCGTTCTCGTTCTTGCCAAAACCGGTGCGAACGACGCCGGGGTGAAAACAGTTGGCGTGCAGCTCCGGAGCGCGCTTGGCGAGCTCGCGCGTAAAGAGGATATTGCACAGCTTCGAGGTGCCATAGACGCGCATGGCCGCGTAGGACTTCTCCGACTGAAGATCGTTGAGGTCGAGGCGACCGGATTTGTGGGCGTCGGACGAGGTGGTCACGACGCGCCCTCCGCTCAGGCGATCGCGCAACAGATTGGTCAGTAGAAAGGGGGCGAGATGGTTCAGCGCGAAGGTCCGCTCGAGGCCCTCGGAGGTCTCCTGTCGCGAGGCGAACAGCGCGCCGGCATTATTGGCCAGGACGTCGATGTGCTCGTAGCTTGCGCGAGCCTCCTCCGCAAGAGCTCGAACGTCGGCCATCAGCGTCAGGTCGGCCACATGCTCGTGTACCGGCGCGCCGCCGCCGGTCGCCCGCGCCTCCTGCGCCACTGCCGTGACGCGCTCGACCTCTCGACCCACGAGCGCAAGCTCGACGCCTTGGCGGGCAAGCTCGAGAGCGGCGGCTCGACCGATGCCGCGCGTGGCTCCGGTTAGCAGGACCAGTGTCATCTCGTGAAGCAGTGTACTTGCGCGCTCCGCTTGGCCGCCTACCTCTGGCGACGTGGGTCACTTTGGGTCCAGAGCCGTTACGTCTGTTTCGGGAACCTCCGCGCGGCTACTCGCGTAGGGTTGGCTCTCATGGCACTACCGCCCTTTCCTGTACCGAATGTCGTGGCGCGCACCGGGCTCGCGCTGCGCAGCGGCGTATTGGGGCTGGCCGATCGTATGCTGCCGGCCGAGGCAGCCCTGTGGGACTTCACGGCTGGGCTGCAACGCACCAAGCTCGCCGGCGTGCTCGTGACGTCGGGGCTTGCGGATGCATTGGGCGGCGACGCACGCGACCCATGCGAGGTTGCTCGAGAGCTCAGCCTCTCAGAGGAGGTGACACTGCGCGTGCTCGGGGCCGCAGCCGCCTCGCGGCTGGTTCATCTAGATCGCAATGGCAGAGCACGTCTCGCCCGACTCGGTGCGCCATTGTGCCGCGATCACCCGCGCTCGATCGCCTCCTGGGTCGCTTATCAAGCGGGGCAAGCAAACGCGACCGCGCACGGCGAGCTTGAGAACCAGTTGCGCGCGGGAGCTGAGCCTTCGGGCCATAGACGCGCGTACGGCAATTCGGTGTGGGAGTACTTCGGCGAGCACCCCCAGGAGGGCGCTCGTTTTGGTGAGGCGATGCGTGAGCTCACGGCGATCGATCTTGGGGCGCTCTCGCGCGCATATCCGTGGCCGCGCGAGGGCGTCATCTGCGACGTCGCTGGCGGTATCGGGACGCTGCTCGCGGCGATCCTCGAGCGCCGTGAGCAGGCGCGAGGCATCTTGGTCGACGCTCCGGAAGTGCTCGCCGACGCCGAGGACTTCTTGCGATCGCGTGGCCTGGACGATCGAGTCGAGCGACGAGTCGGAGATCTCTTCGGCGAACTCGACGCACGCGCCGACGTGTACGTGCTCAAGTGGATCCTGCATGACTGGAGCGATGAAGCCTGCCGCGACATCCTGCGCCGGGTGCGAGCGACGATGCAGATTGGATCGAGAGTGGTGGTGATCGACCAGCACCTCGAGCCGGACCGGCCGAGCCCGTTCAGCTCGATGGCGGACCTGCTGATGCTGGTCGAGTGCGAGGGTGGGCGGGAGCGTTCGCCGGAGGAGGTGCACGGCCTGATGCGCGAAGCCGGCCTCGCTCCCGGTCGCGTTCGGCATGCGGGGCTGCACATGGTGGTGGAGGGTTTGGCGCAGTAAGACGGACGCGGAGCTCACACTCCCACCGCCCTCACCAGTCGTTGCAGAGGACCGCCCGACCGGACTGAGGTTAGACCTTGGTATGCACGAGGGTAGGCATGGACCTGGAACGATCTGAACATCGTATAGTTGCGTGCACAACCTCTTTTAGGGAGTCGCTCATGAAACTTGGCCTCACACTGTTGCGCCTCACCGTCGGAGGCCTGTTCGTCGGGCATGGCATGCAAAAGCTCACCGGAGCGTTCGGCGGCCATGGCCTCGAGAAGACCGGTAAGGCCTTCGAGTCGCTGGGCCTTCGGCCCGGAAAGACGCACGCGGTTGCCGCCGGCGTCGCCGAGGCCGGCGGTGGTGTCCTCATCGCCGCGGGCGCCGCCACCCCGCTCGGTGCCACCGTGCTGAGCGCCACGATGGCGACCGCCATCAGGACCGTCCACGGCCCCAAGGGGCCTTGGCTCGCCGACGGCGGCTACGAGTACAACCTGGTGCTCATGGCGATCGTGTTCGCGCTCACCGACGTCGGCCCGGGAAACTGGTCGGTGGATGGCGCTCGCGGGCGTGAGCGATGGGGCGCCGTGTGGGCCCTGGCACAGCTCGGTGCCGGTCTGCTCGGATCGGCGGGCGCGATCGCTTATGGCAAGAGCCAACCGCCAGTACAACCCACCGCGAGCTGACCAGCTTGCCACCCGATCCGTGGCTCAGCGATCGAATTCCAGGACCGAGCGAATGCCGTCCTGGCTCTCCATCAGCTCGAAGGCGCCGTTGACTTCGCCGAGGCTCATGCGGTGAGAGATGAAGGGATCGACATCGATCTCTCCCGACAGATAGCGATCCACCAGCTGGGGCACCTGATCGCGGCCCTTGACGCCACCGAAGGACGATCCGCATACCCGTCGCCCGGTGATCAGCAGGCGAGGCACGATCTCCAGTGTCTCGCCCCTGCCGGCGACTCCGGCCACGGTGCATAGTCCCCATCCCATCCGCGCCGCCTCAACAGCCTGACGCATCACCGAGACCAGTCCGGTTGCCTCGAAGGTGTAGTCAGCGCCAAAGCCTCCCGTCTCCTCGAGTACACGCTCCACAGTGTGCTCATCAGCCTGCCAGCAATCGGTTGCTCCCTGGACCCGTGCTAGATCTAGACGCTCAGGCGATAGGTCTACACATACGATCCGCTCCGCACCCTGCAGTCTGCACCCGGCCACCGCTCCAAGGCCGACCATGCCGGCGCCAAACACGACACATGTCGAACCGGGCTCGACGGCGGCGGTGTACATAGCCGCGCCAAGGCCCGTAGTCAAACCACAGGCGAATAGGCACGCCCGATCGAGTGGCGCCTCGCGGCTCACCACCGCCAGTGCGATCTCGGGAACCACGGCATACTCGGCGAAGGTGGAGGTACCCATGAAATGACGGATCGGCTCACCTGCGCGCGAGAGACGCGCTGTCCCATCCGGCAGGTAGCCCCTGTTCTGCTGATCGCGGATCGCAAGACAAAGATTGGTCTTGGGGCTTTGGCAATGGACACACTCACGGCATTGGGGCGAGAAGAGCGTGACCACGTGATCCCCACGTTCTACCGAGCTCACGCGCTCGCCGACCGCCTCTACAACTCCCGCTCCCTCATGGCCGAGCACCGTGGGCGCATACCCCGACGGATCGACCCCGGACGCCGTGTACATATCCGTGTGGCAGACGCCACACGCCACCAGGCGCACCAGAACCTCGCCCGGGCGCGGGTCGGCGAGATCGACCTCCTGCACGACCAGCGGCTGGCCAAACTGCTCGAGCACGGCAGCCCGCATCTTCACAGGGCATCCCCCTCCCGCGGAAGATCCAACTCTAGGTGGGGCAGCCGAGCGTCCAGCGCTTGAGGCCGCTGGCCGAGGACGGCGCACGGCCGGGGAATCGCAAGCTGAGCTTGTTGTACACGCGTAGGCCGGCTTTGCAGGTACGCGTGTCGCCGGCACTGACAGTCACCGGATAGCGAACCACTTTGCCTTCCGCACAGTTGGGGCTGCACGTGTTCATTTCAAGCGTGCCACTGGCACCCGCGCTCTTCCCGCCAAAGCTCGACCAGTGCAGCTTGCTCAGAACCGTATTCCCGTCTCCACACGTGAGTGTGAGCGTCTTGGGACGACTGCTCGCCTTAACGCAATTGGTGATCTTTACGGGAGAGGCAGCTGAGGCGCCAATCGTAAACAGGGCGACCAGAGCCACGGCCAATATGGCGCTCGCCAAGGAGGGCTTACGATCGAGCCGCATTGCCAGGCATCATAGGTAGTTAGCGCGCCACATTCAACGATTCGACAAATATTTCACTTGATCGGGTCCCGTCCATCAACCTGATGCTCCCGGCAGACACATGTGCCTGCCGGCCGGGCCCTACGGTGCCAGCTCTGCCGCGCGGCGCGCGAGAAATCGTCGCTCGGGGTCTGAGTGCGCGAGCTCCAAGGCACGCTCGTACGCGGCGCGCGCATCAGCTAGGCGGTCGAGGCGACGCAGAAGATCGGCGCGGGCCGCGTGGAAATAGTGGTAGCTATCGAGGCCTTCCAAGCGGTCGATGGCTCGGAGACCTGCCTCCAAGCTATCGGCTTCCGCCAACGCAACGGCGCGGTTCAGCTCGACAACGGCGGAGCCGCTCAGCCGGGAGAGCTCTCCATACAGAGCTACGATCTGCGCCCAATCGCATGTGTCCTCGGCGTGCAACGAAGCGATCGCGGCCTGAAGGACATAGACCCCGCCCACACCACGCCCGCCCAACGCGAGTGCCCGCTCAAGCGCCGCCCGGCCCGCCTCGATCTGCTTGCGATCCCATAACGCCCTGTCCTGGTCTGCCAACAGCACGATCTCTCCATCGCGCAAGCGAGCCGCGTGGCGAGAGTCGTGCAAGAGCATCAGCGCCAGCAGACCCCACACCTCTGGCTCATCCGGCATCAATTCGACGAGCGCGCCCGCGAGACGAATTGCCTCAGTGGCCAGCTCCCTGCGACCGTCATAGCCCGCGTTGAAGATCAGGTACACAACCGCAAGCACCGCCGTGAGCCGGTCTGGCAGTAGGGGGGGCGGCGGGATCCTGAAGGGGATACCCGCAGCCTTGATCTTGCGCTTACCGCGCACGAGCCGCTGCGCCATCGTTGCTTCAGGGACAAGGAACGCGCGCGCGATCTCCTCGGTTCGCAGCCCACCCAGCGTGCGCAACGTCAAGGCTACCTGCGCCTCGGTAGCGAGCGCCGGGTGGCAGCAGGTGAAGATCAGCTCGAGTCGCTCGTCGGGAATGGCGGTCTCCTCCATCTCCTCCTCCACCGCCGGTGACAGGTCGAGCAGCTCGTACTTGGCGACAAGCGTGCGGTTGCGACGGATGCGATCGATCGCGCGATTGCGTGCCGTCGCCACGAGCCATCCGCCCGGGTTGGTTGGCAGGCCATCACGCGGCCATCGCTCCGCCGCCGCCGCAAACGCCTCCTGCGCGACTTCCTCGGCGAGGTCGAAGTCACCGAGGAAACCGATCAATGCGGCAAGCACGCGGCCCCACTGCTCGCGAAATACCCGCTCTATCAGCGCGGCACCTCCGGCTGCGGCACCGCCGGACGCATCTCTGCCGAGCGCAACATCACCAAACGAGTCTCTGCCGGATATGCCTCCACCAACACCCTGGCGCTCAGCGCTCCACCAGCGGACGCACCTCGATCGCGCCGCCCATGCGCGCTGCCGGGACTCGCGAGGCGAGATCGATCGCGGCATCGAGATCCTCGGCCTCGAAGAAGAAATAGCCGCCGAGCGCCTCCTTCGTCTCGGCGAACGGACCGTCGGTGGTCAGCGTCTTGCCGTCGTGAACCCGTACCGTGGTCGCCATCTCTGGGGACCCCATCCGCACGCCAGGGGTGACACCGGGAGTCTCGTTGATCGCCTTGTAGGCGCCATATACCGCCCCCTGCTCATCCCCTGACAGGCTCTCCCACTCCTGCGAGCCCGGAAGCGGGGTCGTGCCTTGATGTATCAGCAACATGTATTTCATCGCTTCCTCCTTCCTAGAGTACGTGGACTGTCATCTCTAAGACGAACGAAGAACGCCTTCATCGACATGGCCCTCGATATATGGCCTTTCTCCCCTACTCGCCCGGCCTTTCTCCCTCTGCTCGCCCGGCGCGGTTCAGCGATCTCGACGGGACCCTGGCGGCCCCTGCGCGGACGGGGAATAGTTCGCAATAAGGCCGGGTAATCTCGCTCCAATGGGTAGCCTGACCTCATCGCAATGGCGCACCATTGCGATGATGGCTGGGGTGGTCGTTGGGTTGCACGTCGTCGGCTTCTTCCTCTTGATCGCAGTCGTCGCGCCGCATCATTACTACCTTGGCGCCTCGGGAGCGTTCGCGGTAGGGACGGGCATCACCGCCTACACACTCGGATTGCGTCACGCCTTCGACGCCGACCACATCTCGGCGATCGATAACACCACGCGCAAGCTGATGAGCGAAGGCAAGCGGCCGATGAGCGTCGGCTTCTTCTTCTCATTGGGGCACTCGACGATCGTGTTCATGCTCGCGTTCCTGTTCGCGATCGGTATCAAGGCGCTGGGCGGACAGGTGGAGCACGGCAATTCCCAGCTGCACAACGTCACCAACTGGATCGGCACCGGCGTCTCAGGCGCCTTCCTATACGTCATAGCCGCGCTGAACGTGGTGATCCTGTGGGGCATCGTCAAGGTGTTTCGCGAGATGCGCAATGGCAGCTACGACGAGGCGCAGCTCGAGCACCAGCTCAACACGCGCGGCCTGATGAACCGCTTCTTCGGACGCTTCACCAAGACGATCGACAAACCGTGGCAGATGTACCCGATCGGCGTGCTCTTCGGCCTCGGCTTCGACACCGCCAGCGAGGTGGCACTGCTGTTCCTCGCGGCCGGCGCCGCGGGCGCCGGCCTGCCTTTCTACGCGATCCTGTGCCTGCCGGTGCTGTTCGCCGCCGGGATGTCGCTGCTGGACACGATCGACGGCTCGTTCATGAACTTCGCCTACGGGTGGGCGTTCTCAAAGCCGGTGCGCAAGGTCTTCTACAACATCACGATCACCGGGCTCTCGGTGCTGGTCGCGCTCGTGATCGGCACGATCGAGCTGGGCGGCATCGTCGCACAGCACCTCGATGCTCAAGGCTCATTCTGGAGCTGGTTCGAGAACATCGACATCAACGAGTTGGGGTTCATCATCGTCGGCATGTTCATCGCGACTTGGGTGATCGCACTGTCGATCTGGCGCTTCGGCCACATCGAGGAGCGCTGGGGCGCACAGGTCAGGACAGCCGCGCCGCTGCCACCGCCGCCTGGCCATAGCTGATCCCGCCGTCTCCCGGCGGCAGTCGTTCGGGGATGAGGACACGCAGGCCGGCTTGCTCTAGCTCGGCGATCGTCCGCTCGAGCAGAACTCTGTTTTGAAAGACGCCGCCCGACAGGACCACGGTACTGAGGCCTCGATCACCAGCTATCTGCTCACATGCGCGCGCTGTCCCACGGGCGAGGCCAGTATGGAAGCGAGCCGCCACCGCCCCGATCGGCACGCCCACCGTTCGCTCGTGGACGATCGCGGACACCGCTGCACGCGGATCGAGCTCGAGCGCACCGCCGCGGCTCTCCAGGGCAATCGCGTATTCCCCGCGCTCGGCGTGGTCGACCGCGCCCTCCAGCTCGATCGCGGCCTGGCCCTCATAGGTGACCGTCGCGCGCACACCGCACAGCGCGGCGACCGCGTCGAACAGGCGCCCCGCGCTCGTGGCGATCGGAGCCAGCTCGCTGAGCGCCAGCCGCGCGATCGTCTCCCAGCGATCCGGCGCCACGCTGTCTGCCAGCGTGCTTGGCAGCGGCGGGATCTCATCGGCGTCGCCACATGCCTGCTCCAGCCACGCGCATGCCACCCGCCACGGTTCGCGCACCGCCCTGTCAGCGCCCGGCAGGCGTACGGCGCGCAGGTGGCCCACACGCTCGAAGTCACGCAGGTCGCCAACCAGCAGCTCTCCGCCCCACACCGTCCCATCCGTGCCATAGCCACTCCCGTCGAACACCGCGCCCACCGCGGGACCGAGTTCGCCGTGCTCGGCCAGGCAGGCGGCCAGATGGGCGTGGTGGTGCTGGACGCCGACCAGCGCCAAGCCCGCCTCGGGCTCTGATCGCTCGTCGCTCGCCTCCCCAGCAGCCGCTCGCTCGAGCGCATGGCCGGTCGAGAGGTAGTCAGGGTGCAAGTCGTACGCGATCACCTCCGGGGTCACAGCGAACAGCCTTTCGAAATGAGCGACGCCCTCGCCGAAGGAGCGCAGCGTCTCGTAGTTCTTCAGGTCCCCGATGTGATGGCTCACCCACGCCCGCTCGCCACGCGCCACGCAGAACGTGCTCTTCAGCTCGGCGCCGCATGACAGCAGCGGCTGAGCTGCCACCGGCAGGCGCAAGCTGGCCGGCACGTAGCCGCGTGAGCGCCGCAGGACCAGCGTCCGGCGACGCTCGCCGACCCGTACGGCGCGGACCACCGAGTCGTCGGTGCGCATGTGGATCGGGCGATCGTGCAGCAAGAACGCATCGACAATCGGGGCAAGTCGGGTTAGAGCATCGGCGTCCTCATAGGCGATCGGCTCGTCAGAGACGTTGGCGCTTGTCATCACGAGCGCCTCCACCCCCAGTTCGCCCGCATCGACCATCAGCAGGTGGTGGAGCGGCGTGTAAGGCAGCATCAGACCAAGCTCAGATGACCCAGGAGCGACTCCCGGCGCCACCCGCGCGTCTGCTCGACGGGGCACGAGGACGATCGGCCGTGCGGGCGAACTCAGAAGCTCCACCTCCTCATCCCCGACGACGGCGAGCTCCCTCCCCGCATCGACGTCGGCCACCATCAGAGCGAATGGCCGGTCCTCGCGTCGCTTGCGCGCGCGCAGCTTCGCTACCGTCGCCGCGTCATCCGCGCGACAGGCAAGGTGAAAGCCACCGAGCCCCTTGATTGCGATGATCGCGCCGTCGGCGATCAGCCGGGCGGCGGCTCTGACGACGTCCGAGCTCGGGGCCAGCTCCGCACCGACAAGGTCCATCCCACTGCCGCGTGGGACGCCAATCCCACTCCTGACCGCGATGCCGATCCCACTCCCGGCCACGACGAGCCACGCTCGCGGGCCACACGCCGGACACGCGTTGGGCTGGGCGTGGAAGCGCCGGTCGCGCGGGTCCTCATACTCGGCGCGGCACGCGGAGCACATGACGAAGTCCGCCATCGTGGTCAACGATCGATCGTATGGAACCCCACGCACGATGGTGAAGCGCGGCCCGCAGTTCGTGCAGTTGATGAACGGATAGCGAAAGCGGCGATCGTCGGGGTCCGATAGCTCAGCGAGGCACTCGGTGCACGTCGCCGCGTCGGCGGCCACCGGGGTGTCCGCGTCGTGCTCATGCACGCTCGGTGCGATCAGGAAGGCATTCTCGCCGAGCACCGGCAGCGGCTCGGCGGTCACGCTCTCTACCTGCGCGAGTGGCGGCGCGTCCGCGGACAGACGCTCCAGGAAGTCCGCGACCGCCCTGCGCTCACCCTCGATCTCGATCTCGACGCCGCGCTCGTCGTTGCGCACCCGGCCGGCGAGCGCGAGCTCCTCGGCGAGGCGAAACACGAACGGGCGAAAGCCCACACCCTGCACGGTCCCGCTGACGCGAACCCGCACCCTGCACATCGTGACGGCGACCGCCATCGAATTACTCCCCGAGCTCGATCAGCTCGCGCAGCACGTGCCACGCGCTCGCCTGCGCCTCCTGGATGCGCGGGATGTGCTCTGAGCGGGTGACGATCACATGATCGGCCAGCCCCTCGGCCGCAACGCGCCCGCCGTCGTAGCCGACCAGCGCGATGGTGAGCAGTCCGCGTCGGCGCGCCTCGCTGAGGGCCATCAGCACGTTGCGCGAGCCGCCACTGGTGGAGAACCCGAGCAGCGTGTCCTCGACGCGCCCGTGGGCGATGACCTGCCGGGAGAAGATCGACTCCTCCCCCACATCGTTGGCAATCGCGGTGAGGATGCCGGGGTCCTCGGTCAGGTCGATCGCCGCCCGCGGGGGCCATCCGGCAGGCGGAGAGCGCAGGTCGGCGACGGCGTCCATCGCGTCGGTGGCTGAGCCGCCGTTGCCCAGCGCGAGCACGCGGCCGCCGCCGTCGAGCCGTGTCCGCAGCGCCCGCGCGGCCTCGCGCAGCTCATCCTCGCCCTCACCCAGCGTCTGCTCGCGCAGGTCGGCCACCTCGGCGGCCTTGAGCAGCACGGAGGCGCGTACGTCAGCGACCACCGGCTCCAGGTCGTCCTCCTGCTGGCCGAGGAACGGATAGAGAAAGCTCGAAGCCCCGCTGTCGTGCAGCGTGCGCCCAGCACGACCGTCGAGCAGCCCCTGGTGCTCGAAGAACACGTGCACCAGCTCCCACAGCACGTGATAAAGCGTCTCCACGAGCTCCTGTGCTATGAACGGATCGTCCTCCGCAGGCACCAGCTCCCACTCCGCGCCCACGTGGCCGGCGGCAACCGTGAGGCAACCGCGCTCGCGTGCGATGCCAAGCGCCGCCGCCGTCTCAGGATGCTCACCGAAGGCCATCGCGATGTCTTCGGGCTCAACCAACAGCGCAACCTGGGCACCCACTGGCCCACCCTCGGCGGTGAACGCCAGCGCGGGCAGCGCGCGCTTGCCCACGATCACCGGATGGACGAACTCCACCGCAACATGACGCGCGTCCGAGCGAGCGACTGGCCCGTCGCCGAAAGCGATCAGCCGCCCGCCGCGCGCGAAGCGCTCGGCCATGCGGTGGCACAGTCGCGCGATGCGCTCGGCCTCGCTCCCGAAGAAAGCGTCGCCGGCTGCCCGGCGGCGGTCGGCCGCGGTGAGAGCGAGCGTCGCCATCACGCCACCGCGCGCGCGCCGGCCACCGGAGCGGCAGCTTCGGGGCCGCGGCGAACGCGGCTCACCAGCCAGTCGCGGAGCGCGTCCACCCCCTCTCCCGTGCGCGCGCTCGTCAGCAGGTGCTCCATCCCGGGATGCACGACTTGGAGGTTGTAGAGCAGCGCGTCGAGCTCGACGTCGACGTGCGGGAGCAGGTCGATCTTGTTGACCACAGCAAGCTCGCAGGCGCGGAACATGAGCGGGTACTTGAGCGGCTTGTCCTCACCCTCCGCGACCGAGCAGACCATCGCCCGCACGTCCTCCCCTACGCGGAACTCGGCCGGGCAGACGAGGTTGCCGACGTTCTCGATGATCAGCAGGTCGATGTCCTGTAGCGGCAGTGAGGGCAACGACGAGCGGACCATGTTCGCGTCGAGGTGACACTCCCCCCCAAAGCCGCTAGATGTGTTGAGCTGCACGACTGGTACATGCAAGGAGGCGAGCCGCTGCGCGTCGAGCGAGCCCTCGACGTCACCCTCGAGCACCGCCACGCGAATGTCGCCTGTGTCGGCGAGCACGCGCTCCAATAGCGCGGTCTTGCCGGCGCCGGGGGCGCTCATCAGGTTGACGACAGTCACGCTGGCCCGATCGAAATCTTCGCGATTGGCCCGCGCGATCGTGTTGTTTGCGTCGAGCGCGTCCTCGACGACTCTGACCCTGACCTTGTGCATGGCTACATCGACCTGATCTTCAGGTACCGCTGGATCTCAGGCAGCTGCTTGGCCGCGATGGCTCCGATCGCACCCAAGATGCTCAGCAGCAGCACTGTCTGGGCTGGTCGACTGATAGTGATGTCGCTCATGACGGCGATCCCTTCCTTTCCTGTGGTCTTGTCAGATCTGTCAAGAGGTCCTCGACGAGCCCGACCGCCTCGTCGAGCGAGGCCCGCACCGGCTCGGTCAGCTCGGCGACGATTTGATCGTCCTCGGCGCTCATGCGGGTCTGCGGCTCGCAACCCACGACCAACGTGCGCGGCAGCGACTCCGCGCCAAGGGTGCGCGCAAGTGCCAGCACCTTTACAGGGTCCATCCCGTGAGCATCGATCGTCATCTCGATGTCATCGAGATCCGGCTCGATCACGTACAGGGTCCCGGGCCGCTGGCCGCGGGGGGTGGCGTCGAGGAAGACGACCGCCTCGTAGTCCTCCTGCATCGCATAAGCGAGGTCCATCCCTCGGATGCCAAAGTCAACGACATCGACACCGCGCGGCAGTGAGCGCGCCGCCAAGCGTCCGGCGAGCGCCACGCCCCAGCCGTCATCGCCCAGGAAGACGTTGCCGATTCCCGCCACGAGCACGCGTTGGGATGGCGGCTGGCCCTTCCCCATGGCGGGATCGAGCGGCTCGACCTCCTGCGGGTCGAAGAAGAAGCGATGCCCGGGGCGGCGCAAGGCGCCGAGGTCCTGCCCTGGATCGTCGGCCACCGTGACCGCTAGCTGGATGCGGCCCTCGTAGTCCTCCAGCACCTCGTGCACGATCGCGGTGCGCCCTGCCAGCGCAACCTCGAAGATGTCGCCGCCACCCTGACGCGGGGTCAGCCGCACCATGCTGCCGGCTCGCACGGACACGCCGTCAACCTCGACAAAGTCGGGGCCGCGACGTTCGAGCTCCTCCCACGGCGGTCGGTCGTGGATCATCGGCCACGCACCAGCCCGAACTCGCGTACGACGCCATTCAAGCGCATGATCTGCTCGTCGCTGAGCGCCTCGGTGCGCTCCAGGATCTCGCGGGCCCGGGGATCGGAGTCGCGCATGTCACGGCGCTCCTCGTCGGTCATCGCGAGGATGTTCAATACGAGCATCTGGTCGATCTCCCCGGAGTCGAACAGATCGCCGGGGCTCTCGGGCGCGATCTCCGGGTGGTCGGAGAGGATGATCGGCGAAGCCAGCATGGTGCTCATATCCCCCTCCTCGCCGACGAGCACCGGCCAGACGCCGATGTTCTCGCAGGCCTCGGCGTCAGCGCGCAACTCGTCGGGCGGGTCTGTCAGCGAGACCCACTCACCCCTGCGCACGCGTAGGACCGCGTGGGTGGAGCAGAACGTCTGGCACAGAGCGTCCTTGCGGGTATTGCTCTGGGGAGGGACGTCCCGCTCGCCAACAGGGCGCCACGGAGCATCCTCACGGAGAGCCGCGACCCACGGGGTCGTGTTCGTGACGCGCACGGTAATACGCCATAGACCGCGGCGCACGAGTTCGCACGCGAACGAAACCTCACCTTCCAACGCGCGCCAGGAACGGCGGATCGCACCGCCTGGTATCCGCTCGAGCCTGTCTCCCTCTTCGATCTGGATCGGGCCGGGCGCGATCTCCCGCTCCACGGCCTCATCCCAGGAGACCCAACGTCGGCCGTCGACTTCTAGCTCCTCGACCGGCTGGGATGTGACGGAAGACGGCCCGTCCTTCAGCACCTGACGCTCGACCATCTGCAGAAAGCGCACTCGAACCTCGACCTCGGCGTCCTCGTCGTCCCGCAACAGCACCTGTGCCTGCATCAACGAGCTGTCCTCCCAGGCCGGCGGATAAACGCCGCCGAAAGTGAAGCGCTGCTGATTCTTCAAGGCCGACTTGCGGTAGGGCCACAGCAGATACCCCTCATACAGCACCGCGTCGGCGATCCTGCGGACGATGTCGGCTCCCATCTACCCCTCCCCCAGGAGACGCTCCACGACATCCTCCAGCGTCCTCAACCCGTGCTCGGCCTTGTAGGCGCGCAGGCCGTCGAACGCTGGGCGACCGAGTCGCACCCAAGCGGCACCCGGGAAATGACGATCCATCGCCTCGCGCCATACGCTCACCGGCAAGCGATACTCGGCCTCGCGATCCCACGAGATGCGCGCGGTCTGGAGCATTCCCCCTGGACCGGAGTAGAACAGCGAGCCCGAGAAGAGGAACTCGAGCGGCACCTCACCGTCCTGCAATCCAGACAGGTAACTGGCGGAGCTTGCCTCCAAGTCATAAGAGCAGGCGACCGGGAGAGTGACCTCGGTGGAGTCGGTGAAAGGCGGTACCACAAGCGTCGTGCGCATCCACAGCAGAGTGCGCAGGGTCGTGCTCCAGCGCTCCGGTGTGCCGAACAGCTCGACCAGCCGCGCCTGCTCGGCCTGTTCATAGGGTCGCCGTCGCGCGGCGATCTGGATCTGGGTGTCGAGCAGTATCGAGCGCACCGGTCCGCCACCGGTGCGCTCGATACGTAGGCAGAAGTTCAGCGCGGGCGCGGCCGAATAGCGCTCGGCGCAGGCATCCTCGACCGCGAAGGACAGCTCTGGCGCCGCTTCGGCCGGCGCTCCGATGGGTTGTGAGACGGTCGCCATATCCAGGCCTACGCAGGAGAGATGTTGGGCATGCTCGGGTCGATCGGTTCGGTCGCGGTAACGCCCGTCGACCGCGCCGCCGTGGAAGTGCCATCGGCGTTGTGACCCTGCATCTCGGCGTATTTGCCCACGGCGTTCCCCCGTGCTATGCCCGGGACGTGCGTGGGCTTGTCGATCCCCGTGTGCGCCGCACCTGTGTTCACCTTGCTCATTGCTTCCCACCTCCTGTCACGCTGCGTGCGCGACTATCGAGCTGTTCAAAGAAGCCATCGATCTCGCGCCACACCTCGCTGCCACCAGTCAGGCCTCTCCACCACGTGCGGATGAGTCCCACCAACCCGTAGCACTCGTCCAGTGGCACGAGCCACTGTCCACGCGCCGCGCGGGCGCGGTTCACGAGCAGCGCCTCCACGTCGGGCTCGAGCTCTGCGAGAATCGGATTTGCCTGCTCGAGCTCCCGCCACGAGCTCAACTCGAGCTGTGACTCGGTGGGTCCCATCGGCCCGGGGTAATAGGCGAGCACGCGCTCAGCGGCGCTCGAGTGAAAGAAGAAGGCCATCTCAACGGGGACGCGCAGCTCCTCCCATGCCTCGTCGTTCATCGCGAAGCCCTCCAAGCGCAGACGGCGCTCGGGTATGAGCTTGTAGCGTCCATTGCCAGAGCCGCCACGGTCGAACAGCAGCGAGCAGGGCCGGCATGTGCATACGAGCTCACGCGAGGAGAGCTCGAGCAGGTGGCGGTGGGCGCTGGGAATCGGTGCGCTGCAAAGCTCACAGTGCTCCTCGGGCTGCTGCGCGCCCGCGCCGGCCGTGCGTTGGGCAAGCCGCGCCAATCGCGAGCCCGCGAGGCGGCCGATGGGCGCAGAGGGGGCCTCAGGCCGCGACACCGAGCGCCACCTTGACCAGACCGGCGTCGTCGACCAGCAGCGGCACCGGCTCGAGATGCAGTTGTGGAGCGTCCAGGCAGCGGCCCGCACGCAAAACGTCAAAACGGTTGCCGCAGCTCGGACAGGTGAGCTCGTTGGCTCGCAAAGTCGCCTGCTCGAGCGAGTCCTCGCACCGCGGACAGCCCGGACGATAGGCGTAGACACGCTCGCTCGGGCGCAGAAACAGCACCGGCTCACCAGACACCTGCTTGAGAAGCACTCCCCCAGCCCCGAGCTGAGGCATGCCACCCGCCATCGCCCACGCCCCGGGGGAAACCGAGGGAGCGACCGTGGGCTTGACCACCTCCAGCTGCAACAGGCCGGAGGGCGGCGTGGGTGAAACAGCGCCCTCGGCTCTCACCTCCTCCACGTCGGGGGCCGCCTTGAGGATCGCGTCCTCAATGGCGAGCTTGAGAGTCATCGAGGAGGACGGGCACCCCGAGCAACTTCCCTCCAGACGCAGTTGCACCACCGCGTCCTTGACGCTAAGCAACTCCACGCTTCCACCGTGGGACTGGAGGTACGGAAGCACGCTCTCCAGAGCCCCCTGCACCCGCTGCTCGACAGGCACCGGGTGCAGGCCGTGCAGCAACAGCAGGTGGGCGACCAGCTCGTCCTCGCCGAGCGCCTCGGCCAGTGTGCCGTCGTCGTGCTCGGCAAGCACCTCGACGATGCGATCAAGGCCCTCGCCGTAGAGGTCGAGCAGTGCCTGGACCACCTCTATGGCGGTCTCGCGCGCTGTGGGGTCGACAAGTGCCTCCAACTGCTCCAAGAGGCCCTCCACCTTCGCGACCTGTTCGCGTGCGTTGTCTCGCGTGCGGCCTTCCCCTATCCGTGCTGTGTCTTGCATGGCCGACTCCGCCTAACCGTGCTGCTCGCCAAACATCGGGGAGTGCACTTGGCGAATCGTCCTACCTTTGCCCATGTACATGTGCACTCCGCACGGCAGGCACGGGTCAAACGAGCGGACGGCTCGCATGATGTCGATGCCGCGGAAGTTCTCCTGAGAGCTCTCCTCGAAGATCGGCTGGCCCGCGACCGCGTCCTCGTACGGTCCGGGCGTACCATACGCGTCGGTCGGCGAGCCGTTCCACGGCGTGGGCGGATACGGGTGGTAGTTGGCGATCTTGCCCTCGCGGATCACGAGGTGGTGTGAGAGAACGCCGCGCACCGCCTCGTGGAAGCCGCAGCCGATCGCCTCCTCGGGGACCTCGAAGTCCTCGAACACCTTCGTGCGCCCTGAGCGCAGCTCGGTCATGGCCTTGTCGAGGAAGTGCATTGCCATCGCGGCCGAATAGGCGACGAAATAGATTCGCGCCCGGTCGCGCTCGATCGCGTTGGACCACTTGGGGATCTTCCACTCGAGCGTTTGCTCAGACGTGTTGGGGGTCTTTGGCAGATTGATCAACACGCTGCTGCCCGTTGCCTTCACGTAGGGCGTGTCCACCTTGCCGGCTAGCGCAGTCACCCACAGCCGCGCCAAGGCGCCTCCGCCAGTGTCGAGCGCGAGATGATCGCCCGTGCGCTTGTCAAACCAGCGCGGGCTCATCACCCACGAGTAGTTGCCACCTTCGAGGTCGCGTTTCTGGGGCTTGGGAATCGTCGTCTGGTTCCACGGGTGGCGCTTGTCGACCGGATTGCCGAGCGGGTCGTGGGAGACGAACGTCTCCTCGCCCGTCCAGTCCTGGTAATAGGAGGAGCCGAGCAGTATCCGAATGCCGAGATTGATGTCGACGAGGTTCGTCGTGATGAGCTCACCGTCGACCACGACACCCGGAGTGACGAACATCTCGTTGCCCCAGTTCTCCATATGGCGGTAGTCGTAATCGACATAGTCGGGGTTGTTCCACGCGCCCCAGCAACCGAGCAGGATGCGCCTCCGCCCAACCTCCTCATAGCCCGGCAGGGCCTCGTAGAAGAAATTGAACACGTCGTCGTTCATGGCGACGGCCGACTTGATGAAGTCAAAGCAGCGCAGCAACCGCGACATGTAGTCGGTGAACAGCGTGGGTGTCGCGACGGTGCCCACGCCGCCCGGATAGATGGTGGAAGGGTGCACATGGCGACCCTCCATCAGGCAGATCATCTCGCGTCCCACGCGGCTCATGTGCAGCGCTTCCTTGTATGTGGCGCCCGTGAAGGGGTTATAGGACTCCATGATGTCCCCGATGGTGCGGTAGCCGTGGATGTTCGCCCCGGGAGCGGCGGTCTTCTCGGCCTTCTCCCATACCTTGGGGTTGGTGTCGCGCACCATCTGCTCGCAGAAGTCCACGAACACCAGGTTGTCCTGGAAGATGATGTGGTCGAAGATGTACTCCGCGGCCTCACCGAGGTTGACGATCCACTCCCCCAGCGGCGGCGGCTTCACCCCGTAGGCCATCTGCTGCGCATAGCAGGAGCAGACAGCATGGTTGTCGCCGCAGATGCCGCAGATGCGGCTCGTGATGAAGTGCGCGTCGCGAGGGTCCTTGCCCTTCATGAACACGGAGTAGCCCCTGAACATCGAGGACGTGGACTTGCACGTGGCGACCTGACGGTTCTCGAAGTCGATCTTCGTGTAGATCCCGAGGTTCCCCACGATGCGGGTGATCGGGTCCCACGACATGTCGACGAGCTTGCCCGCCTCCGGCTTTACTGGCTCGCGTGTGGTGGCCATCTCGACCTCCTCTCTTTCCTAGTTGCCCCAACGGGGTTGGTAGCCGGTCGTGAGCTCACGCTCGTTGTGGCGCCACTTGGTCTCTTTGTTCATGGTCTTGTTGGTAATGCCGCGCAGCTTGCGCATCACAGGTCCGTAGACGGTCGTGACGCCCGAGGAGATGCCTCCGCCGGGGGGTGCATCCATGAACGGCATGAACTTGTCGGGGAAGCCCGGCATCGTGCAGCCGATGCAGATGCCGCCCACGTTTGGGCAGCCACCGATCCCGTTCATCCAGCCGCGCTTGGGCACATTGCAGTTGACGACCGGCCCCCAGCAGCCGATCTTCACCTGGCACTTGGGCGAGTTGTAGTCCTTGGCGAAGTCGCCCTGCTCGTAGTAGCCGGCCCGATCGCAGCCCTCGTGAACGGTCTTCCCGAATATCCACTGCGGGCGCAGCGCGTCGTCCAGCGGGATCGTGGGCGCGAGGCCCGCGGCCTGGTAGAGCAGCCACACAAGCGTCTCCATGAAGTTCTCCGGTTGCACAGGGCAGCCGGGAACGTTGACGATCGGCAGACCGCCGGCTGAGCGGAAGTCCCAGCCCAGGTAGTCGGCGAGGCCCATGCAGCCGGTCGGGTTGCCGGCCATCGCGTGGATGCCGCCGTAGGTGGCACATGTGCCGATCGCGACCACGCCCCACGCCTTCGGGGCGAGGCGATCGAGCCAGTAGTTGAGGTTCAGCGGTTCGCCTGTCACCTCGTCATTGCCGAACGAGGTCCAGTAACCATCACCGTTGATGTTCTCGTTGGGGATCGAGCCCTCGATGACAAGCACGAACGGCGCGTCGAGCTCGTCGCGCACCGCCTGGCGGAAGGGCAGCAGGAACTCCTCGCCGCCCAGCGTCGGCGAGAGGACCTTGTTGTGCAGGTGAACCTTGGGCAGGCCGGGGATCGCACCGAGGAGCACGTCCTCGATACCCGGCTGACCGGCCGCGGTGATGGAAACCGAGTCCCCGTCGCAGCTCATGCCCTCGGAGATCCACAGGATGTGAACCTCCTCCACGCCGGACGGCTTCGCTTCAAATGTGGCTGCCATGACGACCCATCCTCTCGTTCGTTACCGGTTCCTCCTCGAGCTCGAGCGCATCGACCAGCAGCTCCTCGCCCGCGATCACTTCCATATCCAATCCCCCACAGCCCGCGCAACACAGCGGGAAGTCCTCCATCACGCTTTCCGCGTCGCACTCCCGGCAGCGACCGGCCGCCGGAACGTGTGTGATGGCAAGCTCGGCGCCGTCGAGCGCCGTTCCCTGCGCCACTAGCCCAAAAGCGAAATGAAGCGAGTCGGGGACCACCTGGCGCAGGTGTCCCACCTTCACCTCGATCCTGACGACGCGGCGTCCCTGCGCATGGCGCTTGGCGACGTCCACAATCGCCTCAGCTATCGAGAGCTCGTGCATCAGCAGATCCGCGGCAGTGGGTCGCCGACAAGCTGGTCCATCACGCGCCGCCCGCCGAACGCGGTCTCCACGAGCACCATGCCCGGCGGCTCGGTCTTGACCTCGCCGATCTCCGCCGCGTCCTGTCCCCCTGGAATCGCGCGCAGCGCGGCGAGCGCCCGCTCGGCGTGCTCGGGGTCGACGAAGGCGACGAGCTTGCCCTCGTTGGCCACGTACATTGGGTCGATCCCAAGTATCTCCGCGGCACCTGCGACCGCCGGCTGGACCGGGACGGCGGCCTCGCGGACGATCATGGCCACACCGGAGGCCCGCGCAAGCTCGTTGAGCACAGAGGCCACTCCACCGCGGGTGGCGTCGCGCAGGCAATGCAGCCCCGTACCGGCGGCGTCTAGCAGGCCGTCGACCGTGGGCCACAGCGAGCGGGTGTCCGACTCGATGTCGGCCTCGAGCCCGAGCTCGCCACGGGCGAGCATGATCGCGGTGCCGTGCTCGCCGATCGAACCAGAGACAAGGATCCGGTCGCCCGGTTTCAAGCGATCGGGAGCAAGCGTAGCGCGGGGGTCGCGCTGGCCCAGCCCTGTCGTGCAGATATACATCCCGTCGGCATGTCCACGTTCGACCACCTTCGTGTCGCCGGCGACGATCTGAACTTCGGCGTCATGCGCGGAGCGGGCGATCGCCTCGACCTCACGACGAAGCGTCTCAGCGGACAGGCCCTCCTCCAGTACAAGCGAGAGCGTCAGCGCGAGCGGACGGGCGCCAGCCATGGCGAGGTCGTTGACAGTCCCGTTGACGGCCAGCTCACCAATCGAGCCTCCGGGAAAGCTGAGCGGCTTGACCACGAACGAATCGGTGGTGAGCGCCAGATCGAGCCCGTCGACTCTGACCGCGCCCGCGTCCCCAAGCGCATCGAGCGAGGGCGAGGCGAAGGCGGGCACGAACAGCCCCTCCACGAGCGATGTTGTCGCCTTGCCCCCCGCTCCGTGGGACATCGTTATGCGCGGGTCACGGAACTTCGCGCGCTTGGCTCGCGCGGTCTCGATGATCGAGAGGATCTTGGACTCTCGCTCTGAGACCACGCCCCCCATCACGCGACCTCTCGCTCCCGCGCGAAGCGCCCGTAGTTGTAATAGGCCGCACAGGCACCCTCGGGCGAGACCATGCAGGTGCCGATCGGCCGCTCTGGTGTGCACGCGGTGCCGAACACCTTGCACTCCCATGGCTTGATCACGCCCTTGAGCACCTCGCCGCACTGGCACGCCTTCGGGTCGGCGACACGCACGCCGGGCACCGCGAAGCGCTGCTCGGCGTCCCACTCGGCGTAGGCGTCGGAGAGCCGCAGCGCACTCTGGGAGATGAAGCCGAGACCACGCCACTCGAAGTGCGGGCGCAGTGTGAAGACCTCGCTCATGATCTCCAGAGCGCGTAGGTTGCCCTCCCACGGAACCACGCGTGCGTACTGGTTCTCGACCTCGGCGCGACCGTCCGCGAGCTGGCGCAGGACCATCAGCGTCGATTGCAGAAGATCGAGCGGCTCAAAGCCCGATATCGCAACCGGCTTGCCGTACTGATCGGGCAGGAACTGGAAAGGCCGAGCGCCGACGATTGTGGCGACGTGGCCAGGCCCGATGAATCCGTCGAGGCGCAGGTCGGGTGACTCCAGCAGCGCGCGCAGCGGCGGCACGATCGTCACATGTGAGCACATGACAGAGAAGTTCTGGACGTTCTCGGCCTTGGCGCGGCGCAGGGTGAGCGCTGTCGAGGGGGCCGTGGTCTCAAAGCCGATCGCGAAGAACACGACCTCGCGCTCGGGGTTCTGCTTGGCGATGCGCAGCGCGTCAAGCGGCGAGTAGACGATCCGCACATCGGCCCCCTCGGCCTTCGCGTCGAGCAGACTCTGAGTGGACCCGGGTACCCGCACCATGTCGCCGAAGCAGGTGAAGATGACCCCCGGTTCGTGCGCGAGAGCGATGCCATCGTCGACCCGACCCATGGGAATGACGCAAACGGGGCAGCCCGGACCATGGACGAGCTCGACGTTGGGGGGCAGCAGATCGTCGATCCCGTACTTGTAGATCGAGTGCGTGTGCCCTCCGCACACCTCCATGATCTTGTAGTGCCGGTCCGGCTCGACCGCAGCCAGAATCTCCCCGGCGACCACCCGACCGAGCTCCGCGTCGCGGAATTCGTCCACGAACTTCAAGTTGGCACCTCTCCCGCGGCGGCGCGTGCAAGCGCAGTGCCGGCGTGAACGAGCAACACCTCGCCGGACATCACCGGCTGCACGAGCGCGATCTCCACACTCGCGCGCTCGCCGTCCGGATTGGAGCACAGCGCGAGGCTTCGCTCCGTGTCAACCCTGACCACCCGCATCGGGATGGCCTCGTCGCCGCAGGTGATGCACCCGTGTGCGGCGACGCATTCGCTCATGCCAAGAGCTCGGTCACTCGATCACACTCGCCTTGATCTCCTCGAGCTCCTGCTCGTACTCGGCCCCCATTTCCTCCAAGAGCGCCAGCGTCGCGCGCGCCTCGTCCTCGTCTATCTTCGAGAGCGCGAAGCCGACATGGATCAGTACCCAATCCCCCGCGCCGGCAGCCGTGTCATCTACATCGAGCAGGCCGATGTTCACCGTCCGTCGCACGCCCGCCACCTCGACCGTGGCGAGTCGATTCTGCTCGTCCACCACTTCAACAACCTGTCCTGGGATCGCTAGGCACATGCTCGAACGCTCTCCGACTTGAGGCTCAATCAAAACTCGCCAAAGTGCCTATACCCGCCATCGGCATCTTCTACGCTGCCTAGCCGACCAGGAACCGCTTTCCCTTCGAGAAGAATCGCTCGCGGGATCGCTCAGAAGCTGTCTCGGCCACGCCCGCTCGAGCTCACGCCGATGCGATAGATCTCACCGCTCTTCCAGTCGCCGACGAGCAGCGACCCAGTCGGAGCGAGCGCTATCGCCAACGGGTTTGCGATGCCCGTCAAGAACGGCGTGACTGAGCCTTCATAGCTGGATCCGTTCTTTTTCAGGGCGACCCGCTGCACCTTTGCCGTCGCCCACTCGGTGACCAGGGCCGAGGTTCCGACGCTGGCGCCGAGCTGGCCGGTCGTGATTGCCACCCCTCCGGCCGCGGCGTGTGGGTCGAGCACGGCCGTGGGCCGCGGAACACCGGAGCAAACCGTGCCTCCCTGCCCGTAACAGCCCGGGAAGCGCCAGTTCTCACCTTCACGCACGAGCGCGAGCCAATCGCCGGGAGTCTTCGTGCCGAGGTCGTCACGTTGATTCATGCTGGCGAGCAATTCGCTCGTGCCCGGCATGAAAGCAAGCCCGAACGGCGCCCTGATGCCCCTGGCATAGAGACGAAGATCGCTGCCGTCAGGGCGGAAGGAGACGATCGATCCCGAGAGCGCAGACGTCGGGGTGCAGTGATCGCACGTGGCCGTCACCCCCATCACGAAGCGTCCGTCCGGAGCCATCGCAAGCAGATTGTTCTCGCCGCCCGCAACCGGGCCGCTGAGGATCTTCGTGTGCTCTGTGAAGCGGTGGCCGTTGAAGCCACCGTAGGAGTCCACCCGACCGACCGAAGCCACGTAAAGCCTGCCCGCATACCAGGCCAGACCGAGCGGATCCTTCAATCCGGCAACAACCTTGAGCGGCTGGGCGCCCGGTTTGGCGACCATGTAGACGCCATCGAAGGCGTGCGCTTCCAGGCCCGCAGCCGTCAGCCAGAGCCGTCCTTGCCGATCGAAGCTGAACGCCGCGGTCGTCGCGGGGCCCTTGGCGTACACGCTCGCCTTCAGGCCGGCGGGGCCCTTCAAACCGGCGCCGATATCCACCAAGCTCGCGGGCCGCGCCGTGCCGGCGGATCCGCAACCCGCGAGCACAAGCAGCGACGCCGCGAGCGCCAAGACCATGGGCCTCGCACAGACTGAGGCCGAGCTGGTCCCCTCCTCAGCTAGCCAATTCCTCGGAGACAGATTGGAATAGAGCCATCTGCCGGCCAAGCGCCTCACCGGTGTAGGCGTCGATGACGCCGATGTCGTCGACGATCGACGCCGCACGAGCGACCAATCTCCGGAACTCGTCGCTCGAACGGACCTCATCCAGCGAGCCACGCGAGCCACGCAACAGGATGAATCCCGCGAGGTCGCCTCCATGCGGCGCGATCAGCACAGGTTCGAAACTGTCGATCCGGCCCTCCTGTTGCAAGCTGCCGTAGTAGGTAAGCGTCTCCTGGAAGACCTCCAACGCCTTTAGCTCGCGGCCCCGAACTACGGGACCCCAGCCGAGAAACAACGCGTCGCCAGCCATGTCTAAATCCTCTCTGTTGAGGTTTTGACAGCAAGGCTACTCCCGCTCCGGGGGTCCGTCGAGATGACAATAGGTAAGCCAAAGATCACCCAAGGAGCTGAGACTTGTCACTCCTATGCGCCTCAGCCACCCAGCGGCGACGGCGGTATCCGTGTCTCACCGTGTACCTCCGGGATGCGCAGCGCGAGCTCGTCGACAAAGCACCAGGACCACGTCTCGCCCGGCTCGAGCGAATGGATGATCGGATGGGCGCTCGACTGGCTGTGGGCGGTGGCGTGGCGGTTGGGCGAGTCGTCGCAGCAGCCGACGTGACCGCACTCCAGGCAGATCCGCAAGTGCAGCCAGGCGCCGCCCATCGCGAGGCAATCCTCACAGCCCTCGACAGACTCGGGCAGCTCTGTGACAATGACGTGGTCGAGGTGTGTGCAAGTGGGCATTGGATCCTCCGATCAAGTTTTGGTGAAGGGGAGTCGTACACGGAAGACGGTACGGCCAGGTTGGCTGTCGAGCGTGAGTGAGCCGTCGTGGCGGTCGACGACGATCCGCCGCGCGGTGGCCAGGCCAAGGCCGGTGCCATGGCCGACGTCCTTGGTCGTGAAGAAGGGATCGAAGATCCGCGAGGCAAGCTCGTCGGGGATGCCGGGTCCGTCATCCGCGATCTCGATCACCGCGCAGTCACCGTCAGAGCGCGTGGCGATCGTGATCGTCCCCTGCTCGCCCAGGGCGTCGATCGCGTTGTCGAGCAGGTTGGTCCACACTTGATTCAGCTCAGATCCACGGACAGTGAGCTTCGGCAGTGAGCGGTCGTAGTCGCGCCCGAGCGCGATCGTCGTGTGCTTGAGCTTGTAGCCGAGCACCGTGAGCGTTGTCTCAAGGCCCTCGTGCAGGTCCACCTCGACGAGACCGCCGCGGTCCATGTAGGCATAGGACTTCACAGCGCCCACTAGCGAGGACATGCGCTCCGTGGACTCGCACAGCTCGGCGGACAGACGCCCGGCGGTGAGCGTGGCGGCGACCCAGCGCAGCGCGGCGTCGGTGGCCGGGCCCGCGAGCGCGGCAACACCGTCGAGCCACTCCCTGTCCACTCCTGCCGCCGCCAGCGGCTCGGCGAGCCGCCAGGGCTCCTGGACGTCAAGCGTTTCCATATACGCAAGCAGCTCGTCCTCGGCGTCGGAGGCGTCGAGCGTGTCGAGCGCTGTCGCGGAGGCCGCTTGGGCGACCGCCTGCTGTTGCAAGCGCACGAGCCGCGCGGCGTCCTCGCGCTCCACCCCCGCCCCGACGAACGAGGCCAGCGCCGAGCCGATTGCCTCTAGCGCCTCAGTCAGCTGCGCGGCGGCGCGGCGCGCGGCGGCGGCTGGATTGTTGAGCTCGTGCGCGAGGCCGGCGGCCATCGTGCCCAGCGAGGCAAGCCGCTCGCTGTTCTGCTCGCGTTCGGTCACGCGACTCATCACCGGGGCGACCTGGCGCATGACGCGCTGGTGGATCGTCGGCTGAGCGAATGCGAGGCGCTTGAAGTCATCGGGGGCGACCGTCGCCACCCGGCAGTCGGTCTCGGCCTGCATGCGCACCCCGAGCGTGCCGCCGGTGAGCACCGCGATCGCCCCCATCCAGGTCGGCCCAGTGTGGTGGCCGACCGGCTCGCTTCTTCCCTGGGCGAGGATGAGAGCCTGCGCGCGACCCTCGAGCAGGAGCTGCAGGCCAGAGGGCTCCTCGCCCTGCTCGGCGACGATCTCGCCGGCGCCGACGTGGTGGGCGTGGGCGAGCGGGACCCACTCGGCCAGCTCGGCGTCGGAGAGGCCGTCGAACAGGTCGACGGCGCGAAGATCCTCAAGCGTGACCGGCGCGTCGCTCATGCGGGAGCCCGGGAGAGTCGGACCGAATACGCGGTCACCGGGGCAACTTCTCCCTCCGTTGACATGACGATGCTCAAGCCTCGACCAGGTACTCGTGGATCAGAGAGACCGCCATCGAGCCCTCCCCCACCGCACTGGCGACGCGCTTGATCGAGCGCGCACGCACGTCACCGGCGACGAACACACCCGGAACAGTGCTCTCCAGCACGTATGGCTCGCGCTGCAGAGGCCAACCGTTTATCTGCGCGTCGCGGCCGGCCAGGATGAAGCCGCGCTCGTCGCGCGCAAGGACGCCATCCAGCCAATCCGTGCGGGGTGAGGCTCCGATGAACACGAAGCACGCGTCCGCGTCCAGCGCCTCCTCCCCGCTCGGGCCCTTCACCCGCAGACACCTCAAGCGTCCATCGACGCTCTCGGCGGCGACAGCCGAGCTACCGGTGCGAACCTCGATATTGGGCTGGGCCGCGATCTGCTCGATCAGGTAGTGGGACATCGACTTCTCGAGCGACACGCCGCGCACGAGCATCGTCACCCTGGCGGCATAGCCGCTGAAGTAGACGGCGGCCTGACCGGCCGAGTTGGCCCCACCGATAACGACCACGTGCTGGTCGGCGCACCCGCGAGCCTCGGTCATCGCGGCCCCGTAGTAGATGCCCGCGCCGGTCAGCTCGGGAAAGCCGGGCGTGTCCAGCTGGCGGTAGGAGACGCCGGAGGCGACGATCACGCAGCTCGCGCTCAGCGCACCGCCGCCGCTCAGGTCCACCAGGCGCGCGGAGCCCTCGGCGCGTAGACCGACCGCCTCCTGGACCGTGAGCAGCTCGGCACCCAAGCGCCGAGCCTGGTCGGTCGCACGGCGCGCGAGATCTGAGCCACTCAAGCCAGCCGGGAAGCCGAGATAGTTCTCGATGCGACTCGACTGGCCGGCCTGGCCCCCCGGTGCCTCGCGCTCCACCATCACGGTCTTCAGGCCCTCAGAGGCGCCGTAGACCGCGGCCGCCAGTCCCGCGGGGCCACCGCCGACGACCACGAGGTCGTAGTGCTCCTGCGTGGGCGTGCCTGTGACGCCAAGGCGCTCGGCCAGCTCTAGGATCGTCGGGCGCTCGAGCACCGTGCCGTCCTCCAGCAGGGCCACCGGCAGACGCTCGGCATCCACGCCCGCGACCCGCAGCAGCTCTCGCGCTTCGCCGTCACGCTCGACATCCAGCCACCGCGCCGGCACACGGTTGCGCACCAGGAAGTCACGTAGATCGTGTGACTCCCGCGAGAAGCGGTGCCCCACCACGCGCACACCGCCGGATTCGAGCGCCGCGCCCGCCTCCCAGGTGGTGAGCAGGTCCTCGACGACCGGAAACAGCTGTTCCTCCGGGGGATCCCAGGGCTTGAGCAGGTAGTAGTCGAGCGCCACCTCGTTGATTGCAGCGATGGCCGCCTCGGTGTCAGCGTATGCCGTCAGCAGAACGCGCTTGGCGTCGGGCACGATCGTGCGCGCCTGCACCAGGTACTCCGTGCCCGGCATACCAGGCATGCGCTGGTCCGCGATCAGCATCGCCACCTGGTCCCCACGCGTGCGCAGCTCGCGCAGGACCTCCAGGGCCTCGCTCCCCGAGCTGGCGCGCAGCACTCGGAAGCGCTCGCCGAAGCCGCGACGCAGGTCGCGTGCAACCGCCGCCAGCACCGCCGGCTCGTCGTCGACGACCACGATCGCGGGACGGCGCGACTTGGGCTCAGCACCAGCTGCCGCGGCAGGATGCTCGGCTTGTTCAGGCATCTCCCGCATGACAGTAGCTGCCTCGCCTTATTGGCGATGGATCCCCATCCAGAGCGAGGCGCTGATTACTCGGAATAGATCCCACCCAGAGCGAGGTGGCGGCTAGCCGGGATCCCCGACGACGAGCAGCGCGCACCAACAGCGCCAGCAGCTGAGCCGTGTCGGGCTCCACGTTTGCGCAGACGCTCCAACCGGTCGATCTTCGCGGCGTCGTGCTCGCGGCCACGGTTGTACAGATCCTCCAAATACGTCCTCAGCTGCTCATCCATCGACGTTCACCTCTCACTGGGTTGGATCTTCGGCGAGCATATATCTCACTCTTGGAGTTGTTCCGGTCGGTGCATGCACCGACCGGAAGGACCGTACATGTACGGTCCGGGACAGCGCCGCATGCGGCGCTGTCTTCCCCGAATCGTGAATGGAGACTTCCACGGTTCGCTCGGACTCAGGGGCGGAGGAGTGGATCAGTCGAGGAAGATCGCTATGTCATCGACGGGTGCGCGCTCAGGAGCGCGCTGCGCTTGGACCGGGTGGCCGAGGTGGAGCAGGCCAATCGGCTGCTCCTCGGCGGGGATCGCGAGCCCGGCGCGTACGGTGGGCTTCTCCAAGATGGGCAAAGTGCGCCAGTAGCCGGCAAGTCCACGCGCGTGGGCGGCGAGCAGGACGATGTACCCGGCGATCGCGGCGGCGAGCAGATCGTCGTGCTGCTGAGACGGGTCCCCTTGGAGCTCGACCCCGAGGACGATCAGGGTGGGGGCTCGCTCGAGCTTGCTCGCCGCACCCTGCTTCTCAAGCTCAGCCTCGTGAGCCAGCAGAGCGCGCGCTCGCGGGCCGAGCACGCGAAAGCGCCACGGGTTGGTCAAATGGTGGTTGGGTGCCCAGCGCGCGAGCTCGAAGAGCTCGAGCAGCGTCGCCTGGTCGACCGGCTCAGAGCCATACGCCTTGTGGGTGCGACGCGTTCGAATGAGGCTGTCTAGGTTCATCGTGGCTTTGGCGTTGGGGTCATGCGGAGCATCCGGGAGCTGGGAGTCAGCTTGCACGCACGGGCCCGCCGGCACAGCCGTCACCGTAGCGTCCTACGATCTACGGATGGCGACGTCCGCTCACCGGGAAGCTGGGTCAACAGGGCATCGCCGCAAGCGGGTGCTGCTCGGCATGGGGATAGTCGTCGTAGTCGCGATCGTCGCGGTGATCGTGGCGGCGCTCGCATTGTCGGGCGTGAGCCTGGCGAGTGACCCAACGGCGCTCGCGCGTGTGAGCGTCCAGCCGCTGGGCGGAACGATCGAGCACGTCCAGGCATACGGACCCAATGGTCAGAGAGTGCCGCTCGCGGTGGAAGCTGGGCGCTTGACTCCGCTGAAGCGGCTCACTCCAGGCGAGCAGGTATCGGTGGACGTGGCAGTCCGTAGACCGGGATGGCTCGGCTGGGCGTTGGGCAGCCGGCGCAACGAGCATCTGACGCTGAGCGCCCCTGTGGCACACGTCACCGAGCGCTGGATGACCGTGCCCGCGGGCTCGGCGGTACGCGTGAGCTTCGATCAGCCGGTGAGCGCGGTCGCCTATGGGAGCACGGGCAGCCTGACCCATCGTCACACGCTGGGCCACACTCAGAGCTCTGTCTCACTCGGCATGCAGCCGGCAACTGGCAGCACAGAAATCGCCGCCGCGGCGCGTACCTGGGAGACCGTCGGCGCCCCCACACAGGTGAGCTGGTTCCCACGGTCGCACACGACGGTAATGGCCACCATCCCCGCCTCGGGTGCGCCGATCTCTCCCTACACGGCGCTACGCCTCACGTTCTCAAAGCCGGTCAGTGACGCGCTCGGATCGGACCGTCCGACGCTCTCGCCGAGCACGCCGGGACACTGGCACGAGACCGACAGCCACACGCTCGTCTTCACTCCCTCCGGATTCGGAGCCCCGCTGGGCTCGCAGCTGCACGTTCAACTCCCGCGCGAGGTCGCGGTGACGACCGGTGGCGGAGACGGGCTGCGCACCACCAGCCAGATCGAATGGACGGTGCCGGCCGGCTCGACGCTGCGACTACAGCAACTGCTCGCGGAACAGGGCTACCTGCCCGTCGACTGGCAGCCATCGGGCGCCGCCGTCGCGCGCACGCCCAGCGGCGAGGCGCAGGCGGCAGTCGAACCTCCGAGCGGCAGCTTTGGCTGGCGCTATTCCGATACGCCGCACCAACTCCAGGCGATGTGGACTCCAGGCCAGGCCAACACGATCACGCGAGGCGCGGTGATGAAGCTCGAGAGCACCCACGGGCTCACCGTCGATGGGCTGGCGGGGCCGACGGTGTGGCACGCGCTGCTCAGCGACGCGATCGCCGGCAAGCGCCTGAGCAGTGGCTACACCTATGTGTACGTGCACCGCGAAGTTCCCGAGACGCTCACGCTGTGGCACGCTGGCCACACGGTCCTGACCTCACCCGCGAACACGGGCATCTCCGGAGCGGAAACCGAACTGGGGACGTTCCCGGTATTCGAGCACATCCCCGAAGGCACGATGAGCGGCACCAACCCTGACGGCTCCCACTACGAAGATCCCGGGATCAAGTGGATCAGCTATTTCAACGGCGGCGACGCGCTGCACAACTTCGACCGCTCCTCTTTCGGCACTCCGCAGAGCCTCGGCTGCGTCGAGCTCCCGCTCGCGGCCTCCGCGGAAGTGTGGCCCTACACGCCGATCGGCACGCTCGTCACGATCGAAACCTGAAGCTCGCTTCCATTACAAGGAGAGCGGCAGTGGACGCTCCCGCTTCGGCGGTTCGTCAGCGGTCTGCCTAATGTCGTCGTCCATCGTGCGCAAGTAGGGCGCGACGAGCTCGCCGTAGTCGGCCTTGCGCTTGGCGGGCAGGTCCTTCCAGCCGGTGACCGAGCCGCGGCACCGCGCGGCGCCACACAGGCACATGGCCGGGAAGTGGTCGATCGTGAAGTTGCGCATGGCGTAGTCGAACGTCAGCTCCTGTCCAGAGCCGATCGGGCGGCGAGCGACGAAGTCGAAGGCCTGCCCGTCGTTGAGACGAACACCGCAGTTGGGGTCGCAGGAGTGGTTGACCTTTGGGCCGAGGCCACCGTGGAGCGCCCAGCGGTCGGGGCCGACCTGTGTCGCGTGTGAGTGGTTGCCCGTGAGCGGCCCGAGCAGAAAGCCGACCATGACGGTCTCGCCAGCCACAAACGGGCGAGTGGCCATGACACCCTCACCCTTGCCGTCTGCCATCAGGCGCAGCTCAACGCCCTCGTCCTCGGGAATCGGGGGAGTGCTTGCCTCGCGCTCAACGAGGACCGTTGATCTGCTGCCACGCGACGCGGTGGCGTTGGGCAGCTCAGACGTACGTACATGGGGCAAGGGGAACCCCTTTCAGTAGACGCCCTCGAAGGACGAGCATAGCGCCGGGCCGATTTATGACCTCGAACCGCCTCAATGCTCATCGAGGACCGGCTCCCGCGTCGCATGGGGGTCCCGGTACGCTGTGTCGATGGAGCCTATAAGCGTCGGTGAGCTCGTCAAGGTCGCGGGCGGCGCCCCAGATCTCGACGGGATTGTGTTCGACACGCCGAGCAGATCCAAGACCGTGGTGGCCGTGGTGGACCCAGGTCGCGGTCCCGTGCTCCGAACAGTTCATCCGAAAACGTTGACCGAGCGGACAGAGGAAGGTCCCGACGACCGGGCGCTACGTCTCCTCATCCGTCGGATGCCCCCACCAGCTCGCGGCACAACCAACAGCGGGGTGGCCACCGGTCGAGGAAACCCAGGTCACGCACGTGGAGCGGCCCACCGCACGACCGGCAAGTAGTGCCCATCCGCCCCAGGCGCTTACGGGGCAGGGCTCGATGGGCTCGGGGTCGTGCCAATGCCGGCAGGCTTGCTGGTTGTTCCTGTAGTCGTGGTGGTGGTCGTGGAAGCCGGCGTGGTGACCGTCTTGGCGGGTGTGGTGACGGTCGTCGTTGGCGTCGTGACAGTCGTCTGCTGAGTGACAGTGGTCGGATTGACAGTCGTCGAGTGGCCAATGCTGAGCGACTGACTTGTGACCGATGGGGTGGTTTTGGAGCTTTTGTCGGAAGCCAACACGATGACCACAACGACAAGCGCGACTACCAGCGCTATCCCGAGGGCGATCGCCCAGCCGTTACCGCCGTTCTTGCCATTTGCTGGAGGCGGATATCCAGTGCCGGGCGGGGGAGGAGGCGGCGGATATCCGGCGTCCGGCGGAGGCATTCCCGTGCTCGGACTCGGCGGCGGCAACGGCGGCTCGCCCTCCGGCCGCTCAAAACCATCGTTCATAGCCGACTCCCTTCCCGTGACAGGCTGGCAAGTACTTTGCTCAGGCTAGCGCGTCGCCCACGAGAGTTGGCGATGTACTGATATTCCAACCCCGTGATCGCGGCTGAGGACTCGTTGGCTGGGTGTAACCTGATCGCAGGCCACGTGCAACCTGTTGCGCTACTCCGAGGAGGATGACTGTGCCGTCCAAGGACCAGACTGTCAATGAGCGCACCGGGGGGAGCCCGCCCGATCTCAGCGGCCGACGCATCGAGACGCTGGAGGGGGCGTACGGCAACCGCTACCGGCTCGAGCCCGCTCCTGACGGCAAGCTGCCCAAGAGCGGCATGCCGGCTGAGGACGCGCTGGGCTTGGTCGGCGAAGAGGTGTTGCTCGACGGCCAGCCGATGCGCAACCTCGCAACCTTCGTGACGACCTGGATGGAGCCTGAGGCAGACCGGTTGATCGCAGGATCGCTGCACACAAACTTCATCGATCACGCCGAGTACCCGCAGACGGCCGAGATCGAGCAGCGGTGCATCCGAATGCTCGCCGACCTCTTCCACGCTCCGGGCGAGACGACCGGGGCGCGCACGCAGGGCTCCTCCGAGGCAATCATGCTCGGAGCTCTGTCGCTGAAGTGGAAGTGGCGCGATCGCCGGCAAGCACAGGGAAAGGCGGTTGACCGTCCCAACCTCGTGTTCGGCGGGGACGTGCACGTCGTGTGGGAGAAGTTCTGCCGCTACTTCGACGTCGAGCCACGCATCGTCCCGTTGAAGAGGGACAAGTACACGATCGGCCCGGAGGACGTGGAGCCCCACGTCGACGAGAACACGATCGGAGTCGCGGCCGTGCTCGGAACCACATTCACCGGCCATTCCGATGACATCACCGGGATCAACGACTACCTCGTCAAGCTCAAGAACGAGAAGGGCTTGGATGTGCCGCTGCACGTTGACGCCGCCAGCGGGGGCTTTGTGTGGCCGTTCCTGTACCCGCACACGGAGTGGGACTTCCGCCTCGAGCAGGTCCGCTCGATCAATGTCTCAGGCCACAAGTTCGGGCTCGTCTACCCCGGCATCGGGTGGCTGGTGTTCAGGGAGAAGAGCGACCTTCCCGATGACCTCGTCTTCTATGAGAACTACCTCGGTAAGCGAGATGCGACATTCACGCTGAACTTCTCCACCGGCTCGGCGATGGTGCTCGCGCAGTACTACAACTTCGTGCGCTATGGCCATGACGGTTACCGCTACATCATGGAGACCATGCAGTACAACGCACGCACCCTGGCCACAGAGATCGCCACGTGCGGCGAGTTCACTCTGATCGGCGACGAACAGGACGAGCAGCTTCCGCTCGTCGCCTTCCAGCTCACCGGCGGGCAGGACTATGACGAGTTCGACGTCGCCGCCCAACTGGCTGCCGAGCGAGGCTGGATGGTGCCCGCTTACACGTTGCCCCCCAACGCCGAGCACGTCAAGATCATGCGCGCGCTCGTCAAGCAGACGCTCGGGCACTCGCTCGTGGCCACGCTGGGCGCTGACATCGCCGAAGCGTGCGCGATCCTCGAGAAGAAGGGTCACCTGCACGAGTCAGATCGCAAACGAGTCAAGACGAACCCGGGGCATTAGGCCGCCAGATCGGGCTCCACGGATTGCATGATCGACCAGCCGGCGCGGGGCGCGCGCCGGCAAGCGGCGGATCAGCCCAGGATCTTTGCCTTTGCGTTTGCAAACTCCGCGTCGGTGAGAACACCCGACTCATGCAATTGCCCGAGCTCCTTGAGCCGCTCGATCGGGTCAGATTCTGGCGCGGGCGCCGCAACCGGTGCGGGAGGCGGCGCAGCCACCTGTTGCTGTTCTTGGGCGGCCCAGCGACCTTCTTGACGACGGCTTACACGGTTTGAGACGGAGGTCGCCGTGCCGGCGACAACAGCGGTACGGGCCATAGCGCGAAGTAGGGGCATGAAATACGCCTTTCAGTTCAAGATGTGGTTTCGAGCTCGTCAAGCGTGTCCAGGACGTCCTGCGCGGCAATCCGTTGGAAAGCGAGCACCTGGCCGCCATTGCGGCGCACGGCGGTAGCGAAGGGCGCAGCCCACGCGTTCTCAAAGCAGATCAGCAACGCGGCTTCGCCGGGCTGAAGCGCCTCCGCGGCCGTGACCGCATCCTCCTCGCCGAGCAGACCGGTGCGCGCCCCGGCGAAAACCAGCAGGTCGTCGATTCCGTCGCCCTCGAGATCGGTGATCTCAAGCCCGGATACGTTGCCCTCCGCGTCCTTTTCGACCATGAGCACGTCGAGCACTCGGATGATCCCGCGGTCGACGAGATCGACGAAAAGTGGAATCGCCTCGCCGGTGCGCGGAGCGTCCGGTGGATAGCCGATCACGACAACGTCAACAGGACCGAGCTCAAGTTCTTCGTTGCTCATAGCTCCTCCTTCGTTGGTCTGCGCTCTACCCGGCCCATTCAACTCGATGGGATCACACCAGAGGCACCACCGGTCGGGCGCTTTTACCGAGTGTACGCCGTCGTGTGGGAGAATCCCGCGATGCCGACTCGGCTCAAGCACGTCGACCCCAACCGTCCACGCAGCTCGTTCAGCCGCGCCTATGCCGCGTTTTCCGGGACCCGCCTGGGAAGGCTCATCTCGGCCAAGGTCGTTTGGAAGCTCGATCCATATCTGTTGCGGGCAACCCGCGGTCGCGTCGGAATGGGCCTCGTCCTCCCCACCGCCCTGCTTGAAACCCGGGGCGCGAAGAGCGGCGCGCTGCGATGCAATGCGGTCATCTACTTCCACGATGAGGGCCGGGTAACGATCGTCGCCTCGAAGGCCGGCGACGAGAAGCACCCGGCGTGGTTTCACAATCTTCGCGCCCACCCCGACGTCACCTTCGGTGGTATCCCCATGCGGGCGACGGTGATCAGCGACGAAGCAGAGTGCCACAGGCTCTGGACGCTCGCCGACCGTGTCTTTGCGCCCTATGCAACCTACCGTCGAGAAGCCGCGAAGGCGAACCGCACGATCCCGATTGTTCAGCTCACCGAGAGCTCGCTCGCGTCGCCCGCCATCTCCTGATCGATCTGATGACGTAGCTGGGTACCTGTGCCTCGATAAACGGCCACAAAGTGATCGCGGTACAGATCGGCATGATCGCCGCGATCCACGCCACCAGACGCCACCGTAGTCCGACTGCAGCTAGACGCCCCTTAGACCCGAGGGAACGGGCGTGGCGTGAGGGCTGTGCGGCTACGCCGCATCGCCCAGGCGGTAGCCAACCGAACGGATAGTGAAGATCGGAGCCGGACTGCCCGGGAGGTTCAGCTTACGTCTGAGATAACCGATGTAGACATCGACGATGTTGGTTGCCGGGTCGTGCTCATAGCTCCAAACTGCGCTGAGGATTTGCTCGCGTGAGAGCACCCGTCCACGATGGCGCAGGAGATACACCAGCAGTTCGAACTCAGTGCTCGACAGCCGCACCCGCTCTCCAGCGCGTTGCGCCTGCCGGGTGAACAGATTCACCTCAATATCCCCGCTGCCTAGCGTCCCTACCGTGGTCTGCTCCGCCAAGCGTAGTTGCACCCTAATCCTCGCCGCGAGCTCAGCTACAGAAAACGGCTTCACCAGATAATCGACCGCGCCCGCATCCAACCCCATGACGCGATCCTCAATCTCACCAAGCGCCGTGAGGACAATCACTGGCACGTTAGGCTTGGCCTGACGCACGGAAGTCAATATCTCAAGGCCAGCTCTACCGGGAAGCATCAGATCTAGCACGATCAAGTCGAAGCTATCGTGCAAAGCTCACCGCTCGCCCTCCGTCCCGTCCAACTCGGCCTCTACGGCGAAGCCTTCGACGTGAAGCCCGCGTCGCACGAAATCGACAATCCCGGACTCGTCCTCGATGAGCAGTATCCGAGCGCAAGGCGCTGGCCGGATCTGTGTTCTGCCATTTCCGGCATTCGACATGTCTTGCAGGATAATCCCCGCAATCATCTGATTGGACCGGTTCGCGGGAATGTGAGCATTCTCATCCTGTGGTTATAGGGTCATTAGGGAATACACCGAAACTGATCTGGTGGCGTTTGAAAGCCAGGCATCCAGGCCAGCCGGCCTCGCCCCCGAGGATTACAGACCCGACAAGGCTGGAGAGCCCTCTGCACGAGCCTCACGGGTCGGGCGTCTGACGGCAGGGGGCACCGACGGCAACGAGCGTTTGACGGCCACTACGGGCCTCGTTCTGCTGATTCTGCTGGCAATCCTGGGCGTCACGATCCTGCGAATCACGCCCCTGTTGAACGAGCACATGTTCCTCGGCGTCCTTCTGATCGGCCCAATCACGCTAAAGCTCGCGAGCACCGGGTATCGCTTCATCCGTTACTACACCTCCGAGGCACGCTACAGGCGCAAGGGACCACCAGCGACGCCCCTGCGCCTGCTCGCCCCAATCGTCGTCATCAGCACCATCGTGGTGTTCGCTAGCGGAGTCGCGCTGATGCTGATCGGCCCAAGCTCCCGCGACACGCTGCTACCGATCCACAAGATCAGTTTTTTCGTCTGGGTCGCAGCCACTGCCCTGCACGTGCTGGCGCACTTGGCCGACCTTCGTCGGGTACTCATGCCCCGCCCGCCCGGCAGCACTCTGCTCGCTGACGTCGAGGGCTCCCGCACTGGTCGTAGCGGACGCGCCCTGGCTCTATGCGGGGCACTCCTCGCCGGGGTGGTGCTGGGCATCGTGTCGATCTCACAATTCGCCCCCTGGACGCACACCCACTTTCCCCACCACTGAAACCTCGATGAGACTGCCGACCCACCACCACTCAAGCCGAGGACGCGATGCCGCGATGCAGCGCCTGCGTCGCGCCAACCGTTGGATCGTGGCAATGAGCGCCGCCCTCACAGGCGTGCTGACGGCCGTCGCAGCCCACGCCTCCGTCGGCAAAGCCCCCAAGACAGCCGGTGGCTCGGGCACCGCCATTCACCGGCATTCCACCACGAGCCAGCACTCTGTTATCCGCCACGCACACAAACATCCCTCTCATCCTCTAGTCGCTCCCCGGCAAGCCCCGCAGCCTGCACCCACCGAGTCCAGCGGCCCCGCAGCCGTCGAACCCTCACAACAGTCGGCTCCCGCCCCCGAAACAGCGCCGAATCCCACACGGGAAGCTCCCCCCGAAGAAACCGAGCCGTCCCAACAATCCTCTCCCGCACCAGAACCAACGCAGGAATCAACACCCACGCCCGTACCAGCCCCGCACGAAAGCGCTCCGGAACCCGCTGCGCCAACGCCCGAGACGCCCCCGGTCGTCTCGGGCGGCTCCTGAAATGTCCCCGGCCGCGATCGCCAGACCCGATGAGCTTGCCACGCTCACCTGGGAGGCTCTGGGCACCAGCGCAGTAGTACAGATCACCGACCGTGAGGGCTCGGCGCGGGCACGCAAAGTCGTAGAGCACGAGCTCGACGCCATCGACCGCGCGTGCAGCCGCTTTCGCCCCGACTCTGAGCTCTCGCGCGTCAATAGCTGCGCGGGGCGCCGCGTAGAGGTCCACCACCTGCTGATCGAAGCTCTGCAGGTCGCCCTACGGGCGGCAGAGATCACTGACGGCGACGTTGACCCGACGCAGGGCCGCGCCCTGATCCTGGCCGGGTATGACCGCGACTGGAAGTTGATCGCGGCCACCAACTCGGCTCCCGCAAATCGACAAGACCTACGGCCACTTCGAGCCACGGTGCTAGCTCGAGCAGTCGCCGGGTGGCAGACGGTGGAAATCGACCCCGAGCGTTGTCTTGTGCGCGTCCCGCGCGGCATCCAGCTCGACTTGGGCGCCACCGCCAAGGCGTGGGTCGCCGACCGTGCCGCCGAGGCGGTCCACCAGGAGCTGGGCTGCGGGGCGTTGGTGAGTCTCGGTGGTGACATCGCTACCGCCGGTCCGGGTCCCATCGGAGGCTGGCGTATTCACGTCACCGACGACCATCGCGCTGGACCCGATGCGCCAGGGCAAACCGTGTCGATCATCTCAGGAGGGCTGGCGACTTCAAGCGTCGCGGCCCGCCGCTGGACCCACAACGGGGTGGACATGCATCACATCATCGACCCCGCCACCGGAGCGCCAGTGCGGGGCATGTGGCGCACCGCGAGCGTCGCCGCAGCCAACTGCACAGACGCCAATATCGCCACTACGGCCGCCTTGGTTCGCGATCGCACAGCAGTGAAGTGGCTGAAGCAGCTCGGCCTCCCCGCACGCCTGGTCGAGCACGACGGCACGGTCCACGGCATCGGTGAGTGGCCGGCAGCCGGGAGCGAGAATCCGGATCGAGGCCAGTCGCTATGAGCGCCCCTTTTGCCGTAAGCGGACCAAGTGCCTATTGGTATCTGACGCGCTCCACCGGAGCGGTAACGCTGATATTGCTCACGCTCACGATCGCGTTTGGCGTGGCCGACGTAAAGCGCCTCAGTACTCAGCGCTGGCCCCGTTTCGTCACGGACTCCCTGCACCGCAGCGTCTCCCTGCTAGCCGTTCTATTCCTACTCATACACATCTTCACCTCGGTCCTAGACGGGTTCGCGCACATATCCCTGCTTGACGCGGTAGTTCCGTTCGTGGGGTCCTACCGCCCCTTCTGGCTAGGGTTGGGAGCCGTCGCACTCGATCTGCTGCTGGCGGTCGCCCTCACGAGCCTTCTGCGACGACAAATGGGGTACAGAATCTGGCGAGCCACGCATTGGCTCGCCTATGCCTGCTGGCCGATCGCACTGCTCCACGGACTCGGGACCGGCAGCGATGTCAAGTCCACCTGGCTGCTGATCCTTAGCATCGGCTGCCTGACGACCGTGCTCGCCGCCGTGCTCGTCCGCATCGTCGGTGGATGGCCGCAGAACGCACGCCTGCGCGCCTGCGCCGCTGGCGGAGCCGGAATGTTCTCACTGTTCCTGGCGCTATGGCTACCAGCTGGACCTCTCGGAGCGGAATGGGCACGGCGCTCGGGCACCCCCGCATCGCTGCTAGGACACAGGGCCACTCACACCACCCATGCGAAGGACGGACGATGACCGGGCGCCAGCGGGCCCCCACGGGCCTGCCGCGGCTGCTTAGCGCGATCCCAGCAGAGGGCACGATGAGCTTGCGCGAGCACGTCGCAGCTCATGGCGAGCCGCCACTTGCACACAGCCGCCGCGAGCGACGTGAGGCAGCGGCACTGATCGATGAGATCGAGCACGCCGGTCTGCTAGGACGCGGAGGCGCAGCCTTCCCCACGGCCATCAAGATGCGCGCTGTGGCCCGTGCGCGCGGCCAACCGGTCGTCGTGGTCAACGGAGCAGAGGGCGAGCCGGCGAGCCTCAAGGACCGCACGCTGCTCACGGCGGTACCCCATCTTGTGCTCGACGGCGCCCTACTCGCCGCACAGGCGATCGGCGCCGAGAAAATCATTGTGTGTGCTCTCGAGTCCGACGAGGGCTCTCTGAAGAGTTTGGCGCGAGCACTCGACGAACGTCCGCAACTGGGCGCCAGCCCACCGGCAATCCGGCTCGTGACTGTGCCCGATCGCTATGTGGCCGGACAGGAGTCGGCGCTAGTCAACCACCTCAACGGCGGTCCAGCGACACCGACCTTCACTCCACCGCTGCCAATCGAGCGAGGAGTCGGACACCGCCCCACACTCGTCAACAACACCGAGACACTCGCTCACATTGCACTCATCGCGCGGCACGGGCCGAAGTGGTTCCGCCAGCTCGGAACCACGGCTCAGCCCGGCTCAACGCTAATCACGCTATCCGGCCCGGTCGCCTACCCCGGCGTCTATGAGATCGAGCACGGAGCCTCGCTCGCCTCGCTCATCGACGCCGCCGGTGGCAATACAACGGCGGTTCGCGCGGGACTGTTCGGCGGCTACGCGGGCGCCTGGATTAGCGGTGAGCGGCTAGGAGACATCACTCTGTCCAACGAGCAGCTTGCACCCCACCGAGCTTCACTAGGAGCCGGCGTCATCCTGCTGCTCTCAGAGGACGCCTGCCCAGTGGCCGAAACCGCCCGAGTAGCGCGATGGCTGGCGGACCAGAGCGCCGGACAGTGTGGACCCTGCGTACACGGCCTGGACGCCATCGCGACGACAATCGAGGATGTCGCAGATGGCGCGGCGCAGTCTGAGGCAAAGCACCGCATCGTCCGGCTTGCCTCGCTCACACGTCGCCGCGGCGCCTGTAACCACCCGGATGGCACCGTCCGCTTCATCCTCACCGCCCTGGAGGTCTTTGGCGCAGAGTTCGCCGATCACGCCCAGCACGGACCATGCGACGCGTGTCAGCGAGAGGGGGAGCTGCCGCTGCCCGACAGAACACGACCCATCGCCGCGCCAGTCTGAGCCGTGAGTCATCGCCTGCGTGTAAATCCCATCGCCTGTGAGGCGCACGGCATGTGCGCTGAGCTACTGCCCGAGCGCATTACCCTTGACGACTGGGGCTACCCGATCATCGACCAGCAACCGGTCACGCCCGAGCTACTCAACCACGCGAAGCGCGCAGCCCAAGCGTGCCCAACCTTCGCCCTCCTCATCGAGCGTCACACCAAAGAGCAGCAGGAGCGATAAATCCGCTCCAGTGCCCGGGGGGAGCGGCCGCGAGGTGAGCACCAACACCCATAGGTCAGGCCACGGCCACCGCTCGGCACCAAGGCCGGCTCGAACGTGGTGCGGCCCATGACGAGCGCACCGGACTCGCGAATGAACTCGGGGAAGCCCGTGTGAGGTCGCCGGTTCGAAACTAGGAACTGACAGGACCGTGGGGCGACCGTCGATGCTCGCAACATAGCCGTCGGCGCTCACGCCCATATGTGTGCAGATTCTCATCGTACGGTGCCCTTACATGGCCGTCGAGAGCAACGCCGTTTCTAACCGTATCCGGCAGATAGGCCAGCACCGTACAGAGCGACGGCGCGTTCAAGTCATTAGGATCGCGCCGTTGGCCGCGCATTGTGGATGAGTTTGACGAAGGAGCAGATGGGGATGGCACGTCGTAGCGTTTGGGTGCAGATGCAACGTGAAGCCGAGCGTCGCCGGCGAGAAGCCGAGCGCGTGGCTCGTGCTCTCGAGCGCGAGCGCGTGCGACGGCAACGGGATGCCGAGCGAAAGCAAGCGTACGACGAGAAGGAACAGAAGCGGCTCCATCTCGAACAGCGCATGAATGAAGCACAGCAGCTCACCAACGAGATCACCGAGTTCGTTGATGAACTCGATGGCCTCCTGCGCACCTCCCTAGCAAAAAAGATCCCGCTCAACATTGAGACGCTTAAGGAGCAATCGGCTCCGCTCAAGTTCGAGCCGGGAACACTTGCAACGCCAATCGAACCTCCAAGACTACAGTTGCCGACGCCACCTTCCGGCTTGGAGAGGCTGCGTCCAGGAGCGAAGGCGAAGCATGCGCAAGCCGTCAGCGATGCCGAAGCAAGCTACGCGGAGATGCTCGCACAAACCGTCCAAGCAGAGCGCGAGCGACGGACTGCTCTGGCCGACGCCGAACGCGAGCACGAGGAACGCGTTCTCGCCGAGAGCGAGCGAGTCACCGTGCAGAACGCGGAAGTAGACACCTTCAAGGAGCGCTACGAGGAACGCAACCCGGAAGCGGTCATCACGTACTGCTCCATGGTGCTCGCCGCCAGCCGCTACCCCGAAAAGTTCCCCCAGCAGCACAAAGTCGCATACGTGCCCGAGTCGCGGCAGCTGGTAATCGAGCTTGATCTGCCGACCTACGACATAGTGCCAGAGGCGCTTGAGTATCGCTACGTCAAGGCCAAAGATGAAATCACCCCAAAGACGCGCCCGGCTACTCACCGAAGGGCTCTCTATACAAGGCTTGTCTCGCAAGTGACTCTGCGAACGGTGCACGAGATGTTTGGAGCCGACCAGACCGGCCACGTCGAATCGATCGTCTTCAACGGGCATGTCGACACGATTGATCCACGCACCGGCCGACCGACGAGGCCGTGCCTGATCACACTCCGAACCACCCGCGACCTCTTCGAAAGCCTCGACCTTGCTCGCGTCGAGCCCGAGGCTTGTCTGCGGGGACTCAACGCGTCGGTTTCACGAAACCCCGCAGAGCTCAGCCCGGTGCGCCCGGTCCTTGAGTTCAACATGGTTGACCCGAGATTCGTCGAGGAGACCGACGTCCTCTCCTCAATCGATCAACGGCCCAATCTCATGGAGCTGACACCAAGCGAGTTCGAGGCACTGATCAGCAACCTCTTCGAGAAGATGGGCCTCGAAACACGCATGACCCAAGCATCGCGCGATGGCGGAGTCGACTGCGTCGCCTACGATCCTCGGCCCATCCTCGGCGGAAAGGTCGTAATCCAAGCCAAGCGGTACAAGAACACGGTAGGCGTCAGCGCAGTCCGCGACTTGTTCGGCACAATGCAGAACGAGGGCGCGAGCAAGGGCATCCTCGTCACAACTAGCGGATACGGCAAGGCATCATTCCAGTTCGCGGAGAACAAGCCCCTCGAGCTGCTTAGCGGCAGCAACCTGCTTTACCTGCTCGAGGAGCACGCAGGAATCGCAGCCAAGATCGAACCGCCGGAGGACTGGATCCAACCCGAAGAACAATCAGCCGGCGAAGCGCAAATCGCGACGGCATCTCTGCCCGATGTGAATACCTGAGCCGGAAGCGTAATCGCTGACGACCGTCCCGACCGTGCCCGCTGACCAACCACGGACCGCCTCTCGGAGCCGGACGACATCGTGTTCTGAGATCGGATGCGCGACAACCACGAGTTGAATCTACGCCGTCCCTTGTCGCTTCAGGTACGCATTCCCGTTGGGGGCGCCGGAGGATCGCGGTATGTCGTGGGGGGACGTACCGGGTCGGCACCTGAATGACGATGTTCTCGCGGAAGAGGCAGAGCGCCTGATGATCTGGGCGGGCAGCGCGAGCACGGCTCTCCAGGCAAAGGGGTCGGCGCTGACGCTCGCGACCGGCTCGTTCACGGTCGCGGGCGGCAAGACGGCAACCGTCAAGCTGCATCTCTCGGCGAAGGCCCGCAAGCTGCTCGCTCACAGCCACACGCTGCGTGCCAGCGCGACGATTCGCAGGCCGGCTGTCGCCTCATCGTGCAATCCTGGGCAGCGAGAGAACTGGAGCTTCGGATGCCGCCTCGAACAAAACGCAGCCACGAAGACGTGAGGCACACGACCTTGCACGGTCACGACGTGGCCTACCGGCAAGCGGGCAGCGGTCCCGTCGTGGTGCTCGTCCATGGGATCACGTCCAGCTCGGCGACCTGGAAGCGGGTGATGCCCTACCTCGCCGAGCGCTTTACCGTGATAGCCCCCGACCTGGCGGGTCACGGCGAGTCGGCCAAGCCCAGAGGCGATTACTCACTCGGCGCCCACGCGAGTAGCCTGCGCGATCTGCTGCTCGCCCTCGGACACGAGCGGGCAACCTTTGTGGGGCACTCGCTCGGCGGAGGGATCGCGATGCAGTTCTCCTACCAGTTCCCCGAGCGCTGCGAGCGACTCGTCCTGGTAGACAGCGGCGGCCTTGGCCGCGACGTCAACTGGCTACTTCGAGCCGCAACGCTTCCCGGCTCCGAACTCGTGCTGCCCTTCCTCGCCGCAACCCGCCTGCTCGACGCCGGCGCGCGCGTTGGCGGCTTGCTCAGCCGGCTGGGTCTGGGCCTTCCGACGGATCTCGAGGAGATCGCGCGCGGGCACTCGACGCTGTCCGACAGCGCCGCCCGTGCCGCCTTCGTCCACACGCTTCGCTCGGTCGTCGAGCCCGGCGGCCAGCGAGTCGACGCCTCAAACCGGCTCTATCTGGCGGAACAGCTCCCATTCCTGCTGATCTGGGGCGAGCGCGACTCGATCATCCCTGTCTCCCACGGACGCGCGACCCACGAACGAATGCCCAATAGCCGCTTGGAGGTATTCCCGCACTCAGGCCACTTCCCCCAGCTCGACGAACCCGAGCGCTTCCTCGACGTGCTCGTCCAGTTCATCGACTCGACCGAGCCAGCCTCGCCGGAGAGGACGGTTTAGAGCCGATCAAGCAGTCGGCGCCGGTTGCATCACCGTGAAGGAGGCTCCCTGGAGATCGATCAGGCCGGCGAAGCGTCCGATCGGCATGTCCATGGGCCCATTCGTGACAGTCGCCCCGAGCGAACGGGCCTTCGCGACCGTTGCATCGCAGTCGGCCACCCCGAAGACGACGCCCCAGTGCGGTGGGATGTCGGCCGGGAAGTACTCATCGGTCATCTGCATCATGCCCCCGACCTGTTTCCCGCCCAGCTCCCAAACCGTGTAAGTCGTCGGCGCACCCTCGAACGCGGGGGGACGCCCTTGCCAACCGAAGACGGCCGAGTAGAACGCCTTGCCCGCTTCGGCGTCACGCGTGAGCACCTCGTTCCAGCAGAGCGAGCCCGGCTCGTTGACGAGATCGGCGCCGGTGAAGCTCTTCGGCTGCCAGACCCCGAACACGGCTCCGGTTGGATCGGTGAAAACCGCCATCCGTCCGATGTCCATCACATCCATCGGCTCAACCATCACGCCGCCGCCGGCGGCCTTGACCTTCCCAGCCGTCTCCTCGGCATCGGCGACGCTTACGTAGGTGGTCCATGCGGTGGGCTGCCCCTCCTGCATGTGGCCCATCAGGCCCGCGATGTTCTTGTCCTGCAGCTGGAACATGCGGTACCCGCCGGTCTCCTCGTCGCCCGGCTCGGTTGTGCTCCAGTCCATCAGCTCGCCGTAGAACTGCGCGGCGGCGTCGGTGTCTGGCGAGGATAGTTCCACCCACGACGGGGTGCCTGGTGCGTACTCGGACATGGTTCTCCTTTCGCGGACGGGACTTCACACGAGAGTGGCAGATCGACGCACGGAATGCATCTCCTCCGGGTCGGTACATGTACCGACCCGCGATGGCGCACATGTGCGCCATCGAGCGGGGCGCGCATGCGCGCCCCGCGCAGGGCCGCATGCGGCCCTGCATTCCGGGCCGTACATGTACGGCCCGGCCCTCCGGCACATGTGCCGGAGGGCGTCAGAGAAACACCCTCAACGCGTCGGCTACTTCGCGATGTGAATGAGGCGCTCCATGCCGAGCTGGGTGTGGCTGCGCCCGTCCTGAGTGTCCATGAAGCACGCACGTAGATGCCGGGCTTGGCGGTGACCGTCTCCTGCTGGAGCGCTTCGTGCGATACCGGTCCCTCGAACGTGACGGGCGTTCCGGAGATGAGCTTTCAACGTAGAGCTGGTGCGCCTTGCCCGTGGGGTCCTTGCGGCGCGTGATGCGGCGCATCTTGGTGGCGCGCGAGCGCCATGCCGGCGGCGGAGGCGAGCGTCTTGTCAGACCAGTCGCATGGCAGCTTGACACGACGGAAGTTCGATCACTAAGGTCGTGTCGTGTCCTCTCATTCTTCTTCGGCTGCGAGCGTTGAGCGCCGCCCACAACGCGGCACGTTGAGCGAGCCGGCGCTGCGCGTCTGCCGTGCGCTGCTGGCGCTGATGACGCTCACAGCGATCGGCTACGACGTAATCGCAGGACCGGGTGTCAGTGACAGCGACTACTTCAGCTATTTCACCGTTCTGAGCAACCTGTTCGCGGTGGCGATGCTTCTGCACGGAGCGCTCCGCCCCGCACACACGCGCTCTCGCACGGTCGAGCTGTTCAGAGGTGCCGCGGTCGTCTACATCCTGACGACCGGGATCGTGTACCTGTTGCTGCTCTCTGGGCACGCTCCAGCATACCCTTGGGTGAACGCGATCCTTCACTACCTGATGCCTGTGACAGTGACGCTCGACTGGCTGGCCGACCCGCCTCGTGTGCGCCTCGACCCCGCGCGCACGCTCGTAATGTGGATGGCCTTCCCGCTGCTGTACGTGCTCTATACGCTGGCGCGCGGCGCAATCGTGGACTGGTACCCGTACCTCTTCGTGAACCCCCACCGCGATGGCGGCTACCTGCTCGTCGCGGGCGACTGCTTGGCGGTCGGGATCGGCATCGCGGCGCTGATCGCCGCGACGACTTGCGCAGGCAACCGTCGCCGCGAAACGCTTGCCAGCGACTGCTGAGCCCTGGCACGGTAGCCACAGCGCGCGTTCGTAGAGCGCGATAGCGGCTCTTGGTCTCCGCACCCATGCCGTGCTGTCTCGTGCACGGGAGCGCGCCGTGATCCGCGCGCATCGCGGGCGTGTGCGGTCAGTGGTGCCTCACGCCGCAAATGGTTCTTCGGCATGTCAAACGCTCTGGTGGCGGCGCTGAACTGCTCGGCTACGACGATACGGTGTCGGTCGAAGTCGATCCGCTCCCAGGCTTGGCACGTTTCGGGGCTCGCGCTCGCTCAGCGAGGGCCCAACTGGGCCTTGGCTTTGCGCGAAATCCGAGCGTCACTCGCCGCGCTCGATTCACGGCCGCTCGGCGACCCGCTTCATCTCACGCTCCTGTACTTGAGGTAGGTGACGCCAGGCGCCTCGACGGCCCGAACCTGCTCAAGCTGCGCCTCCGCGCCTCCGAGGTTGTCGAAGAGGCGAGCACCGTCACCGAGCACCACCGGAACGACGTGGAGCTCGAGTTCGTCCAGCAGTCCCGCCCCCAGGTACTGGTTAGCGACCTGCGCACCGCCCCACAGCATGACGTCTTGGCCACCGGCGGCCCGCCTTGCCTGGTCGAGCGCGGACTCGATTCCGTCGGTGACGAAGTGGAACGTCGTCCCTCCCTCCATCACCACGGGATCACGCGGGTGATGAGTGAGGATGAACACGGGGTAGTGGTAGGCAGCGCCCAGTCGAGCACTCAATCCCGGGGATCGAGAAGTCCTGAGCGGCAACTATCCCTGGGCGTCCAGCTCAGCGGCTAGAGCCGTGACCCGCTGTTCAATGTCATCGCGGATAGCGCGAACCTCGTCGAGTGGGCGTCCCTTCGGGTCGGGGAGGTCCCAATCGACGTAGCGCTTGCCGGGTATGTATGGACAGGCATCGCCGCAGCCCATCGTCACGACGACATCCGCTTGCTAGGCCAGTTCCGGCGTGAGTAGTTGCGGCTCGCGGTCGGCCAGGTCGATGTTCAGCTCGCGCATGACTTCCACGACCTCGGGGTGGACGTGCTCGCCCGGCGTGGTCCCCGCAGAGAGCGCGGTGTGCTGGCCTTCTGCGGCTCGCTCGAACAATGCTTGGCTCATTTGCGAGCGGCCGGCGTTGTGCAGACAGACGAATAGGACCGTCGCCATCGACGCCTAGCTCGGGAGTGGTTGAGCGGCTGGTTGCTCGCGGTGGGGCATGATCGCGTCTGCTGCCTCGGCGGGGGTTATGTCGGGGTAGAGCGTGCGGATGGCGAGCATCGCGCAGGCACCGCCGACGAGCTGCGCAACGATGAAGCCGGGCACTGAGGCCGGGGCGATGCCGGCGAACGTGTTGGAGAACATGCGGCCCACGCTGATCGCGGGGTTGGCGAAGCTGGTTGAGCTTGTAAAGAAGTACGCAGCGCCGATGTAGGCGCCGACGGCCGCAGGCGCAGTGCTCGCGCGTCTCGTGCGGGCAAGCGAGAAGATCACGAGCAACAGGCCTGACGTCGCGATGACCTCCGAGAACAAGTGCGCGCCCGAGGCGCGATGGTGGGTAGAGATGCTGACAGCCGCCAGGGAGAACATGCCATTGGCCGTGATCGCACCAAGGATGCAGCCGGCCACTTGTGCAGGCATGTAGGCGAGCGCATCGCGCCAACGGATGCCTCCGAAGGTCGCATCGGCGAGCGACACGACCGGTTGAAGTGCCCGCCCGACACGGGCCCAAACATGAGGATGATCGTGAACAACCCGGCTGCGGTGGCGGTGGCGTTCTCGAATAGCCGTAGTCCGACATCGCCCGGCGAGAGAGTCTGCGCTGCGATCCCCGAGCCGATGACAAGCGCGGCCAGGAACGCCGAGCCAAGCAGCTCGGCGAGCAGGCGACGTACCACCGTGCATCGGGCGTGCCGTTAGGCGGGTCGCACGCAGCGAGCCACTCATCGTCGGTCCATCCCCTCGGCACTAACCACAGTTCGGCAGCCTCGCGGTTCGCGACGAGCGCGCAAAGCGGCTACTCGTAACTCTGCGTCACTAGGACGACATCTTCAAACAGCCAAAAGCCTTTTCGTAAGGACGAGTTATGAGATTGAGGCTCGTACCGTCAGGCTCTCGCACTATCGGTCCCAGCTTACGAATACGGACACGAGTGCGAGCCATAATCCTGCTTTGACCCTGTACGACGAGGGACACATTCACAAGTTCCCCAATGCGAGGCTGATGTTCGTGCGCGCCGACTTCGATCGCTTCTGTGTAGCAGTGTCTGCTCGCATCGTCGCCCATTGTTTCCGTGCTGCCTTCGTCATGGACGTGATCTACCGAGAGATACGCCGCGAACAGACGCTGGCCGCCTTCTTCTTCCCCTTCGAACTTTCCCCGCGGAGCAAAGGGCAACGCTCGATTGAGCCGGAAATAAGAGACGAATCCGGAAATCGGCTTGCCATCCGCCGCCACCTGTCGTGTGATCGTGAGGTCCTCGAACTTATAGCTCGACGCGGCGGCCTGCGCACGCGACCTCACCGATTTCTCGGCCAGCACCGCTCCCGGAGACAGCAGCACGAGCGCGCCTGCGATGACGAATAGGAGCACTGGCCTCATGCTAGTCAGAGTATGTCGGCAACGTTTTGGAAGCGCCGATCGCTGAACAAATGCCCAGCTCCCTTCTGCAATTCTGAGGCTCTGTATCTGCACCAGCACCCAGCGACCTTCCGTACCACGGTGTATCGGGCGACAGCACTTCGCCCAAGCCCTCCGGGCCACCCCGGACCAAGGCATCCCATGCCCGGCGCACCAGCTCATCTCGGGCTCTCGCTCATAGCCGTGATTGTCGCGCATCCACTCGCGGGAGGCTGCGGTCGCCGTCCCAATCAGTCTGATCCGACAGGCGGGCTGAGGCTGCGGTCCTTTTGCGGTCCCTTTTCGCTCCCGCTGCGGTCCATTTGCGGTCTCCAGACCAACGAACAGTCGCGAGCACGAGCGAATACCGTCCCGCGAGGCCCAGCGTCTGCGGGGGTTTTCGCCTGTGTTCGCTGGCCTTCGCGGTCTCTAATCAATCGGGGCGTCTCGGCCGGCCGCTCGGGGATCAGACGTAGGCGAGGTGCGCCGCGAAGACGTGGGCGACAGCTCCGCGGCTGAAGGCGGTGGTGCTCACGGGCTCGATGGTCAGCGGTGCGGCGAAGAGCCGCTCGCCCGCGCCCAGGACGACCGGATGCACGACAAGCCGGTACTCGTCGATCAAGCCGGTCTCGACCAGCGACCGCGCGAACCGCCCTGAGCGAGCAGGTATCCGCCAGAGCGCTCCTGCTTGAGCCGCGTGACGGCTTCAGCCAGGTCGCCGGTGGCAATCGTCGTCTCGGGCCAGTCTGCGGACGCGAGTGAGTTCTAGAACACGACCTTGGGGATCTCGTTCATCGGCTTGGCAAACGGCCCGGAGGCGCCGGGCCAGAACGTGGCTCAGCGGGCATAAGGTTTCAGGCCGTGCGAGAGCGCTCTCCAAACCAGCCTTGTTGCGCAACTGGTCGGCTGCTTCGACAGCGGTAGCGCCAATGATCAGCGCGTGCAGCTCAAGAACATCCCCCAGCGTCAGCGAGCTCGTAACCCGCCTCGCCTGTCCGTTCTAGCAAGAGCTCAGCTGGACGAATATGACGCGGCCCCTGAATCCCGAGCAAGCGGAAAACAAAGTTCGTGTCGAGATAAACCCGCTGACCTCGAACTAGCTCCTGAACCAGCCTGGCCCCCTCGGGGTCAATCGACAAGACAGTCCAGAAATAGCCCGTACTGAGATTCTGTGCAAGGAACTTCCGTTGAATATCGGTCGGGCGCCGAATGAATTCATGCAGTGCGTACTGCCGCATCTCTTCGACTCGCTGACTTGCCGATCCCAGAAAGCCGGTCCCCATCTCCTCAAGATCACCGTAGAGACGCTCCGCTACTGGATCGTCTGGATACAGGAGAAGGGCTGCCTCGGCGCCGTGGCGTTGAATGACCGCCCTGAGGTAGGCATCCAAGTCGGCACGCAGGGAGGCCCAGACAGTTCAACCATCCAAGGAGATGCGTGGGCGATTCGCTTGAAATCTGCCTCTCGCGCTCCCACCCCTAATCCCTGATCCCAAAGTCAATCCCCACGCCTCCAGCGACCCCAGCCCCCACCAGCATTCAGCGAGACCTCGATCGAGTAGATACGACTTGAATCTGCGACCACCGGCGAGCCATGTGCGGTCAATCCACTTCGGCGTGTGCGGGTCCGTGTGCGGCCAGCCCCAGAATCGAGTACGGCCTATAACCAGCCACTACCAGCTCTAGAGGGACGAAACCTCAGCCCCAGAGCCAAATCCCGAAGCTAGGGAGTCCCCCAGCACCTTCCTGATTCCAACCAGCTACAAATCGGGGCGACCAGTTCGAGTTGGCTTGCCAAAGCCGTTTCTGGCGGGTTTGCAACGTGTTTGCAACGGCCATACCGCGCCCATGCCAGGCATCCCGCCCGCCCATGCCGGGGGTATGCCATCGTGAACGCGTGTATCGGCTCACGGGTGCTGCGAGCCGCACCAAGCGACGCTCAATCGGTCAGCGTGGCTGCTTCGTAGCCGAGCGACCAGTGCCCGCGCTGGAACTCGTGGAAACAGGGCTCGCGCACGAGCCAGGCTCGCGTCGCCGTCTCGTGCCGCACCTCGCCCCCGAAGGTATAGCCGCGAAGGCGCAGCTCGCGGGCGACCTCAACCGTGGACATCATCGTCCGCCCCACCGCCAAGTGACGGGCAAGAACCGCGAGGGGATCAGGCTCGCCTACCCGCTCGATCGCAAACTCTCCCACGCGCTCGCTCGCCGCGATGCCGTCCGCCACCCATTCCAGCAGCGGCGGTCCGTACTCCTCCGCTGCCTTGCGGACCTTGGCGCGCAAGCTGCGCCCCCGCTCGCTCATCAGGAACAGGACGAACCCGCCGAGGGCCACCAAGCCGGCGAGCGCTACTGCTTCGTTGCCGAGCTTCGCGCTTGCCAAGAAAGGGAGCTCGAGACCTGAAGAGAGCCCGCGCCCGTGAGCGTCCCGCCGGACTGAGTAAACGAACTAATCACTGACGGTTCCAGCGAGCTGGAACTCCACGACGATAGCTTATAACACTAGTGGCAAGCCCGAAACGATTTCCGATCCCGCCAGTCGCACGCTCAAATTCGCCTATAACACTGAAGGTTTGGTGACGAGCGTCGAAGACCCGATGGGTCATGTGGTCAAATACGCATATGAAGGCGGTAATCTGGTTAGTGTGACGCAACCGTCCGAATCCGCGCTGCGGTGGCAGTTCAAATACGACGGTTCGCGCCAGCTCACCGAACTCATAGACGGACGCGGCGGGAAAGCGACCGTCGAATGCGATAGCCCTCACCAGGTGGTGAAGGAGACCGACCCAATGGGACGTGTTACGAAATTCGAATACGAGCCGTTTCAGACGCTTACAAAGAACGAAGCCACCGGGGCCGTGACAGCTGATTACATCACCAGCTCCGGAGTGGCTAGCGCCGTCACGAAGGGCTACGGTACGTCTCAGGTGACAACCGAATCGATGACATACGACAGCGCTCAGAACATGTTGACGGATACGGACGGGAATGAGCACACCACGAAATACACATATGATAGCCACGGGAACCGGACGAGTAAGGTCGATGCCGAAGGCAACAAGACCGAATGGACATACGACGGTACGCACGACATCCTTACCGAAACAAAACCAAACGGCGAGAAGACGACAATCACGCGCGATGAACACGGCAACCCGACGGTGATCTCCAGGCCCGCACCGGGCAGCACCACACAGGAAACGCACTACGAATACAACTCGCACGGACAGCCGACGAGCATGACCAACCCGTTGGGACGCAAATCGACCTATGAATACGACAACGGGGGAGACCGCACGAGCGAAACTGACCCCGAAGGTGACCAGAAAACTTGGAGCTATAACGAAGACTCCCAACAGGTCTCCGGAGTCAGCCCCCGCGGGAACGTCAGCGGCGCGGAACCCCTGGCGTTCACCACGACGACTGAACGCGACTCGTGGGGTCGTCCCGTGAAGATCACCGAACCACCGCGCGAACCGTCGTATAACTCCGCGTTCGGCTCCTCTGGATCCGGCAATGGCCAGTTCAAATTCCCGACCTTGGAGACGCTAACGTCGTCCGGTAACTTGTGGGTCGCTGACAGTACCCTCGATCGATTGCAGGAGTTCAACGAAAAAGGCGAATACGTCGTTTGGTTTGGTTCTGCAGGCACGGGTGCAGGCCAGTTCAAATTCCCGTTCGGAATCGCAATCAACAAAACCACAGGCGATATTTACGTAAGCGACCGCGAAAACTATCGCATTCAGGAGTTCTCCTCGACCGGCACGTTCATTCGTATGTTCGGATACGGTGTGAGTGACGGCGCCGAAAAATATGAGATCTGCACAACCAGCTGCCGTGTTGACTTAAAAGGCAGTAAAGCGGGCGAGTTCGCCGATCCGGCTGGATTGGCGATCGACTCAAAAGGAGATGTCTGGGTAGTAGACGAAGTCGATGACCGGTTGGAGGAGGTCAGCGAAACCGGAGAATATCTCAACGAGTATGGGAGTAAAGGCACGGGCAATGGCCAGCTTTCCCAGCCCGTTGCGATTGCCTACGATAACGGCAACCTGTACGTGACCGAAGCGACGAACGAGCGTGTCCAGGAGTTCTCTACCGCAGGCGCCTACGTCTCAAAGTTCGGTTCAGAAGGCACCGGCAACGGCCAGTTCAAGGTGCCCTATGCGATAGCGGCCGGTCCAACCACGAACGAGCTGTACGTCACCGACCGCCAAAACAATCGTGTAGAGGTCTTCACATCGGCGGGCAAGTTCCTGGCCAGTTTCGGCTCCAAGGGCAAAGGCAACGGCCAGATGGAACTGCCTACAGGCGTCGTCGCGAACACAGGCGAAACGCTCTATATCAGTGACCACACCAACGAGCGAGTCGATAACTGGACAGGGCTCGCCGCGAAGGTCACGAAATACACCTATGACGCCAATGGGAACGTGGAATCGGAGACCGATCCAAACGGCGACACAACGAAATACACCTATGACGCCGACAATGAGCAGACAAAGGTCGAAGAGCCAACGGGGCGGTCACGGAAACGGGATACGACGGTGCTGGCCAGGTGACCAGCCAGACCGATGGCGATAAACATACGACCAAATACGTTCGCAACGTCCTAGAGCAGGTGACAGAAACGACAGACCCGTTGCTTCGTACGACGACAAAGGAATATGACCCGGCGGGCAACCTAAAGATGGTTACGGATCCCGCCAAACGAACCACGATCTACACGTATGACAGAGATAACCGGCTTACAGGGGTCAAATACTCCGATGGTAAAACGCCATCCGTCAAATACGAATACGATAAAGACGGCAACCTCACCGTAATGGTCGACGGTACGGGCACAACGAACTACACCTACGATCAGCTCGACAGGCTCACGGAAACCAAAGACGGTCACGGTGACGTCTCAAAACACGAATACAACCTGGCGAACGAGAACACCGCCATCACCTACCCAAACGGCAAGACGGTGACGCGTTCGTACGACAAAGCCGATCGTTTGGAAAAGATCACCGACTGGCTTTCCAATGCAACGAAATTCACGTACGATGCCGACTCTAACCTCGTGAGGACAATCTTCCCGACGAGCACCGGGAACGAAGACACATACGCCTACAACCTAGCTGACCAGATAAGCGAAATCAAAATGCTCAAGGGCACCGAAACCCTCGCGTCGGTCATCTACGCGAGAGATGCAGGTGGGCAAATCGCCAGCGCGATCGACAAAGGCTTGCCGGATGGCGAAATCACCGAAACGACCTACGATCAGAACAACCGCGTCACGAAATCCGCCGGCACGAGCTACGAATACGACCTGGGGAACAACCCGACGAAGATCGGCTCTAGCACTTACAAATACAACAGCGCCAACGAGCTTGAAAGCGGCACGGGCGTCGCCTACACTTACGACGAAATGGGCGAGCGCACCAAAGCCACTCCGACGATCGGGCCAGCCACAACCTACGGCTACGACCAGGCCGGACGCATCACATCGGTTATGCGTCCGAAAGAAGGCGAAACTAGCGCGATCGAAGACTCCTACACCTACGACGGCCACGGTCTACGAGCATCGCAGACCGCGAGCGGCGTAACGACCTACTTCGCATGGGACCCCACCGAAAAGCTCCCACTGATCCTAAGCTACGGCTCCCACTCATTCATCTACGGACCCGAAGGCCTTCCCATCGAGCAGATTAACGGCGAAGAAAAAGTCCAGTGCCTGCACCACGACCAGCAAGGATCGACACGCGTGATCACCGGCTCAACCGGCACAGTCGAAGGGTCCTACACATACACTGCCTACGGAGCGGTCGAAGGGCACACCGGCACTGCGACCGCAGCGCTGGGCTACGATGGGCAGTACACGAACAGCGACACCGGGCTTATCTACCTACGAGCAAGGACCTACGACCCAGTCACAGCGCAGTTCATGACTGTGGACCCCGAAGCGGAAAAAACTAACTCACCGTACGGATACGCCCAGGACGACCCGCTAACCATTGGCGACCCCACGGGCCTAATACCTTGGTCCCCAAAGGTCAAACAAGCGGTCGCCGTGTGCCGCTCATGGAAGGCATGGCACAGCAAGAAGAGCCCATTCTATGGCAATCACAATGTTTACTATGCGTGCCTGGACCTGCTAAGTCTTCCATCGGAAGTGTACGGCACCAGTGGGACTACTTCGCTGTCGACCTTTGTAAAGGTAGGATTGGGGTGCTCCTTGGGCGGTGCCACTGTGTCGCAGGTCACGAGGAGTGCGGCTCGTGTGCCGGAGGCTGTCGGAGTTTATGTCGCCTTCTGCGGCGGTTATGTATTCGGTGAAATGGTGGCTGATCCGGTACTTCACAAACTCGCCCCCTCGATATTTGCAGAATGATAGATTTTCTTAGACACAGAAGTAGTGACTTTTGGCTATCTGTATCGGTAACGGCACTGTTTATAGTGGGTATTGAGTATGTCATACGGTTGCTGATATGGCCCTCAGCGGGCACGGGCCGGAATATCGTATGGGGTATCCAAATAATGACGCTCATTGTATGCATCGGAACCCTTTTTCGTTGGGCCTCGCTGCGCGAAAGGGATAAGAGGGGGCCAGACTCCGACCTGTAGTCCGGTTAACGGCTCACTACCAACGGTGTTTGCAAAATGATGTCTCGGTTTAATTCTTGTGGTTTTTGGGAACGTGCGTGGATAGCTGCGTCCCTTACACTTGCTGCGACTTATGCTCTACGGTAGTTTGTGTTGCCTTCGAGTGGATTTGACTTGGAAATGGTAGAGGGTATCCAGATCGTGGTAGCCTGCGTAGCGATATTCGCTATATTTCGTTGGGCTGTTTTGCGAGAAAGAGAGAACAAATCAAAGTATTCCGCCGGTGAATGAGCCGGTCGTGCAGTTTCTGAAGTCCCGTAACGGTGATTTCTGGCTATCAGTCGCGATGATGGCGATATTGATGCTTGTGGCTTGTTACGCACTGCGGGTATTTGCGCTTCCGTCAACGGTGTCGCGCAAGATGTAGTAAAGCTTGTGCAGCTGGTGACGGCCGTAGTGGGTATAGGGGCTGGGTTTAGGTGGGCCGTCTTGCGGGAACGGGATCAGGGGCGGCGATCGAACAAAGGTGCCAGTGGGCAAGGGTGAGCGGCCGGTGGTGGGCGCGGTGTTTGTCCGGTGACACGGGCGATCGGGGGAGGCCCCGACGCCGTAGCTGCTGCCGGGACTTTCTGTGTGGGATACGACGGAGGTAACCTACTTATACGCCCGTTTCTGCATAAAATCCTACCGACGGTGTTTGAATGATGTCATTTAAGCAACGAATGCCTGCGTCGTACCACGCTGGAGTGGTACTACTTCTACTGGCCGTGGCGGTCCGTGTCCTCCGTGAAATAGCAGGTATAGAAGGCTCAAGCGCTACGGTCCTGATTGGCATCGAGCTAGCCTTGGGCTTTGGCGCTGTGGTGAGCTTGTTTCGATGGGCTATCCTGCGCGAAAAGGAGGGAAAAAAGTCGGGCACTTAGATGTTAGTACTGCTCCCACGGTGTTTTTTAGAGATTCGCATTCGCAGAACCGTAGCACCGCGCCTACTGCCGTTGCCTGGACATCGCGGTCCCAACGTCGATTGTGCGACTGCCATCTGGCTGTGATCCTAGCCTGAGATTGCAGCCACGGGCTGAGTAAGGCCGTATAGTTGCGGCTACCAGAACTACTCAATAGGAGTCGTTATGAGCTCACCACCGGACGCTAAGCGGGATCTACTTATTGCTTGGATGAAGCAATGCTTTGATGCTGCCGGCTTGGAGGCGAGTGAGAAAGAGGCGCATTCGTACGCGGCGATCACCGCAACTGAAATCATAGATGAAGGCCTCGTCCCGTTCGCGGAAGGAAACTCAATACCTCATGGTGCAGGCTCCAACACGGTTGCCGGAGGAAGTCCCGTCCCCAGGGTTTCTCGCCTATCTCCGATCAGTGCCCGAGGATGCGCCTGCGAGGCTCGATGCCTTTGACGAGATTTTTCAGCGCTTCGTCGATCTAACGGCGACGGTGGAGGCTGCGGGCGAGTCCGGTGCCCTGTCAAATGCCGCCCAGGACCCTGTGCTCACTCGCGGCGCACCCGAATATCTCCGAGCCGACAACGGCCCGAGCTGATTGCGTGGGCGCTACGCGACTATTGTCGCCTCGCAGGCACGAAGACTGCCTACATCGAGCCCGGCAGCCCGTGGGAGAATCCGTTCGTTGAGTCGTTTAACGGCCGGTTGCGAGACGAGCTGCTGAACATCGAGGAGTTCGGGTCGCTCACCGAGGCGAAGCTCATCATCGAGGACTGGCGAATCGAGTACAACACCTACCGGCCGCATTCAGCGCTGGACGGACTCACACCCACCGAATACGCAGACACCGCTACCGACAACAAACAACCAGACTGCGCATAGACCCTTGATCTGGACCACCTACAGGGACCCCGCCAGCACCCTCACCTCTCAAACCCGAATTCGCTCGCACTGAGTTCGGCCGATGTACCGCTCGCGGGAGGTGTTGGCGACGAACCTGCGGTGGCAGATGATCGCCCGGCTCGCGTCGCATCAGCACGTGCGGCGCCCCGACAAAGCACACATGCCCCGGGTCCTTTGGTACCCCCGGAGTCGAGCCGCCCGGAGGGATGACGCACACCCGAGCGGACGCGGACCTTATGGTGCTCGGACATTTGCGCGCCATGCGCAGCCTTTCCGGAGCGTAGGACGGGCAGGCCGGCCCGCACTTGAGCGGGCTTGCGACGTTCGATTCCAGGTGCGATATGCGACCACGCCAGCAAAGCGACGACCAACGCTACAAGCATGATCGAGATAAAGACGATGACCCGTCGTGGCCGCTGCCTGCCCGAACCCCCCTGGACGCGCAAGACACGCGCGCCCTTATCGAAGCCGTGAGGTTCAGTCTGATCTTCGTGATCTGAAAACGGGCCCACATCAGAAACCGTCCCCTTAGCCTCCTCGAACATCCGTCCAGCCGGCCCGCGCGCTTTCCTCGCGACCATCAGGTCGGTGGGACCATAGGCTCCGACCTAGCTTGTCAGTTTCAACTAGCCAGCTGGCGATGACGACGAGCAAGAGCTCATGTCAAGGGGACCCGTAAGGGCAGCGAAACGTGAGGTCAATGCTCGCCCATGTGCAAGTAGTTCTGGAGGAGCGCTACCCGCAGTGGCCAAGTCGGAGGAGAGAGGCTTCAAGAGCCCATCGACTTCGGAGGCCGTAGTCAACAGCTCGTGATAACTATTCTGCTCGGAAGCCGGCGGGGCAAGCTTGGAAAGGTCCGCTAGCTCGTGAGCACCGATTTCTTCCAAGCGTGGGATCGCCAGTCTCATGCCCTGCGCGTTCTGCACGTGCAAAGCGTTCTCTTCTGACTTTGCACGTTCGCAGATGGCGTTTCCTTGACTCGCCAGCTCCGCGGCGCTCAGCGGACTCCCGCTCGAGCCACCGCAGCCGCTAAGCGCAAGGCTTACAAACATCGCAACTATCGAGAAGAGCATTAGCGGCCGCATCAGTCGGTTTACTCGACAGTGTTTCGGTCGGCCTTTACTCGCGCATGTTTGCGGCTGCTAGTCCAGTCGGGCAGCGAGGATACACCCGCGCCAGTAGCCCCTGAGTCTCCAATCGCAGCAGCCTGCGACGACACGTCCGAGCACCTGAGAAGAACAGCAGGCAAAGCTCTGATGTGAACAGGGGCTCGTGTTGGCAGAGACGGTCCAGGAGATCCCTGTCACGAACCGTTATGACGGGAAGACTTGACATCACAGCCGACCACCACGAACAGGAAACGAGATCTGATTGTCGGGATCGGCGCCGGAGCCAAGAGTCGTGTCGTGGTGCGTGAATGTGGACGCCGAGGGTGCTCCGTCGGATGGAGCGTCGTGTGAAGCACCGAACGGAGCACCGTCAACATCGAACATTTCGCCTGGCGCGTCTGCTTGAGCGCGTCCAATCGGCGGCGATTCGATCCGCCCATACCGTGACCGGATCGTCTCCTCGACCGCTCGCCGTTCTGTCGCGTTCGCGCGGGCGCGCGCCCGTACCGACCCGGCCGTATCGCCGGGCGACGGCTCTGGAGCCGGCAGCGTCGTCGCTGTCGCAGTCGGCAGCTCCCGGCCGTCGTGCAGCACGCGGGCGGCGATGGTGTAAGAGCCGAGGTGCTGTAGGTCGTAGGCGTTCAGGCGCGGCTCGAAGTGGGCCGCCATGCGTTTGGCGTCAAGCCCTTGCAGCGCGAAGCACAGCTTGGTTTGGCAGTTCGCGTCGATCGCCTCCAACAACCCGTGATCGGCGACCTGCGCGAGATGTTGGTGAGCGAGCACGAAGCCCAACCCGTAACCCCGTGCCTGCGCCAGCGCTGTCGCCATCCCCTGCGGCAGGTGACAGAAGCGGTGATACTCATCCACCAGACACAGAAACGGTGGCCGATCGGAATGAGCGACCGGGCCGAGGCGCTGCGCGGCCTGCCAGACCCGGTGAAGCAGCACCGACCCGATCAGGTCCGCCGCGTCCTCACCCAAAGTTTGCGGCAACGACACCAGCAACCACCGCCCACCTCCGATCAATTGCCACATGTCCGGCGCGGCCTGCTGGCACAGCATGTTCCGCAACGCCCTGTTGCCAAGCAGCGCTCGCAGCTTGTTCGACAACGGTGCAAGCGCCTGTACCCGCGCCGGCTCGCTGAGCGTTTGCCATTGGCGCCAGAACACGTCAAGCGCCACCGGGTCGCTCGTGCGGTAACGCGACAGCTCGCTAGGATCGGACAGCAGTAGGAGCACGTCAGCCAACGTCGGCGCGGCGCTCGCAGGATCATGTCCGCTGAGCAGCGTCGTCAGCGCGGAGCGAAGGATGTCCTCGGTGCGTGGTCCCCAAAACCGGGAGAACAGCCGCGCGAAGATTCCGCAGATCGCTTGGGCCTGCGCCTCGCCTTCGCCGGCCGGACAGGCCAGCAGATTCAAGGCCGGTGGAAAGGTGGTGTCGCCGAGGTCGAGCAGATCGACCCGACCGACCTGCTCCTGGGGTATGCGGGCGAGGATGAGGTTCGTCAGCTCGCCGGTCGGGTCGAGCACGACGCCGCCCATCCCGGCGCGAATCGCCTCGACCATCATGTTCAGCAACAGCGTGCTCTTGCCGCGCCCGGTCGGTCCGAGCACGTGGGCGTGCTGCAGGAGGGCGCGCGGCTCGATACCCAGGTCACGGTCAAACCCGGATCGGTTGCTGCGACCCAACAGCAGGCCATGCGTCGGCGCGTCGCTGACGGGAGCAATCCGTCGAGCGGGAGCCTCCCCAAACGACAAGGGCGCGAGCGCGGACTCCTCTGGTATGGCAACCAACGCCGCAACCTCACCACAACCCAACACCAGGGGCGGCCGAAGCGCGGGCAGACAACGAGCCAGCCGCCGAGCACAGGACGGCTCTCGTGATCGGCGCAGTCCCCCAAGCTCGTGGTACTGCCCGAACGCCGCCAGCAAACCTGTCAGTCGTCCACGCGCCCGGCGGCGCCCAGGAGCCCACGAGGCAACCCTGACCGTCACCGCGAACAGCGGCTGTGAGACCTTCACCTCGATAGCACGCGCACGCTCCACCGCAAACGGATCAGTCGCCTGAAACGGACGAGACGCAGTCCGCGCGGCGCCGCGACCATGACCCGAGCTGGCCACGAACACGTCCACCATCCCGCCCGCGAACGAGACGACCGAATTGAGCAAGCCCACAAAGCCCCCCACATGCAGCTCTCGACCAGCCCGCAGACCGGCAGCCTCGCGCAGCGCACGATGACGAACCGACCGAGCCGGAGCCTGCAACACCATCTGAACCGCGCCGCCCTCGCCCGCGGCCTGCGCTCGCAACGCAGCCAACAACTGGCCGGCTGGATCGACCCCATGATCCACCCGCAACGGCAGAAACCGGGAAAGCGTCGCTACAAGGCCCGCCGCTCGCACGCACGCCGCGCCGGCCGTCGGCACGGGACCAACCGCAGCGGTCGCGTCCTGCACCATCGCACCTCCCAGCGCCTGCTCAAGCGCCGCCCGTACCTGCGCCGCAGGCACACCACCCGAGACAAACAGAGCCAAGGTGGCGCGATCCTCGTCCGAGCGTACCGACAAACCAACCCACGGCCACGCGCCAAACCAGCGTCGTGGCAAACCCTGCGCCAACGTCCGCAGAAACGCCTCCAGCGCCCGCCGCGACACCCGCTCCCCCAAACGCACCTCAAACCAGCAGCCCGATGCCGCGAGACGACGCCGATCCCACAAATGACCGAGCGACACTAGCGCGGCAACAGCCACCAGCGCCGCCCCCAAGACGAGGGCTACGCCGCCGTACGCCGACACCGCGTGATGGTCGAACGCCGCGCCGCCGCTCGACCGCCCGCCGGGCGCGCCCAGTAAGGGGCGCGCCGCCGTATGGGCGTGACGAGCAAGAGAACCACGGTCGAAACTGGCCATGGGCCAAAGCTACGTCCAGCGCGACCAAAACACCACAAGCGGACATCATGTGAAAGCGATCGCGTACATCAACTATGAAAGCGAACGTTTTCATAGTTGTGAGCAAACGCCGTCAAACCTCGTCTATTCGGCTCACTCTCGGCGGGTTTTTCCCTCACGAGCGCAGCTCGTCAGCCCGCCGTGCGGCGACCGTCGGGAAGACGAACTCGCCGAGACGATGCAACAACCCCCGCTCCTGCAAACGCGCGACGGCATCGATGACGCCGAGCCGATCACCGATCACGCGGACAAGCTCGTCCACGCTCCACGGATACCCACTCCCATCGCTCAGCATCAAGACGAGCAACAGCCCGTCGCGATCCTCCTCGCTGACGCCCTTCCGCTCTGAAGTCTCGCTATGCAGCTCATCAACGTTGTCCATGACACGGCTCCCTTTCTGGTCAGGGGCACCGAGAACGCAAAGGAAGACACAACCGCAGACAGCTACGGTACGGCCGTGGCATCGAAGCACGCACTTCGGTGTCCATCCGGCCGGGCGGGTGCGTAAACACCCGTCCGGCCAACAAATGATTTGTCAACACGCGGCGATCAGACCAGAGCCGCGGACAGACCTCAAGCCACCGCCTTGCGTCGCCCGCTGCACTCGCTCGCCACAAGACAAGCGGACATGCTCGACGTCGCGAATCGCCCAGACGCGCCGAAGGCCTCTGCAACGGTTTTGCAATGGATTCCGCGCCGCGCTGCAACGGTTCTGCAACGCGGACGCCGCCGAACACCCGCGAACGGCTGCGAACCGACTCCCCCTGGGGCCCGTGTTTGCGGGCCGTTTCGTCCGTGTTCGCTGCGCTTCGTCCTACGTGAACCAATCGGGGCGCCCGGATTCGAACCGGGGACCTCGCCGACCCGAACGGCGCGCGCTACCAGGCTGCGCCACGCCCCGACGCAAACCGAAGTATCCCACACCCCGGGCGCGAACCTGGGGAACGTGGTCCGAGCCAGTGAGCATCCGCAGGAGAGAGCATCCCGGGCCCAGCAAGCGGCGCCCGCAACCCCAGACGAACTGGGCCGACCTCCCGCGCGGACCACGGTCCACCGAGGTCGCTAAGGTCGCGCCATGCCCTGCCAGCTGACGGACGTGATCGCCGAGCTTGACAAGCTGCTCCAGCCGGGGCGTTTCAAGGACTATTGCCCGAATGGTCTGCAGGTGCCGGGAGGGGCCAAGGTGGCGAAGGTCGCCACCGGCGTGAGCGCGAGCGCCGAGCTGTTCGAGCGAGCGATCGCCGAGCACGCCGACCTGCTGGTGGTCCACCATGGCCTCTTCTGGGGCTCGGGGCCCACGCCGATCGACGCCCGCATGAAGCGCCGCCTGAAGCTCCTGTTTGACGCCGACATGAGCCTCGCCGCGTACCACCTCCCACTCGACGCCCACCTGCAAATGGGCAACAACGCGCTCATCGCCCGCGCCCTGGGTGCCGACACACTCGAGTCCTTCGCGATGCACGAGGGTGAGCCGATCGGATTCGTCGCACGCTTCGCCGGCGAGGGCATTGAGGCCACGAACCTCTTCGCGCGAGTAGCCACACTCACAGAGCGGACTCCGCTCGTGTTCGACGCCGGCCCCGCACGGGTGCACAGCGTCGCGATCGTGTCCGGGGCCGGTAACGACTACCTGGCGGACGCGGTGGCAGCGGGTGCCGACGCGTTCCTCACGGGCGAGCCAGCGGAGCGCGTGATGACCGAAGCCCGGGAGGCCCCCATCCACTTCATCGCCGCGGGCCACTACGCCACCGAGACGTTGGGGGTGAAGCGCCTCGGCGAGCACTTGAGCGAGCACTTCGACGTGGAGCACATGTTCATCGACGTGCCCAACCCCATATAGCGGTCCGACCTTCGACCGGCGTGGATTCTAGGAGTCCGACCGTAGGTCGGCGTCGGCTTGCACGCCCGCTCGCATACATGGGAGCGGCCCAATTGGGCACCCACCCCACGACCCCCAGCTTGCGGAAATCCCACGTTGCATGCATCCGGGCGCGGAGGTATACGTACGCGTAGGCAATCCATCCCGATAGGAGGATCTACCGATGGCGAATCACTTGACGCCCAGCGAGCTCGCCCGCGAAGCCGGCTTGGAGCGCAAAGAAGTGCTCTCGAAGTGCCTTGAGAACGGTGTTCCGATCTTCAGGGGGCGCATCGACAAGAGCCTGTTCATGGCGAGCATTCGCCAGGGTAGGTCGCAACAGCGCTCGGCTAACGCTGAAGCCTGATCGGAGCGGCTGGCTCGGCAGCCAGATGTCCGTGGCTCTTCGTACCCAAAGTCCCTAACATCCAAAGGGTTCATCGGGGTCGTCGAGGAGGAGAGTCGCAAAATGGAGGCCAGCGCCACAGAGTCGAGTACCGCGTCGCACACCATCGCCGACCTGATCTCGCGCTCGGCGCTCGAGCACGGAGACCAGGCTGCCGTGCGCTACAAGCACGACGGTGCGTGGCGGGACGTGACGTACAAGCAACTGGCGGACATCGTTGAGGAGATCGCCCTCGGCCTGATCGATCTGGGAGTGGAGGCAGGCGAGCGCGTGTGCATCCTCGCCAACACCCGTCCCGAGTGGTCTTACGTGGATATGGCGATCACCTCTGTCGGTGCGGTGGTGGTGCCGATCTACCAGACCAACTCACCCGAGGAGTGTCTGTGGGTGATCTCCGACTCGGGCGCGAGCGCGATTGTGTGCGAGGACGACGCCCAGCTCGCGAAGATCGCGCAGATCCGCGATCAGGTGCCCCACCTGCGCACCGTGATCGCGATAGATGCCCCGACCGCCGACGCCGCGATACCCGCCGTCGCGCTCGATGAGGTGCGCGAGCGTGGGCGCTCCCACGACGCGGCCGAGCTCCGGACGCGCCGCGAAGGGGTGCGTCCGGAGGACCCGTTCACGTTCATCTACACCTCCGGTACCACCGGCCCGCCGAAGGGTTGCGTGCTAAGCCACGGCAACTACGCATCGATGATGGAGATGCTGCGCGGGGTCAGGCAGATCGAGGACGACGAGGTGATCTACCTCTACCTCCCGCTCGCGCACGCCTTCGCGCTGCTGATCCAGCTGGGGGCGTTCGACCTCGGCGCCACGATCGCCTACTTCGGCGGCGACACGAAGCAGATCGTGGGTGAGCTGATGGAGGTCAAACCGACCTACCTTCCTTCGGTGCCACGCATCTTCGAGAAGATCTACACGCTTGCCAACGCCGCCCTGCAATCCAAGCCGGAGGAGGAGCAGGAGGAAGCCCGTCAGGCAATCGAGCTCGGGGGGAAGGTGCGCGAGATGCAAGCCCGCGGCGAAGAGGTACCGGCGGAGCTGATGGCTCCCTTCGAAGAGGCCGATGAGAAGCTATTCAAGAACGTGCGCGCCATCTTCGGGGGCAATGTGCGCCACGCGGTCAGCGGCGCCGCCCCGATCTCCAAGGAGATCCTCGAATTCTTCTGGGCCGCGGGCGTGCCGGTGCTCGAGGGGTATGGCATGACCGAGACCGCCACCGCCGCGACCGTGTGCACCGTCGAGGACCACAAGTTCGGCACGGTCGGCAAACCGTTCCCGGGCGTGGAGATCAAGATCGCCGAGGATGGGGAGGTCCTGATCAAGGGCCCGAACATCTTCCAGGGCTACCACAACAACGCCGACGCCAGCTTCGGCTCAATCGACCAAGGGTGGTTGCACACCGGGGATCTCGGCTCGCTCGACGAGGACGGCTTCCTGTCGATCACCGGGCGCAAGAAGGACATCATCATCACGGCGGGCGGCAAGAACATCACGCCGGCGAACCTCGAGAACGATCTCAAGCAGTGCCGGTGGATCTCACAAGCGGTGATGCACGGCGACCAGCGTCCCTACCCGGTGGTGCTGATCACGCTCGACGAGGAAGAGATCGCCGGGTATGCGCGAGAGAACAATCTGCCCGAGGACACGGCGAAGCTGTGCGAGGAGTCCGCGGTACGGGAGATGATCGGCGAGCAGGTGGAGCGCGCCAACCGCCGCTACGCCCCCGTGGAGCAGGTGAAGCGCTTTACGATCCTCCCCCACGACCTGACCCAGGAGACGGGCGAGCTCACTCCCACGCTCAAGGTGAAGCGCAACATCGTGGCCGAGAAGTACGCCGACGTGCTCGACGCGCTGTACGCAGGCTAGAGCTCCAAGAACGACGAATAGCCGTTTACGGCCAACTCTCCGAGTACGCCGCCAAGCACCTCCGGGCTCCAGTCATCGGGGGCGGCGAGCATCGTGCGCACGCCGGCCTCACCGATCCCTATGAGCGTGTGCGCGACGAACTGCGCGACGGCGTCGAGTCGCTCATCGGGAATGCGCCCTTGCAGCCAGGCCCGAGCCGCCTCGGCTGTCGCGGTGATCTGGCGATCTCGTCCATAGCGCACTCGGGCATCAATGATCGCGTCGGCATCACCCTCGCCGAGCAGCGCGATCCGATATGCCCGAGGGGTCTCCCGCACCGCACTGAGCATCGAGGTGAACCCCGCGATTAGCATCGCCCGCACGTCTCCTGAGCGCCTACCGGAAGCCAGCGCCGTGCCGAATTGCGCCAGCATACGCTGCTCCTCCCTGTCCAACAATGCTCCAAAGAGCTCCGCCTTGCTCTCAAAGCAGGCGTACACCACGGGCTTGGTGATACCTGCGGCGCGAGCCACCGCCTCCATCGATGTTCCTCGATAGCCATGCTCGAGAAACAACTCAAGCGCGATGTCGAGAATCATCGGTCTTCGCCGCTCCGGGCCGAGATGGGCGGCGCGAGGACGCTGGGCTCGTGGCGTCTGAGAGGAACTTGCAGACATCTTCCTACTACGGTAGCTTCTGGCGGTACCGGGATGCTAGACGAGGCTATGAGACCACTTAAAAACAGGCACAGCGGTTGGGGAAATCGTCGATGCGCACCGTCCTGTTCGATATGTCGCCCAAGGATCGACGTTTAGCTGCGAACATAGAATCCGATGCGCACCGATCCCACTGAGACCGGCGGCCTCTTCGTCGGTCGCCGACCCGGCACAGCCCCTACACGCTTTCGCGCACTTCCTGAGCGCGGCAGCAGCTCCAGGCAGCGGATAGACAACACACTCGCAAAGCTGCTATTCGTGGGGATGATCGTGGGTAGCCTGCTGTGCTGGGGGCCGATACCGCTTGCTTGCTTGTGGATCAGCGCCCAAGCCAACTACCTTACGGGGAGCGTGTCCTTTGGAGTGCTGATAGCGCTCGTGGCCCTGGGCGTGCTCTTGTTCGGGACGCTGATGATCCTCAGGCGTCTTGACAACGCATGGATTCTCGTACGGCGCGCTGCCGGCCACGACCAGCGCACGGGCGCTCTTGGGCGGATATTTGGCGTCACTGCCGCCATCTGCGCTGCGGCGTTCTCGTTCTGGTTCGTGGTGATCCACGGTCCGGGATCGAGCACCACACCGGGCAATTCGCCGTGAGCTGCCGCCAGCACTCCCTGCGACACATCCCCACGGCAAGCTCGCGGAGAGGCGGGTAGCCACCGTGGGGCTGCTCGACTACTACAAGCAGTTCGAGGGGATGTCCGAGGAGGAAGTCAACAGCGGACTGCGCGAGGAGGCAGCTGAGCGCAGGCGCAAGGCGCTCACGCGCGTGGAGACGCTCGACCTCTCGCAGACCACTTGGCCCGATCTGCCCCATCCCGACGTCGTGAGCGCGATCACGTTCGTGGCCAGGCGCGGGATGCAGCGCTATCCACACATGCGCGGGTCACAGTTGCGAGCGAAGCTCGCCCAGCGTCACGGCGTCGACCCTGCGCGGCTGATCGTGGGCAACGGGTCCGCTGAGCTGCTGAGCGCCGCGACACGAGCACTGATAGAGCCCGGGCAGGAGCTGATCACGTCGTGGCCGTCATACCCGCTGTTCCCGATCATGGCGCGTCGCGCGCACGGGCGTGCGGTGCCGGTGAGCGGTGGCGTGGACGCTCTGCTGGAGGCGGTGGGCGAGAGCACACGCGTGGTTGCCCTCGCTAGCCCCAACGACCCCACCGGCGAGCTGCTGCCCACGAGTGAGCTGGAACGACTGCTCTCGGCACTGCCGGAAAACGTGGGCGTACTGCTCGACGAGTCGCTCATCGAGTTCGCCGACGCGCAGCCAATCGACTCCTCGGTGGCACTGCTTGAGAACAACCCTCGCCTGCTCGTGTTTCGCAGCTTCTCCAAGGCGTGGGGACTGGCGGGGCTGCGCTGCGGCTATGCGCTCGGGGGGCCCAGCGCAGAGAAGCTGCTCGCCGAGCTCGAACCAGACCTCGGCGTCAGCGAGATCTCCCAGGCAGGGGCGCTCGAGTCGTTGCGCAACTGCTCCGAGCTGCTTGAAAAGCGGGTGCGGCGCGTGTCCAAGGAGCGCGCCGGCCTGACCACCGCGCTGCGCCAGCGCGGGTTCGAAGTGTCAGACAGCCAGGCCAACTTCCTGTGGGTGGCCCACCAGACCCTAGATGGCGGCGAGCTCGCCGCGCGCCTCGCGCGATCCGGTGTTCTCGTTGCGGCAGGCGAAGCGCTCGGTGAGCCGCGCCACGTGCGCATCACGATCCGCGACGAAGCCACCTCGACGCGTCTCCTCAACGCGATCGACCGCGCCCTCGCCTGACCGAAACGCTCGCCAGAAAGCTGACCGTGAATGGTCGGCGCCTCGCGTGAGCAACACGCTCGTCGTGTACGAGCGATCGTGGATGGTTTGGATTGGGGGTCGTTCCCGTGGTGAGTGGACGCGATGCGCCACTACCCAGCGGAGCCGGACTGGCGCAACAGGGCCCCGGTGGTGCCTTCCAGAATTTTGCGCCATGCACCCACTTGCTCCTCTTCGGCCTCAAAGTGGTTCACGACGCGGCGCACGCGGCGCTCTGAGATCTCGATGCCGTGCCGGGCCCAGATCTCGCTGTAGCGCTCGTATTCGTTGAGCAGGTGGTAGGTCACCGACTGGAAGCCGTGACGGGCGATGTCGATGCGCGAGGAAAAGCTCATGATCGAGGTCTCGAACATCAGCGCATCGGTTGGCTCGGGCTCGATCAGCACGATGTCCACGCCGGGATAGCGCTCCTCCCACATCGCGGCCAGCTCGTGCAGACGGCGATGGCCGAGCAGCTTGAACGCCTGATAGCCGATCTTGGAGAAGCCCATGTCGGAGATGCGTCGCGTGGGAGGCCCGTCGGTGCCGTCCTCCCGCTCGTTCACGAATGGGACGATCGGATTGATCACAACCACAAGCGCCGCCCCCGCCTCCACGGCGATGTCGAGGTTGGTGGTGGACACGATCCCGCCGTCGATCAACTCGCGATCGCCGATTTTGACCGGCGCGTAGACCATCGGCAGGGCTCCCGAGGCGCGCACGGCGGTTGAGATCGGGACATCCTCGAAGCCGTCGGCCCCGAACACGACGCGCTCGCAGGAGTCGAGGTCGGTGGCCACGAGATACAGCTCGTGGGCGAGCGCGCGGAAGTCGTCGCTACGCCCTTCCTCAGCGAGCACCTTGTGCAGGTAGCGCTCAATGCCCTCGCCGGTGTAGGCGCCGCTGGGTAGCACCTCGGCGAGCCCGAGCAGGATGTCGATCAGCGAGACCTGACCGAGCTGAGGGAGCAACTGACGCGCGAGCGCGGCTACCCGTAGTGGCAGACGCACGCCGGTGCGCAGCACCTCGCCGATGTTCAAGCGCAGCAGATCGCCGAGGTCGATGTCCCTGAAGGCCTGGGGCCCCTGATGGGTGACGACGCGCATCATCTCCTCGGGGGTGACCCCGTTGGCGCACAGCGACGCTACGAACGCGCCCGCAGAGGTGCCCACGTAGACGTCGAACTGGTTTATCGTGCGGTTGGCGGCGAGCAGATCTAGGGCGCGCAACGCTCCGATCTCATACACGCCGCCGGTAAAACCGCCACCACCGAGCACCAGGGCGGTCTTGTCGCGGCGGGGTCCGCTGCGCTTGGATGTTCTCGCGGGAGCGCTCCGCTTGGAGGGCGAGCGTGTTCTAGGGCCCGAAGCCCCCTTGGCGACCGCTTTCAAATCGACAACCTCGCCCATGAATACTGATTGTACGTACTGTTACGTGGTAATCCCGGGCTTCCACCGCACCGAGACGAGCCAACCTTACTGACAATGCGCTTCTTCCCCGTCCTCCAGTTGCCTAACGCCGTCGTGCTTGGACCGTCCAGATCGCGTCCTATCGCCCGCCGCAGCAGGAGCTGGACGTTCGCACGCCACAACAGCAGTCGAGCGCTCACGCGCCTCAACAGGAGTTGGGCACTCGGCACGCGGCTCGTGAGCTCGACCGCGGCGCTCACCGCCATCGCAGCATTCGCCGCCGCCACGCCCGCGTCCGCGGCACCCATCGCCCGTGGCGCGGTCACGGGCGATCTGTCCCATCAGATGGCGATCGCGGGATCGCGGTCAGGGGCCTATGTATACGACCTGAGCACCGCCACACCGCTGTTTTCCGAGCGCGCCACAGTCGCGCATCCGCCGGCGTCCGTGGAGAAGCTGTACACGGCCACCACCGCGCTCGAGCTGATGGGACCGACGGCAGCGCTCTCCACGAGCGTGCTCGGCACTGGACACCTTGGCTCGGACGGAAGCTGGGAAGGCAACCTGTACCTGCGCGGAGGCGGCGACCCGACGTTCGGCAGCGCCTCGTTCGTGGAGAGCCACTATGGCGGACAGGGAGCTACTGTGAGCAAGCTCGCCGCCCTTGTGAAGGCCGCCGGTGTGCACAGCGTCACTGGCACCGTGAACGGCGACGAGTCCTACTGGGATTCCCTGCGCGGCGAGCCGGCGAGCGACTACGCATTCGACCCCTACCTCGAAGGCGACCTCAGCGCGCTGGCGTTCAACCGCGGCGAAACGGGATCGCAACGAGGAGCGCACGCACCGGCGGCCTATGCGGCGCTCGAGCTGCGTGGGGCGCTCCGAGCGCAGGGAGTCACGGTGCACGGGGGTGGCGCTGCGAGCGCTCCGGCGGGAGCCGCGGTAATCGCGACCGAGAGCTCCCCCACGCTCGCCACGCTGCTCGGGCTCACGCTACCACCGTCGGACAACTTCTTCGCCGAGACACTGCTGAAGGACATCGGCGCTCGCTACGGCGGCGCTGGCACCACCGGGGCCGGCGCAGCGGTGGTGCGCGCCACGATTGCGCGCCTCTTTGGACTGCATCCCTACCTGGTGGATGGATCGGGTCTATCGCACACCGACGCCACCACCCCGGAGGAAGTCGTCGATCTGCTCACGGCGCTCGCTCATAGTCCCCTCGGCACAGCGCTGCGCAGCGACCTGGCGGTGGCGGGAGAGACGGGCACGCTCTCAGAACGAATGCGCGACACTCCAGCAAGCGGACGCTGCCAGGCAAAGACGGGCACGCTCGAAGGCGTGTCGAACCTAGCTGGCTACTGCCAGGCCGCCAACGGCAACGTCCTCGCGTTCGCATTCTTCAACGATGGCGTCGAACTCGGTGAGGCGCACACGATCCAAGACCACATGGCGATCACGCTGGCTCGCTACTGAGCGCCACAGACGACCGGCTACGCATTCGCATATCGCTCAGCGCGTAGGACATCGCCTCCGATGATGCGCGCAGCGCTGGGAAGATCGCAGGAACGACCCCCTATCCCAAAAACGGGCCCTGTCAGCCCTTCTCCAACAGGTCCAGCAGCCCGCCCTCGTCAAGCACGCGCACGCGCAGCCGCTCAGCCTTCTCGAGCTTGGACCCGGGCGCCTCGCCCGCGACCAGAAAGTGGGTCTTCTTCGAGATCGCGCTTGTCACGCGCCCGCCGGCCGCCTGGATGCGTTCGGTGGCCTGCTCGCGCGAGAGCGTTGGCAGCGTGCCGGTGAGCACCACTGTCTTACCTGCCAGCGGACCGCTCGTTGGAGCGGGCCCCGCTTCGGCGAAGCGCAAGCCGATATCGCGCAGGTCGGCGATCAGCAAGCGCATCTGCTCGTCATCCAGCTGCGAGCGAATCGCGGTGCCCATCTTCTCGCCGATCCCCGGTGTCTCGGCGATCTCCTCCGGGCTCGCATCAAGCAGCGCCACGATATTGCGGAAGCGCATCGCCAGGTTACGCCCTGTCACCTCGCCCACCTCCTCGATGCCGAGCGCGAACAGTACGCGCGCGAATGGGCGTTGCTTGGAGGCCTCGATCGCCTGGAGCAGGTTCGCCACCGACAGCTCGCCGAAGCCCTCGAGCTCGAGCAGCTGCTCCTGGTGCTCGCCCAGGCGGTAGAAGTCCGCGGCGTTCTTGACGAGGCCCTGGCGCTGCAGGAGCGCCACCTGCTTCTCACCCAGCCCATCGATGTCCATCGCGCCACGCGAGACGAAATGCTTGAGCAGTTGCCACGCGCGCTCGGGACAAGCGCGGTTGGGGCAGGTGGTGAACACCGAGTCCTTGGGCTTGATCGTGGGCGTATTGCAGAACGGGCAACGACCCGGCGGGCGGGTCACGGGCGGACGGTCCTTGTGCTCCACGACATGCGGCGCCGGCGATACCACCTGCGGGATCACATCGCCCGCGCGAAGCACTATCACGTCCTCGCCGGCGCGAATGTCCTTGCGTACGATGTCCTCCTCGTTGTGCAGCGTGGCGAGCTTGATCGTCACTCCGCCCACGCCCACGGGCTCGAGCACCGCGTACGGGCGCAGGTCGCCGAACTTGCCCACGTTCCACATCACCTTGTTCAGGCGCGTCACCGCCGTGGTGGGCGGGAACTTCCACGCCACGGCCCAGCGCGGGTCGCGACCGACCGATCCGAGACGACGCTGGAGCGCGAGATCGGACACCTTGATCACGACCCCGTCGATCTCGAAGTCGAGCTCTCCGCGACGTTGCTGCCAGCGCAGGCACTGCTCGATCACCTCGTCCTCGCTACGCAGCACCTGGATGTCGCGATTGACCCGAAAGCCGTGCTCACGCAACCACTCGAGCGCTTCCCAATGGGTCTCAAAGGAGAGCTCGGGCGCCACCCCCACCTGGTAGGTCCACATCGAAAGTGGGCGCTCAGCCATCTGTGCGGGATCGAGCTGACGAACTCCCCCGGCGGCCGAGTTGCGCGGGTTCATGAAGGTGGAAAGGCCCTCTTCGGCGCGACGCTCGTTGACCGCGGCGAAGTTTTTGAGGGACATATACACCTCGCCGCGCACCTCCAGCAGCGGGGGCGCGTCATCGATGTGCAGCGGGATCGCGCCGATCGTGCGCAGATTGTGCGTCACGTCCTCCCCCACCTCCCCGTTGCCGCGTGTGGCGCCGCGCTCGAGCACCCCGTCGCGATAGAGCAAGCTCATCGCGAGGCCGTCCACCTTCGGCTCCACCACGTACTCGAAGCGCGTGCGTACGATCCCTTCGCGCCCGAGGTGCGCCTTCATGCGCGCCACCCACGCGCGCAACTCGTCCTCGCTGCGTACGTTGTCGAGTGACAGCATCGGCTCAAGGTGCTCGACCTTCTCGAGGCGACCCACCGGCTCCCCGCCCACTCGCTGTGTGGGCGAGTCGGGCGTCACCAGTTGCGGGTGCTCTGCCTCCAGTGCGCGCAGCTCATCAAGCAGCTTGTCGTAGGCGTCATCGGCGATCTCGGGGTCGTCGTTGACGTAGTACAGGCGCGAGTGGTACTCGAGCTGGGAGCGCAGCTCACCCAGCCGTGCCAGCGTCTGCTCGCTGGGCTCGCCGGCGCTCACGTGTCCTTGGCGACGCTCACGGGTGCCAGCAACGCGCGCAGATCGAAGCCGCGCAACGCCTCCAGCCCCCGACGATCGGTCAGATCGAAATGAATGGGTGTCACCGCCACGCGTCCTTCGGCCACCGCCGCCAGGTCGGTGCCGGGCTCGTCGTGAAAGCCCGGGTCCGCGCCATAGATCCAGTAGCGCGTCCGCTTGGAGGATCCGTCCCCATTGGTCGGCGAACCGTCCTCGTGCGGTGCCACCTTCAGCTCGTCGCGGTAGATGCGCTTACCTAGACTCGCCACCTCGACACCTTGCGGCTCGCCCGCGGGCACGTTGACGTTGAGCAGCGTCCCGGAGGGCATCGGAACGTCCTCGATGCGCTCCACCAGGCGAGCCACAAAGGCCGCCGCGATCCGGAAGTCGAAGCCCCCGTCGTAGCGGAAGTCAAGCGCGCGCCCACGCGACTGCTGAGAGACGGCTATCGCCGGCAGCCCAAGTACCACTCCCTCCAGTGCAGCCGCGACGGTGCCCGAATAGGTGATGTCATCGCCGAGGTTGGCGCCATGGTTGATACCCGCCACCACCAGCTGCGCGTCGAAGTCCTCCACCAGCCCGAGCCGCGCGAGCCGCACGCAGTCAACGGGGGTGCCGTCGGTGGCGTATCCGACGCTGCCGTCGGAGAACGACACCTCCTCCACCCACAACGGGCGGCGCGTGGTGATCGAGCGCGCCATCGCCGAGCGGTTGCCGTCGGGGGCGATCGTTACAAGGCGCACGCCGGGCACGTCCACCAGCGCACGGCGCAACGCCTGTAGGCCGTCGGCCTCGATCCCGTCGTCGTTGGTGAGCAGCACGTTGAGCACACCCCCAGCATAGGGTTCCCTGCGGCCCCTGCTGTTACCGCTCATGGGTGGCGCGATAGCTCACCGAGGCCAGCGCTAGACCCCGGGCAGGCGCGGTCGGGCCCCCATGCGAGCGAGGCACGCCCTCAAGTAGCTCTGCGAACTCCGCCAGCTCGCGCCGTCCGGCGGCGACCTCGAGCATCGTGCCCACCAGCACACGGTTCATGTGCCTCAGGAACGTCTTCGCCTCGATCCAGAACTCGAGAATGTCCCCGGCCGCGCTCCACTGCGCGCTCAACACCGTCCGCTCAAAGCGCGTGTGCTCGGTCTCGGTTGGCGTGAACGCGGTGAAGTCGTGCTCTCCAGGTAGCAGCGCAGCGCACTGCTCGAGCAGAGAGCGCTCGAGCGCTCGCGGCCACCACAGCGTGCGTCCACGCTCGAACACGTCGCGCGTGCGCCTTGCGAGCACGCGATAGCAGTAGGTCCTGCTTGTCGCATCTCGTCTTGCGTCGAACGTGTCGCTGGCCGGCTCGCAGGAGAGCACAGCCATATCTGTCGGAAGCAGCGAGTTCAGCCGCTGCGGGGCAACCGCCTCGTGACGGTAGCTCACGACCTGACCCCACGCGTGTACGCCCCGGTCGGTGCGGCCCGCCACCGTGAGCGTCAACGGCTCTCCGTCTTGGCCTTCGTCCCCGAAGATCGTACGTAGGGCTCGCTCGAGCTCGCCCTGCACGCTGCGCAGCTGCGGCTGGCACGCCCACCCGGCGAACTCCGTGCCGTCGTATTGCAGCGTCAACTTCGAGACCACTTGACCCCCGCTAGGGATATCGCCTCACGGTGACACACCTCACAAGATGCCCAGGCGCATGCTGGTCACCGCTCGATCCGCCTTGGGACGGGAGCTACACCAGCTCGAGGTAAACCATCTCGGTCGCGTCAGAGCGACGCGGACCGAGCTTGAGGATGCGCGTGTACCCACCGGGCCTGTCGGCATAGCGGGGGGCCACCTCCTCGAACAGCTTGTACACCGCGAACTTGTCTTGCGAGAGCGCCGAGAGCGCCTGGCGGCGAGCGTGCAGGTCGCCGCGCTTGGCGAGCGTGATCAGCTTCTCGATCTCGGGCTTGACCGCCTTGGCCTTCGCTTCGCTTGTCTTGATCCGCTCATGCTCCAGCACCTCCTTGGTGAGGTTCATGAGCAGCGACTTGCGGTGTGCCGAGTCGCGACTGAGCTTGTTGCGTGTCTTTTGATGTCTCATGGCTAGTGTGCGCTTGCCCGATGCTCGCGCAAGCGGTCAGTCTAGAGAGCTGACCGCCCGAGCGGGCTCTGCTCAGTCTTGGCGCAGGTGCAGACCTCGCGCCTCAAGGGTTTCGATGACCTCGTCGATCGACTTCTTGCCGAAGTTCGGGATCGCGTTGAGCTCGCCCTCGGACTTGGAGATGAGGTCGCCCACCGTCTGGATACCGGCGCGCTTGAGACAGTTGTATGAGCGCACCCCGAGCTCAAGCTCCTCGATCAGGATGCTCCACTCCTCGCCCTGGAGTGCCGCGGGGGCACCCCCACCGCCAACGGCGAGGCCGTGGCCGTCGAGCTGACCACCCGGCACCGCCCGCAGCTCCTGGATGCGATCCGCATCGGTGAAGATCGCGAGCTGAGAGATCAGTAGCTCGGCCGCCTCACGCAACGCCGCCTGCGGCTCGATCGAACCATCGGTCTCAATGTCGAGCGTGAGCTTGTCGAAGTCCGTCTTCTGTCCCACGCGCGCTTGCTCCACCGCGTAGGCCACGCGGCGCACCGGCGAGAAGATCGAGTCGATCGGGATCACGCCGATCGGCTGGTCCGCCGACTTGTTCTCCTCGGCGGGTCGGTAGCCACGGCCGCGGCCGATCGTCATGTACAGCTCGAGCTTCGTCTTCTTCTCAAGCGTCGCGATGTGCACGTCGGGGTTGAGGATCTCAACGCCCGCGGGCAGGTCGATGTCCTTGGCTGTGATCTCACCGGGACCGGTCACCACGAGCGGCGCCTCAACCTCGCTCGCATCGGAGTGCATGCGGCAGACGATGCCCTTGAGGTTGAGCACGACGTCGGTCACATCCTCCTTGACGCCCTCCACTGTCGAGAACTCGTGCGCCACGCCCTCGATGCGCACGCTCGTGACGGCTGCGCCGGCGAGCGAGGAGAGCAGCACGCGCCGCAGCGAGTTGCCGAACGTGTAGCCAAAGCCGCGATCGAGCGGCTCGATAGTGAACGTGCCACGGTTCTGCTCCACGGACTCGCTGGTGATCCGGGGGATTTGGAAGTCGAGCATCAAGGGTCCTAACGTCGTGTTGGTGTGAAACCGGCGCCTTGAGAGAGCGCCGGCTCTTGCGCGCCGCCGCCGCCATCAGGCGCCGGCGCGGGGAAAGCGCCTACTTCGAGTACAGCTCGACGATGAGCTGCTCCTGCACCGGCGCGGCCACCTCTCGGCGCTCCGGCTTGCGCAGCACCTTGGCCGTGAGCGACTCGTGGTCGGCCTGGAGCCACGCGGGAATCTGTCCGGTGAGCTCGGTGGCGTCCCTTACCACCTGCATAGCCGGAGTCTCAGCTTTGATCGCGATCACATCGCCAGGACGCACCTGGTAGCTGGGTATGTCCACCCGGCGGCCGTTGACCGTCCAATGGCCGTGACGGATGAGTTGGCGCGCCTGTCTGCGCGAGGCTGCGAAACCAAGGCGGACCATCACGTTGTCGAGACGGCACTCCAGCAACGCAAGCAAGTTCTCACCGGTGATGCCGGGCTGGCGCGAAGCCTTCTCGTAGTAGCCATGGAATTGCTTCTCGAGCACACCGTAATAGCGACGAGCCTTCTGCTTCTCGCGCAGCTGCAGGCGGTACTCGCTCTGCTTCTGGCGTCCGCGGCCGTGCTCTCCAGGTGGGTAGGAGCGTCGCTCGACGCCACACTTGTCGGTAAGGCAGCGCTCACCCTTGAGGAACAGCTTCTGTCCCTCGCGACGGCACTGCTTGCACTGTGGACCTGTGTCTCTTGCCATTTAGATCTAGCTCTCTGCGATCAAGTTGGTTATACGCGCCGCCGCTTGCGCGGACGGCAGCCATTGTGGGCTTGCGGAGTCACGTCCTTGACACCCGTTACCTCAAGACCCGCGGCCTGCAGTGAGCGGATTGCCGTCTCGCGGCCCGAACCGGGACCCTTAACGTAGACCTCCACCTTCTGCAGTCCCTGCTCCATGCCCTTGCGGGCGGCCGCGTCGGCCGTGACCTGAGCCGCGAATGGAGTCGACTTGCGCGAGCCCTTGAAGCCTGCCCCCCCGGCCGACTCCCAGGCGAGCACGTTGCCCTGTGTGTCGGTGAGCGAGACGATCGTGTTGTTAAACGAAGTCTTGATGTGGGCCTGGCCGATCGGCACGTTCTTCTTCTGGCGGCGCCGACCGCGGGCAGGACGCTTGGGAGCGGCCATCAGCGAACCTTCTTCTTGCCGGCTACCTGCAGGCGCTTGGGGCCCTTGCGCGTACGGGCGTTGGTCTTCGTCTTCTGTCCGCGTACGGGCAGCCCACGACGGTGGCGCAAGCCGCGATAGCAGGCGATCTCCTGTAGGCGCTTGATGTCCTGTGAGCGCTCGCGACGCAGATCGCCCTCGACGGTCAGCGAGCGGTCGATCTCATCGCGCAGACGAGATACCTCGTCCTCGGTGAGGTCGCGGATGTAGGTCTCGGGGCTCACGCCCGCCTCGCTCAAGATCTTGTTCGAGGTCGAGCGACCGATGCCGTAGATGTACGTGAGGCCGATCTCGGCGCGCTTGTTTAGGGGGAGGTTGACCCCAGCGATACGTGCCATCCGCGGACTAGCCCTGCCGCTGCTTATGACGCTTGTTCTGGCAGATCACGAGCACCGCTTTGTGGCGGCGGATGATCCTGCACTTCTCGCACATCGGCTTGACCGACGGTCTTACCTTCATGATCCCTTTCGGCTGGTCCCTGCGACGCAGCTCTGGCTGCCGGGACGGCCGCCGCTACCACGTCGTGGTGTTGCCCTCACACGCCAAGCTTCCGCGCGTTCGAGCAGGACAGCGGATGGTAGCAACTATCCCCGAGCGGCGGCGGCTTGTGCGTCCACGCTCTGCGGCCCGCGCTGGTCCGCGGCGAGGTGCCACGGGGTGAGGACGCGTGGCCCGTCGCCGGTAACGGCCACGGTGAACTCGAAGTGCGCGGCGAGCGAGTCGTCCTGAGAGAAGATCGCCCAGCCGTCGCCCGCCACCCGCACCGACGCGCGCCCAGCCGTGGTCATCGGCTCGATCGCGAGCACCATGCCCTCCTCCAGCAGGGGGCCCTTGCCAGGCTTGCCGTAGTTGGGAACTTGTGGGTCCTCGTGCATGCTTTTTCCGACTCCGTGACCAACCAGCGATCGCACCACCGCCAGGCCGCCTTTCTCGGCCACCCGCTGGATCGCGTGCGACACGTCCCCCATGCGGTTGCCCGGCCTGCATTGCTCCACCCCCGCGTACAACGCCTGCTCGGTGGCGCTCAACAGATTCTGCGCAAGCGGGGTGATCTCTCCCACGGGGAAGGTGCGTGCCGCGTCGGCCACCCAACCGTCGAACGTCACCCCGATGTCAACCGACAGGATGTCTGCGCGCTCGAGCCGGTAACGGCCGGGGATGCCGTGGACCACCATCGAGTTGGGCGAGGCGCAGATCGAACCTGGAAAGCCACGGTAGCCCTTGAACGTGGGAATGGCTCCCTGGGAACGGATGAAGCGCTCAGCGGCGGCGTCGAGCTCCTCGGTGCTCACACCAGGACGGATCTTGCCGGCGATGAGGTCGAGCGTCGCCGCCTGGATGGCACCGGCGGCTGCCATTTTCTCGATCTCCTCGGGCGACTTCTTGATGATCACCCTAGGAGCTTAGCTTTACAGCTCGTCCTCCAGGCGCAGCGTCGCGACTGTGGCCCTGATGTGATCGTGCACTTCATCTGCATTACGCTGCCCGTCGAAGCGGCGCAGTAGTCCAACCTGCTCGTAGTACTCGATTAGAGGGGAGGTCTGGCGCGCGTACACCTCCAGACGTCGACGAATCGTCTCCTCCTTGTCATCCTCGCGCTGGATCAGGCGCGAGCCGTCCTGATCGCAAACCCCCTCACGCTTGGGTGGGTCGAACTCGACGTGGTAGACGTGACCACTCTTCGTGCACACTCGCCGACCGGCGAGCCGGCGCACCACCTCCTCGTCGGGCACGTCGATCAACAGGGCCGCTGTCAGTCTGCGCCCCGAGTCCTCGAGTGTCTTGCCGAGCGCGTCGGCCTGGCTTATGTTGCGCGGAAAGCCGTCGAGCAGGAATCCTTCACAAGCATCCTGTTCGCCGATGCGCTGTCCGATCATCCCAAGGATCACCTCGTCGGGCACGAGCTCTCCGGCCTTCATGTACTTCTGCGCCTCCCGGCCAAGGTCGGTGCCTTGTGCGAGCTGGGCGCGGAGCATGTCCCCTGTGGAGATGTGAGCTAGGGCAAAATCGGCTTGCAGGCGCTCCGCCTGCGTACCCTTGCCGGCCCCAGGAGGACCCAGCAATATGAGATTCGTCTCGACCACGACTGAAAGAGCCTACCCGCTGACGCTGCGCCGCGGATATTGATTCCACCAGCGTGTCGGTCCTCTCGAATGGGCTTGCCCATCGCGATCGCACCGGCGTGGCGCGTCCAGCGGCTCGCGCCTGCGGGCGGGCGGGCGCCTACTTCACCTACTTCAAGAAGCCCTCATAGCTGCGCATCATGAGCTGGGCCTCAAGTTGCTTCATCGTTTCCAGCGCCACCCCGATCACGATCAGGATCGAGGTTCCTCCGAAATAGAAGTTCTGGTGCGTGCGGGCGATCAGGATCGCTGGTATCGCAGCGACAGCCGCTAGGAAGAGGGCGCCGGGGAACGTCAACCTCGCGAGGATCCGGTCGAGGAATTCCGCCGTGGGCCGCCCTGGACGCACGCCCGGAATGAATCCACCGTACTTCTTCAGGTTGTCGGCTTGATCGACCGGGTTGAAGGTGACGGCCGTGTAGAAGTAGGCGAAGATCACGATGAAGATCGACTCGCCCAAGACGTAGTGCCAGCCGTTGGGCGTGAAGAAGTTGGACACGTCTTTGGCCCAAGGGGTTTTGATCAGCTGGCCGACGGTCGGTGGGAAGGCCATGATGCTCGCGGCGAAGATCACGGGTATCACTCCGGCCATGTTCACGCGCAGGGGCAGATAGGTCTGGCCACCCTCGGTCATGCGCCTGCCGATCACACGCTTGGCGTACTGGACCGGTATCCGTCGCTGACCCTCTTGCACGAAGACGATCCCGGCGACCACGGCTAGCACCATGAAGGGCATCATCACCTTGAACACCTGGTTCTGGCTGGTCCACCACGCTTCGATGCCCTGCGGCATACGCGAGACGATCGAGGCGAAGATGAGCAGCGAGATGCCGTTTCCGATCCCGCGCTGGGTGATCAGCTCGCCGATCCACATGAGCAGCACACAGCCCGCTGTCAGGCAGACCACGATCAGGAAGATGTGGGGAGCGTCGAACTTCGTGACGACCGATTCGTTGGACGAGGCCGACAGCGAGTGGAACAGGAACACATAACCGATCGACTGGGCGAACGCCAGGCCAACGGTCAGATAGCGGGTGTACTGGGTGATCCGGGCCTGGCCGACTTCGCCTTCCTTTGAGAGCTTCTCGAGCGAGGGCACCACCACTTGCAGCAGCTGCAGGATGATCGAGGAGGTGATGTAGGGCATGATGCCCAGCGCGAACAGCGCGATCCGTGAGAGGCTGCCGCCCGAGAACAGGTTCAGGAAGCCCAGGATGCTCGAGCCGCCGAACTGCTTCTGAAGGTTGTTGACGGCCGCGAGGTTGACGCCGGGAACCGGGATGTGCGAGCCGAGCCGGTAGATGAGAAGCATGCCCGCGGTGAACAGGAGCTTCTTGCGGATGTCCGCAACCTGAAAGGCGCTGAGAATCGTGGAGAGCATTGGTTTGGGCCGGTCGCGCGGGAGATGCCCACTCTCACCGGTCGTCCGATTCTAGCCGTCGAAGGCCCGATGGGAGCCGCCGATCAGCTCAAGTGGCCGGGAGTCAGCCCTCGAGCGTGTGGCAGGTGCCGCCGGCGGCCTCAATGCGCTCGCGTGCCGCCGCGCTGAACCCATGGGCGTGCACGGTAAGCGCCTTGCTCAGATCGCCCTTGGCCAGCACCTTTACCGGCACGCCCTTGCGCGTGGCCAGGCCCTTGGACTGCATCAGCTCGACCGTGATCTCGGTACCGGCGTCGAAGCGGCTCTCCAGGTCGGAGACATTCACGGGCTGAGTGTGGGTCCGGAACATCTCAAACGGCATCGACTTCTTCATGTGCGGGCCGCGCAGCTTGCGCATGCGCATGTGGATCGGCATCTGCCCACCCTCGAAGCGGGCGCGGCTCTTGGAGCCTGAACGGGAGCCAGCTCCCTTCTGGCCCCTGCCGGAGGTCTTGCCGGTCCCCGAGCCTTCGCCGCGACCCACGCGCTTGCGCGGGCGACGGCTGCCAGGGGCCGGTTTCAGCGAGTGCAGGCCGATGCGCTGCTCGGACTCCTGCTCCTCGACACCGGCACGCTTGGCGGTGCCGCGAGTGCTCTTGGGTGCGGCGCTCACGCGCTCTGCTCCTGCTTGGAGTCGGAGTGGACCTCGACGAGATGGCGAACCGCGTGAACCATGCCGCGGGCTTGCTCACAGTCCTTAACCTCGACGGTATGCCCTATGCGCCGCAGGCCAAGCGAGCGAAGCGTGTCCAGCTGACGCTTGTTCGAGCCGCTGCTGGAGCGCCTTTGGGTGACTTGAAGGGTTGCCATCAGGCTGGCGCCTCAGTCGGGTCGGGAGCTGCCCCGGGGGCAGTTGCGTCGGCGGGGCTTGCGTCGGCTGCCTCCTTGGCAACCGTCACCGCGGACTCGCTCGCCTCAGCGGAGCTTGCCTCGGTGACCTTGGCGCCGGTCTCATCCCCGGAGGGTGCGGTCTCGGCGCCGGTGGCAGCCGCTGCCTCGCTGCCCTCGGTCGTCGCGGTGACCTCTGCTCCCTCGACCGACTCGGCCGCGCCATTGGTCGGCTTCTCGGTCAGCCCGAGCACCTTTGCGATCGAGAGTCCGCGCAGCTCGGCGACCTCGGCCGGGGTGCGCAGGCCGCGCAACCCGGCGACGGTGGCCTTTACGAGGTTGATCGGGTTCTGCGTGCCAAGACTCTTGGAAAGGATGTCGTGGATGCCGGCGAGCTCGAGCACCGCACGCACGCCCCCACCGGCGATCACGCCGGTACCGGGAGCGGCAGGCTTCAAGAAGACGCGCCCAGCGCCGAAGACACCGGTCGTCTGATGAGTGATGGTGCTGCCGTGCTTGGGGACCCTGAAGAGATCCTTCTTGGCGCGCTCCACACCCTTCTGGATCGCAAGCGGAACCTCGTTGGCCTTGCCGTAGCCGACGCCCACGACTTCGCGTTCGTCGCCGACGACGACGAGCGCGGTGAAGGAGAACCGCCTACCGCCCTTGACCACCTTGGCGACGCGATTGATCTCTACGACGCGCTCCTGGAGGTCGAGGCTACCTGCGTTGACTGATCGATCTGAATTCATATAAGGGTTAGAGAGGGTAGCGGGGGACCGAGACTAGACGGTTATGCCGGCCTCGCGGATCGCCTCGGCGAACGCCCGCACATTGCCGTGGTAGCGGTAGCCGCCACGATCGAACACGACCTCTGACACGCCGGCCGCCTTCGCGCGCTCCGCGAGCAGCTCGCCAGTGCGCTTGACGCGCTCGGCGCTCTTGAGCTTACGCAGATCGGGCTCATACCAGTGGACTGCAGCCAGCGTGCTAGCAGCCTGGTCATCGATGAGCTGGGCTGAGAGGCCACGATTGGAGCGGAATACGGACACACGCGGGCGCGTTGCCGTACCAGAGATCTTCGCGCGCACACGACGGCGACGTTTGAGACGGCGAGCCTCCTTGGTGATCGTGCTCATGCCCTCTTGCCCACCTTGCGAGCGACGTACTCGCCCTCATAGCGGATGCCCTTGCCCTTGTAGGGCTCCGGCGGACGCTGCTTGCGAATGATCGCGGCGATCTCGCCGACCTGCTGCTTGGAGATGCCCTTGATGACGATCCGGGTGGGCTGAGGAACTTCAAATTCGATGCCCTGCGGCGCCTCGATCGGCACCGGATGGGAGTAGCCGACGGCAAGCTCGATGTTCTTACCCTTCATCTGGGCGCGATACCCGACGCCCTGAATCTCCAGGCGCTTCTCGTAGCCGGCGGTGACGCCTTGCACCATGTTTGCCACCAGCGAGCGAGTCAAGCCGTGCAGAGCGCGATGCTCACCGCGGTCGGTGGGACGCGAGACGAGCAGCTGCTCGCCGTCTTGGACGACCTCGATGTCACGCGGGACGCGCTCTGAGAGCTCGCCCTTCGGGCCCTTCACATTCACAGACTCGGGCTCGATCGCGACGGTCACGCCGGCGGGCACGGGGATTGGCTGTCTACCGATTCTCGACATAAGTGGGCCTACCAGACCTGAGCAAGCACCTCGCCGCCGACACCGGCGGCGCGCGCGTCGTGACCTGTCATCACGCCGCGCGAGGTGGACACGATTGAAGTTCCCATTCCGCCGAGCACCTTGGGAATGCGCGTCGCCTCGACATACGTACGCCTACCGGGTCGCGACACACGCCGCAGACCGGAGATCGCCGAGCGACGATCGTCGGTGTACTTCAGGCGAATCTCTATCAGCTGACCTGTGGCGCCTTCGCGTGCCGGGACCACCGCCCAGGAGTCGATGTAGCCCTGCTCCGTGAGGATCCTCGCAACCTCCCCCTTCAGTTTCGAGGCGGGGATGTCGACGGTCTCATGCGCCGCGTGGATCGCGTTGCGGATGCGGGTGAGGAAGTCGGCTATGGGGTCTGTCATGGACATGGGGTTACTCTGATCTGAAGTGGTTCTAAAAGGACGTGGCTGCCTACCAGGAGGACTTCGTCATTCCCGGTATCAGGCCGTTGTGAGCCAGCTCGCGCAGGCAGATGCGGCAAATCCCGAACTTGCGGTACACCGAGTGCGGGCGTCCGCAGCGGTTGCAGCGAGTATATGCACGTGTCTTGTACTTCGGCGTGCGCGCCTGCTTGACGCGTAGCGAGGTCTTGGCCATCAGTCGTTACTCCCGTTCTGTGAGCTCTCAGCGCCTGACTCCTCAGCGCCTGAATCCTGGTCGAAGCCGGCAGGCCGCCCCTGAGCGGCGAAGGGCAGCCCGAGGGCCTGAAGCAAGGCAAACGCTTCGACGTCGCTCTTTGCCGTGGTGGTGATGGTGATGTCGATGCCCCTCACCTGGTCGATCGAGTCGTAGTCGATCTCGGGAAAGATGATCTGCTCGCGGACGCCCATCGTGTAGTTGCCATGGCCATCGAAGGATCTCGGATTCAGCCCACGGAAATCGCGTATGCGGGGAATCGCGATCGAGGCGAGGCGATCCAGGAACTCGTAGCCGCGCTCCGCTCTGAGCGTGACGGCAACGCCGACGGGCATGCCCTCGCGCAACTTGAACGCGGCAATCGACTTGCGGGCACGCCGTATGTTGGGCTGCTGTCCCGCGATCGTCGCGAGCTGTTCCGTGGCGGCCTTGAGCACTTTGGAGTCCTGCTTGGCGTCGCCCACGCCCATGTTGAGCGTGATCTTCACGAGCTTGGGCGCCTGCATCACCGAGGAGTAGCCAAAGCGCTCGATCAGCTTGGGCCGGATCTCCTCCAGATAGCGGGTCTTTAGACGTGCGGTGGAAGCGGTGGTCATCGTCATACCTTTAATCGAGTCGTGTTCCCGAGCGCTTGGCAACCCGGTAGCGCTTGCCGTTCTCGCGCTCGATGCCGATGCGGGTCGGCTTGCTGTCCTTGGGGTCGAGCAGCATCACGTTGGAGACGTGAATCGGCCCCTCGCGCTCGATCACGCCACCGACGGTCTGGCCTCGCTGGGTGTCGGCGACCTGTTGGGGACGCATGTGGCGCTTGACCATGTTCAGGCCCTCGACGTACACACGCTCGTTGGTGGGCTCAACACGCAAGATGCGCCCGCTCTTGCCGCGATCCTTGCCGGCCATTACCTGCACCTGGTCTCCGGAGCGAACCTTGAGCACGCGACGCGCCGAGCTGGTGACTGTGCGCGCCATTTCAAAGCACCTCCGGCGCCAACGAGACGATCTTCATGAAGTTGCGGTCGCGAAGTTCGCGGGCCACGGGACCGAACACGCGTGTGCCACGTGGGTTGTTCTGATCGTCGATGATCACGGCGGCGTTGTCGTCGAATGAGATGTAGGTGCCGTCGTCGCGTCCGAACGGCTTCTTGGTGCGTACCACCACAGCGGTCACCACATCGCCCTTTTTGACGGCCCCGTGCGGGTTGGCCTGCTTGACGGTCGCGGTGATCACATCGCCGACGAAGGCATAGCGTCGGCGCGATCCGCCCTTGACGCGGATGCACAGGATCTCACGCGCACCGGTGTTGTCGGCCACGCGCAGCCTTGTCTCATTCTGGATCATCGTGCCTTCTCCAAGACGTCAACGAGCTTCCAGCGCTTGGTGCGCGAGAGGGGACGGCTCTCGATCACTCGCACGACATCGCCCTCATGGGCCTCGTTGCTCTCGTCGTGAGCGTGCAGAGTGCTCGAGCTGCGCACGATCTTCTGGTAGCGGCGGTGCCGACGAGCGATGTCGATACGAACGGTGATGGTCTTGTCGGCCTTATCTGAGACCACCACCCCCTGGCGCGTCTTGCGGGCACCCTCGACGGGCGCGTGCACGGGAGGCAATGGCTCGCGTGCGGGAGCATTGGCGCGGCGCTCGCTTGCCTTGGCGCGTTCCTGCAGGCGCCGCGCACGACGCCGGACGGCCTTCGCGCTGCGCTCAGCCGCGCGCTCGGCATGACGCTCCTCCGGGGTACGGGGCGCGCGCGCCTCACCCGTGTGGGTGGAGCGAGCCCGGCGACGACGCTCCTTGGGCGCCAGCTGCTCGGCCGGCGCGGACTCGGCCACGGGCTTGGCGACGCCAGAGGCGGAGGCCTCTGGGGCAGCCTGCTTGGACTCGGCCTGCTCGCCTGCCTGAACCTCTACCTCGGCGTCCTGCGGCGTGTCGTTGTCTGTCTCGTCAGCCATCTTTATCCGTTTCGGTCTTCTAGCTCAGCTTGTCAGTTGTTATGGCGTTGATTGGTGGCACCGTTGCGCTCGTGGGCGACGGTCAGCGCGCGCGCGAGGTCGCGTCGGGCACGACTGACGCTCGCGGTGTCCTCGAGCTCACCGGTAGCGTTGGCGAAGCGCTTGCCAAATAGGTCCTTGCGCAGCGTAGAAATCTGCTCGGCGAGTTCGTCGCCTGGCATATCCCTCATCTCCTTGGCCTTCAACGAGCTCAGTCCTCTCTCAACACAAACTTGGATTTCACGGGCAGCTTGTGCGCGGCGAGACGGATCGCTTCGCGGGCCAGCGGCTCGGGAACACCCGCGAGCTCGAACATGACACGTCCGGGCTTGACCACGGCCACCCAGCCTTCGGGGTTGCCCTTGCCCGAGCCCATGCGCGTCTCCGCCGGCTTCTTGGTGACTGGCTTGTCGGGGAACACGTTGATCCACACCTTCCCGCCACGCTTGATCTTGCGGGTCATGGCGATACGGGCAGCCTCGATCTGACGGTTGGTGAGCCAGCCCTGCTCGAGCGACTTCAGGCCGTACTCGCCGAACTGGACCTTCACCTGGCCGCGCGAGAGCCCGCGGCGACGGCCACGGTGCTGCTTGCGGTGCTTGACTCGCTTGGGAGAGAGCATTAGCGCGCGCCACCTCTATCGGAGCCACCGCCGCCGCCACGTCCACCCGATGAGGGTCCACGACCGCCACCGCCTGGACCACCCGGGCCGCGACCGCCGCCACCCGGACCCCCGGGACCACGACCGCCACCGCCCGGACCTCGACCGCCGCCTGGGCCGCCGCGTCCGCCCCCTGGGCCGCCGCGACCGCCACCGCCCGGACCACCGGGACCACGACCGCCACCGCCACCGCCCGGACCGCCGCGGCCTCGACCACGACCGTCTCGGCCGTCACGGCCGCCGCGACCATCGCGGTCGCCGCTCGGAGGTGCGGGTGCGCTCATATCGGTCAGGTCTGCGCCGGTGTAGCCCTCGGGCATGATCTCGCCCTTGTTCACCCAGCACTTGACGCCGATCCGTCCAAAGGTGGTGCGCGCCTCGTAGAAGCCGTAGTCGATGTCGGCGCGCATCGTGTGAAGGGGCACGCGTCCATCCGAGTAGCTCTCGGTGCGCGCCATCTCGGCACCGCCCAGTCGTCCGGACACCTGCACCTTGACGCCCTTGGCGCCGGAGCGCATCGCGCTTGTGAGCGCACGCTTCATCGCGCGACGGAAGGCCACGCGGTTCTGGAGCTGCTCGGCGATCGACTGCGCCACCAACTTCGCGTCGAGCTCGGGGCGCTTGATCTCAAGAATGTTGACCTTGATCTGCTTTTTGGTGATGCGGTGCAGGTCGCGCCGCAGAGCATCCACTTCGGCACCGGACTTGCCGATCACGATGCCGGGACGGGCGGTGTGAATGTTGACCTCGAGGTCGTTGGAGTCCTTGCGGATCGTGATGTCCGACAGGCCCGCGTGGGCGAGCTTCGCGACGATGTGCTCGCGGACCTTGATGTCCTCGGCGAGATACTCGGCGAAGTTGCGCTCGTTGAACCAGTTGGACTTCCAGTCGTGGATGTAACCCACGCGCATTGCCTCTGGATGAACCTTTTGACCCATGTCTCTAAGAAGTCCTGTCTCCGCGCCTACGGCTTGGGTGTCAGCGTGATCGTCAAATGACTGGTGCGCTTGCGAATCGGGGTGGCCCTGCCTTGAGCCCTCGGCCGGAAGCGCTTGATCGTCGGCCCCTCGTCGGCATACGCCTCGCGAACGAGGAGATCGTCCTCGATCAGCTCGTGGTTGTTCTCAGCATTGGCCACGGCCGACTCCAGCAGCTTGCTCCAGTCACGGGCCACCTCACGAGAGGTAAACGCGAGGATAGCGCGTGCCTCCGGAACGGACTTGCCCCGCAGGTGCCCGCACACCATGCGCGCCTTGCGGGCGGAGGTGCGCACATAGCGCGCCTGCGCGCGCACAACCTTGCGACGCGCCGGCGAAGCCGCGGTCTGGGGTGAGGCAGTCGCCGCCTTCTCCGCCTTCGTGACAGCCGGCTTCTCGGTGTCGGGCTTCTCGGCCTTGCCCGCATTTGCCGTCTCCGCCGTGGGCTTCTTCGCAGACGGCTTCTCCGTCTCGGTCTTGGCGGCGCTTGCCTTCTCAGCCACGGGCTTCTTCTCCGTCGACTTCTTGGCGGCGGGCTTCTTGGGCGCCGGCTTCTTAGCGTCCCCGTCCTCCTTGACGACCTTGGCAGCGGGCTTCTTCGCCGCAGGCTTCTCGGCGGCGGCAGGCTTCTCGGCAGCGGCCGGCTTATCGGCAGCGACGGGCTTATCGGCAGCGGCCGGCTTAGCCTTCGCGGCAGCCTTTGCCGGCTCCTCGCCCTCGGACCCCTGATCCTCGGTGGGCTTCTCAGCGCTCATCGAACCTTCCCGGAACCGGCGTGACCGCGAAACATGCGGGTGGGAGCGAACTCGCCAAGCTTGTGGCCGACCATCGACTCGCTGATGAACACGGGCACGTGCTTCTTGCCGTCGTGTACCGCAAGCGTGTGACCCACCATCTCAGGGAAGATCGTCGATGTACGCGACCAAGTTCTGAGCATCTTCTTTGTGTTAGCCGCGTTCATGGCCTCGATACGCGCCATCAGGCGCTCTTCGACCCACGGGCCCTTCTTACTTGACCTACTCATCTTTGCTTACCCTTCCCGCGCCTGCGACCGCGCACGATGTACTTGTCGGAAGCCTTGTTCTTCTTGCGGGTGCGATAGCCGAGCGTGGGCACACCCCACGGTGTCACCGGGTGACGCCCGGCGGTTGTGGATCCCTCGCCGCCGCCGTGCGGGTGGTCGACCGGGTTCATCGCGACGCCGCGCGTCTGCGGGCGCACGCCCATGTGGCGCTTGCGCCCGGCCTTACCGACCTTGATGTTCTGGTGCTCGGCGTTGCCGATCGTGCCGACGGTGGCGCGACACTCAGCGCGCACCAGACGCATCTCCCCGGAGGGGAGGCGCAGGGTGGCCATGTCGCCATCCTTGGCCATCAGCTGGATGGAGGCACCGGCAGACCGCGCCATCTGACCACCACGACCGGGCTGCAGCTCGACGTTGTGGACCACGGTGCCGACGGGCATGCGCGCGAGCTCCATCGAGTTGCCAACCGCGATCTCGGCCTCCTCGCCAGAGGAAACGGACATCCCGACGGTAAGCCGCTGGGGGGCCAGGATGTAGCGCTTCTCCCCGTCGGCGTAGTGCAGCAGAGCGATGTAGGAGGAACGGTTGGGGTCGTACTCGATCGCCGCTACCTTCGCGGGCACGCCATCCTTACGACGCTTGAAGTCGATCCGCCTGTACAGGCGCTTGGCGCCCCCACCACGGTGGCGCGAGGTCTTACGTCCGTGAGCGTTGCGTCCCCCACTCTTCTTCAGTCCTTCTACGAGCGTGCGCTCGGGCTCGGTCTTGGTGATCTCTGCGAAGTCCGCATAGGACGCGAAGCGTCGGCCGGGGCTCGTGGGCTTGGGCTTGCGAATTGCCATCGTTGACCTTGCTCCTAGTCCTGCAGGCCCTCAAGGCCCTGGAAGATGGGGATGCTCTCGCCGGCGCGAACCTCGACGATCGCCTTCTTCCAAGCACGCGTGCGACCCCGGATCGTGCCACGACGCTTGGGCTTGGACTTGACGCTGAGCGTGCGCACCTCGACTACGTGAACCTCGAACAGCGACTCAACTGCTTGACGGATCTGGGTGCGATGAGCGTCGGGGTGAACCCGGAATGTGTACTTACCGGCCGCTGAGAGCACGTAGCTCTTCTCGGAGAGCACCGGCTTGATGATCACCTGGGAGCTCTCCATCAGGCCTTCTCCCTCGTAGGGGCGGCGGCCCGTGCGGTGATCTCCTTGAGCGCTGACTCAGAGATGAGCAGCGCAGCGGCACCAAGCAAGTCGGCCACTCCAACGCTCTCGGGCTGAAGCACAGCTACGCGCGTGAGATTACGGAAGGACAGAGCGGCCGCCGACTCCTCGGCTCCGAGCACCACGAGCGTCGGACGGGGCTGTGCCCAGTCTTCGAGCAGATCCAGTGCATCGCTGGTCTTGGGAGCCTTGAACGCAGCGGCGTCGAGCACCGCCAGCGATCCCCGCTCGGCGTGAAGAGAGAGGGCGCTGCGCAGAGCCGCGCGCTGCTCCTTGCGATTGACCTTGAAGGTGTAGGACCGCGGCTGCGGACCGAACACCACGCCACCGCCAGTCCACAGCGGCGAGCGACTGGAGCCGGCACGGGCGCGTCCCGTTCCCTTCTGACGCCAGGGCTTCGCTCCACCGCCCGAGACCATGGCTCGGGTCTTGGTCGCAGCCGTCCCACGTCGGCGGGCAGCCTGCTCGGCGCGCACGCTCTGATGGACCAGGGGCCCGTGAAAACCTGCGCCGAAGGCCGACTCGTCAAGCTTCACCGTCTTGGAGGCACCGGTTGAGCCGGCAGAGCTAAGCACAGGTGCGTCAAGCATCGCCACGCACCTCCACGACTCCGCCGCGCGGTCCCGGTACCGATCCACGTACGAGCAGGAGGTTCTGCTGGGGATCCACCGCCACGATCTCTAGGCCGGGCTGTGTGGCGCGCTTGTTGCCCATCTGACCCGGCCCACGTATTCCCTTGCGGACACGCGCGGGATCGGCCGAAGCACCAATCGAGCCCGGGGCACGCACGTTGTGGGAACCGTGAGATTTGGGGCCACTTTTGAAGTTGTGTCGTTTGATCGTGCCCTGAAAGCCCTTGCCCTTGGAGACGCCGGCGATCTTCACACGTCCCCCCACCTCGAAAGACTCGACCGTTACCGACTGGCCGAGCTGCAGCTGGGTGGGCTGCTCTCCATCAAGGCGGAACTCCACGAGATGGCGCATCGGAGCAGCATCTGCCTTCTTCAGATGCCCGAGCTCGGGCTTCGAGAGGTGCTTCTCCTTGGTCTGCCCAAACGCGAGCTGCACGGCGTCGTAGCCGTCGCGCTCGGTGGTACGAACCGCTGTCACCGGGCACGGACCGGCCTCAAGCACGGTCACACGGGCGACGCTACCGTCGTCCTGGAAGACCTGGGTCATCCCTAGCTTCTTGGCGAGAATCGCTGGCATGCCGGGCTCAGGTGGCGAGACGGATCTCGATGTCAACGCCCGCCGGAAGATTGTCCAGGCGCTGAAGCGAGTCGACCGTCTTGGGACTCGGCTGGTGGATGTCGATCAGCCGCTTGTGCGTGCGAATCTCGAAGTGCTCGCGCGAGTCCTTGTCCTTGAACGGAGAGCGGATCACGCAATAGACGTTCTTCTCTGTCGGCAGCGGAACCGGCCCCGATACGGTGGCGCCGGTGCGCGTGGCGGTCTCCACGATCTCCTTGGCGGCCGACTCGATGGCAGATGTGTCATACGCCTTCAGTCGGATGCGGATCTTGTTTTGAGTTACGGCTGCCATCTGGGCTCTTTCGCGCTGTTCCTTGGTTTGTTTGTGTCGGGCAGATGCCCGGGCGTCGCCGCCCACTTCACTCCCGCAGATGAGACCGACGGAAGCGGATCTCTGTGTGAGGAAATCCACTCCTCATCGCTCCTGACCGGCGGAGCTCAATTCGTCGTATCGGACTGTCAATAAAGGGGAGCCTCGCCGCGCGAGGCTCCCTCTGTACTACTCGATGATCTCTGTGACCACACCTGAGCCGACCGTGCGCCCACCCTCTCGGATGGCAAAGCGCAGACCTTGGTCCATGGCGATCGGCTGGATCAGCTCGATCTCCATCTGGACATTGTCGCCGGGCATGACCATCTCGACACCGTCGGGCAGCTTCGCCACGCCGGTGACATCGGTGGTGCGGAAGTAGAACTGCGGCCGGTAGCCCGTGAAGAACGGAGTGTGGCGACCACCCTCCTCCTTCTTGAGGATGTAGACCTCGGCTTTGAACTTGGTATGCGGAGTGATGGAGCCCGGCTTGCACAAAACCTGACCGCGCTCGATCTCCTCGCGCTTGGTGCCGCGCAGCAGGCAGCCGACGTTGTCGCCAGCTTGACCCTGATCGAGGATCTTGCGAAACATCTCCACACCGGTTACGACCGTCGTGGTGGTGGCGTGGACGCCCACGATCTCAACCGTGTCGCCGGTGTTGACGATGCCTTGCTCCACACGACCGGTGGCGACGGTGCCGCGGCCGGTGATCGTGAACACGTCCTCGACGGGCATCAGGAATGGCTTGTCGAGCTCACGTACGGGCTGGGGGATATAGCTGTCGAGCGCAGCGGCAAGCTCGATGATCTTGCCCTTGTACTCCTCGTCGCCTTCCAGCGCCTTCAGCGCCGAGCCCGTGATGAACGGGATGTCATCGCCCGGGAAGTCATATTCGGAGAGCAGCTCGCGCACCTCGACCTCGACCAGTTCCATCAGCTCCTCGTCGTCGACCATGTCGGCCTTGTTGAGGAACACGACGATGTAAGGGACGCCTACCTGGCGGGCGAGCAGGATGTGCTCGCGCGTCTGGGGCATCGGGCCGTCGGCCGCGGAGACCACCAGGATCGCCCCGTCCATCTGGGCGGCGCCGGTGATCATGTTCTTGACGTAGTCGGCGTGCCCTGGGCAGTCGACGTGCGCGTAATGACGGTTCTCTGTCTGGTACTCGACGTGCGATGTGGCGATGGTGATCCCGCGCTCCTTCTCCTCCGGAGCGTTATCGATCTCCTCGAAGCTACGGGCTTCGCCGCCCATCTTCTCTGCCAAGACGGTCGTAATAGCAGCGGTCAGCGTCGTCTTGCCATGGTCGATGTGACCGATGGTCCCGACGTTGACGTGCGGCTTGTCGCGCTCGAACTTCTCCTTCGCCACTTGTGTTCGCTCCTAAATCGACTTGGATGTTCGCCGCTAGTAGGGCGAACCTGGGAAATCTATCTAAATGGGGATTTTCTTGACTGCTGCCTATGAATCTCGCTACTTACCGCGATTGCTTCTGTATACGACTTGCTCCCTGAGATGACCGTGAGTCAAGCCAGACAAGGACGCAGGAAGCGTGGCGTGCGAACGGACGCGAGCGACCGAGGACGCAGTATGGCGCAGGCTCATGGTCATCTCAGGCCGGAACCGGCTCTCCCGTGCGCTGCTCGATGATCTTCTCCGCGATGTTCGGAGGCACCTCCTCGTACCCCTCGAACTGCATCGTGTAATTGGCCCGGCCCTGCGTGTTGGAACGCAGGTCGGTGGCATACCCGAACATCTCGCTCAAAGGAACCTTGGCGTGGATCGCGAGCGCGTTGCCGCGCTGCTCGGAGCCCTGTAGGTGACCGCGGCGACGCGAGAGGTCGCCCATCACGTCACCCATGAAGTCCTCGGGTGTCACCACCTCAACCGCAAATACAGGCTCGAGCAGCACTGGCTTGGCGCGCTTGGCGGCCTCCTTGAAGGCGAGCGATCCGGCGACCTTGAAGGCGATCTCCGAGGAGTCGACATCGTGGTACTTGCCATCGATCAAGGTGACCCGTACGTCAACCATCGGGTAGCCCGCCCGGACACCGTTCTCGAGTGCCTCTTCGACGCCCTTGCCCACCGCGGGAATGTACTCGGAGGGGATCGCGCCACCCTTGATCTTGTTGATGAACTCGAAGCCTTCGCCCGGTGCCGGCTCAAGATTGATGTAGACCACACCGAACTGGCCCGAGCCGCCGGTCTGGCGCACGAACTTGCCTTCGATCTTCTCGGCCGTTCCGCGCACGGTCTCGCGGTAGGAGACCTGGGGACGACCGACATTCGCTTCGACTCCAAACTCGCGCTTCATGCGATCGACGAGCACTTCGAGATGCAGCTCGCCCATGCCTGAGATCTCGGTCTGGCCAGTCTCTTCGTTGGTGCGTACCTGGAAGGTGGGGTCCTCCTCGGCCAGGCGACCGAGCGCAACGGACATCTTCTCCTGGTCGATCTTGGTCTTGGGCTCGACCGCGACCTTGATGACTGGCTCGGGAAAGGTGATGTTCTCAAGCTTTATCGGCGCATCCGGCGCTGCGAGCGTGTCGCCGGTGATGACCTGCTTGATGCCTACCGCGGCGGCGATGTCGCCGGCGTAGACCTCGGAGACCTCCTCGCGCTCGTTGGCGTGCATCATCAAAATGCGTCCGATGCGCTCGGCGCGCCCGCTGTTGACGTTGAGTACGCGCGAGCCAGCCTCCAATTTCCCGGAGTAGACGCGGAAGTAGGTGAGCTTGCCGACGTAAGGGTCGGCCATGATCTTGAACGCGAGCGCCGCGAACGGCTCTGTGTCATCGGCGTGACGCTCGATCTGAGGCTCCTCGCCGTCACCCTTGACCGGTTCGGCTCCCATCACCGGGGGCACGTCAAGCGGCGAGGGTAGGTAGGCGATTACAGCGTCGAGTAGGGGCTGGACGCCCTTGTTCTTGAACGAAGATCCACACAACACGGGCGTGAGCTTGGTAGAGAGGGTTGCCTTGCGGATCGCCTCTTTAAGCAGCTCCTCGGAGATCTCGCCTTCTTCGAGGATCAACTCGAGCAAGCGGTCGTCATAGTGGGAGACCTCCTCGAGCAGGTGCTCACGGGCGGCGGCAGCGGCGGCGGCGAGCGAATCGGGGATCGCCACCGTTTCCTGCTCGGTGCCGAGCTCGTCTTTGTAGACGATCGCCTTCATCTTGACGAGATCGATGACCCCCTCGAAGTCGCCCTCGGCCCCGATCGGCAGCTGGATCGGCACGGGATGGGCGCCGAGCCTGTCGATCATCGTCTGCACGCCTTTCTCGAAGTCGGCGCCGATGCGATCCATCTTGTTGATGTAGGCAATGCGCGGCACGTGGTACTTGTCGGCCTGGCGCCAGACCGTCTCGGACTGGGGCTCGACGCCAGCCACGGAGTCGAATAGGGCGATGGCACCGTCAAGAACACGCAACGAACGCTCGACCTCAACCGTGAAGTCGACGTGGCCGGGAGTATCGATGATGTTGATCCGGTGGTCATCCCACTCGGCTGTGGTGGCCGCGGAGGTAATCGTGATACCGCGCTCCTGCTCCTGTTCCATCCAGTCCATTACGGCAGCGCCCTCGTGGACCTCCCCGATCTTGTACGTACGTCCGGTGTAATAGAGGATGCGCTCGGTCGTCGTGGTCTTGCCCGCGTCGATGTGGGCCATGATCCCGATGTTGCGTGTCTTCTCTAGTGGAAACTTGCGGGGCATTTTCAGATCTCTGGGGGGCTCTCGGTAGTAGCTGTGGGCGTGGCTTGCGCGCTCTTGTGGACGCCGACTGGCGACTCAGGGCAAAAAAATGGGCCCCTCGGGCCCATGCGCTACCGGTCGTCGGGCGTTCGCTTCGTTATTTGGTCAAGGTCTCCATGCTGGCTTGCGCTCGGCGGGAGCGTGTGTGCATGAGGCAACGCCCATCTCGCCCGCGGTGGGCGACTATAGCAGAGCGATTAGGCCATTAGTGAGCCAAAGTGAGGACTACGAGGCGATTCGGGACGCTACTGCGGGCCAGCGCAGGCAGCGTCCTCCGGGGCGTCCTCGAACACCGTGCAAAGCCGCTCGAGGACGCGAGTCGCGACGCGCAGATCCTCCGCGTCCACATCGGCTAGCGCCTGCTCCCACCGCGCCTGCCAGCTCGCGCGCTTGTCCTGCACCTTGGCGGCACCCTGGGTTGTGAGACAGGTGACAACGACCCGCCGGTCTGTGTCTGAGCGACTGCGCTCGACGTGACCGCACACAGCAAGATGGTCAAGCATCTGCGTGACGGTGGCGGGCGTGAGCTGGGCAGCGATCGCCAGATCGCCAGCGGACAGCGGACCCTGCTCGCTCAGCTCTATCAACAGTTCCATCTGGGCGTGGCTCACCTCGGAGCCGATCAAATGGGTATCGCGCCCACGCAGCCGGCGCAGGCTGCGAAAGACATGTCGGAAGGCCTTGCCGAGATCGAGCAGCTCGGCCTCCCGCTCCGCAGCGCTCGGCGCGAAGGGAGCCTGCGCAGGAGGGGTGGAAAGCTCGGTCGCTCGAGGCATAACGATGAGGCCTCGCTCAGACCCCAACCGCGTCGGCGAGTGCCTCGGGATGACCCGCAAGCGGCTCAGCCTCCCGCTGGGGACGCTCAGCACGTAGCAGCATCAAGCACGGGATGAGCGAGAGGGCGGCGATCCCAAGGGCCCACCAGTAGGCGGTATCGAATGCACCCGCAAGCTCCGTCGGGGAGTGCGCATGCGCCCCAGCACGCTGCAGGACCACAGCGAGTACCGCTGTGCCAATCGCCCCTCCCGTGCGCTGCAGCGCGTTGATCTGTGGGGTGGCATCGGAGATCTGATCGGGACGCATGGCTGAGAACGCAGCGCTCATCGCAGGCATGAAGCACAATCCGATGCTCAAGCCACGGACGACCAACACGAGCGAGATGGCCACGATCGAGGTACTGGCGCCGATGAACGTGAAGGGCACCGTGCTGATACACAGGAGTGAGACTCCCGCCACCGCCACCCGACCACCGCTGAAGCGCTGGGTGAGGCGACTGGCGAGCGGCATCGCGATCAGCGCACCGATCCCCTGGGGGCCTGTGAGCAGGCCTGTGTTTATGACGCTCTGCCCGCGCACTTCCTGGTAATAGAGCGGGACGAGGATCATCGCTCCGAAGAGGGCGGCGCCTAGGCCGAAGTTGGTGAACGCGGCCCCCGCGAAGACGCGGTTGGCATATAGGCGGATGTCGAGTAGCGGACGCTCTATACGCAGGGCGTGCAGACAGAAGAGCACGATCAACACGACGCCCGCGAGCGTCGGCACGATCACTTCGCCTGAGCCCAGCGTCGCGCCTGAGCCGAGTTCGCTGACGCCGTAGATGACGGCCGCGAACCCGGTGGGGAGCATCGCGAGACCGAGCACGTCAAGACGTCCCGCCTCACCGGAATCGGTATGGGGCAGCATGCGCCAACCGAGGAAGAAAGCGACCGCGCCAATCGGGACGTTGACGAAGAATATCCACGACCAGTGCAGGTTCTCGAGGATCAGGCCACCAACGACAGGCCCGAGGATCGGCGCGATCATGGCCGGCATCGACACATACCCCATGACCTTGCCCATCCGCTGCGGTCCGGAGACCTGAGCCATGATCATCATCGCGACCGGCATGATCATGCCGCCGCCCGCGCCCTGAAGGATGCGGAAGAGCACCAGCGAGGTTATTGAGTTGGCAAGCCCACACAATGCGGACCCGGCGGTGAACAAGACCAGGGAGGTCAGGTAGACCTGCTTGGCGCCGAAGCGCCGGGCGGCCCAGCCCGTAACGGGGATCACGGCCGCAAGTGAGAGAAGATAGCCGGTGATCACCCACTGGACCTGCGCGAGTGGGCTATGGAGATCGTGGGAGAGGGTGTGCAGCGCGACGTTGACGATCGTCGTGTCGAGGATCGACATGATCATCCCGAGGATCACCACCCCGCACACGACCCATACGTGGCGCTCGATCTTTGTCGAAGCGGATGGGTCGCCCTGCTCTATTGTTCGCCGCGAAGACATTAGGTACCGAAAGGTTAGGTACCAAACCTTATTTCTTCAAGGGGTCGGATCTGTGCTTTGCGTCACACAGCGCCGATGCGGCCCGAAGCTCTACCAGCAGTAGTGGGCGACGAGGGCTTGTGAGCGGGTCGAGGACCAAGCGAGGCAAGGACGCAGGCCGCGTGGATACGCATGCGAGCAGCCGAGGACGCAGCATCGCGCCGGCCATCGGGTGGGCGGGTACTTGCTACCAGCGGTAGTGGGCGAAGGCCTTGTTAGCCTGCGCCATGCGGTAAATGTCGTCCTTGCGCTTGTAAGCGCCGCCCTGCTGGGACTGGGCATCAAGCAGCTCATTGGCGAGCCGCTGCGCCATGGTCTTCTCGCGCCGGGCCCGGGCGAACTCGACGAGCCAGCGCACCGCGAGCGTGCGAGCGCGCGCGTTGGGAACCTCGACGGGCACCTGATAGGTGGCGCCACCGACGCGGCGGGAGCGAACCTCAAGTGAAGGGGTGAGTGCCTTGATGGACGCCTCGAGTTGCTCGATGGGATCCTTGTCGGAGCGCTCGCCGAGCACGGCAAGCGCGTCGTAGACGATGCGCTCGGCCGTGGACTTCTTGCCGTCGAGCATCACCTTGTTGATGATTTGCTGGACGAGCTTGGAGCGATGTATGGAGTCCGCTTCCAGCGGACGCACCTGGGCGGCTGCGCGACGGGGCATAGCTACTTCTTCTTCACGCCGTACTGCGAGCGACCTTGCTTGCGATCGCTGACACCGGCGGCGTCGAGCGTTCCGCGCACGACCTTGTAGCGCACACCGGGAAGATCCTTGACGCGGCCACCGCGCACGAGCACGACCGAGTGCTCCTGCAGGTTGTGACCCTCACCCGGGATGTAGGCGGTCACCTCGATCGAGCCGGCGATACGCACACGCGCGACCTTGCGCAGAGCGGAGTTAGGCTTCTTCGGGGTGGTGGTGTACACACGCGTGCACACTCCGCGCCGCTGCGGAGCGGCGACCTTCTTCTTGCGTCCCTTGCCGGACTTGAGGCCGGGGGTTGCAAGCTTTTTCTTGGGCGCGACGCGTCCCTTGCGCACAAGTTGCGAGGTGGTGGGCATTCGGGGCGAAATCCTAGCAGCAAGCCGCGAGCGAAGCCCGGCTCACGCGCCGGCGCGCAGACCGGCGGAGCGCACGGGCGCGGGCATCAAGGCCGCCGCGACGAGTACGAGCACGAAGGCGAGCGACTGCAAGACGATGCCCACGGCGCTGGCGGGCATGGGGTCGCCGAACACGATCAGCCCGCCGGCAACGCCGGCGATGTTGGCGGCCGTTCCCGTGACGGCGATGACCGGCACCGCTTCGCCGTCCTGCAGACCACGCGCGGAGGCGTAGAAAGCGAGGATCGAGGCAAGCACCGCCACCAACAGCCAGGGGCTGATCAGCAGCCCGAGCAGGCCGTGAGCGCCGACGATGCCCGTGAGGGCCTTGATCGCGGTGTCCGAGACGCCGAAAAGGATGCCGGAGGCGGCCCCGAGCATCATGCCGTGGTGCTCGACGGGGCCACCCATGCGGGGGCCCATGATGAGCAGACCGCCGAGACCGAACAGGCCGGCCTCGAAGGAGATCATCGCGGGATCGGAGAAGTGGGAGTGGGCACCGTGCATGGCCGGCAGGGTCAGGCCGAGCATGACCAGGCCGGCCGCCGTCAGCCATAGCCCGAGCCACTGTCGCGGCCCGACCTTGAAGCCGAACATGCGATCGGCCATCACGGCGATCAGCACGACCCCGGCGGCGAGGGCGACCTGAACGACAGACATGGGCGCGAGCGCGAGCGCGGCCACGTGCAGGGCCCAGGAGCCGGTGGCGACGATCATGCCGATCGCGAACCACTTGGAGGAAAACAGCGCGCGTCCGGAGCGCAGCGGATGGCGCATGTCCACTTGCGCAACCGAGTTGGCGCCCCGGTACTTGTAGAAGAAGCCGAGGTTGGCCACGAAGGCGCAAGCCAGCGCGAGGAATATGCCTAGATCAAGAGTCATGGTGGGGGCCGGACGGAGTGATCCATCGGCAGCGTTCGACGGATGCTTTACTGCGCTGTCGCGACCCAGGCAGATTACCGGTGATCACCTCAGTGCAAGCTAAAGAAGACCGAACAGCTCTCGAAACGCCGCTTCCGCTGCTGCTGGTGGACATTGACGGGGTGATCTCCCTGTTCGCCTTCGAGTTGGGGACGCAGCCCGAGGGGTCGTTCCATTCGATCGACGGCATACCCCACTTTCTTTCGTCCAGCGCGGCCGAGCACCTGCTCGCGGTAGCGCCGATGTTCGAGCTCGCGTGGGCCAGCGGATGGGAGGAGAAGGCCAACGAATACCTCCCCCACCTTCTGGGCCTGCCGGCGTTGCCCCATCTGAGCTTTGAGCGACCGGGGCAGGCGACGCGTCGCACCAGCGCCCATTGGAAGCTCGAAGCGATCGACGCGTATGCCGGCCGGAAGAGGCCGCTGGCGTGGATCGACGACGCGTTCAACGACGCGTGCCACGAGTGGGCCCGTGCGCGGGCGGCCCCGACACTGCTCGTGCAGACCACCCCCGCGAGCGGCTTCACGCGGCTGGAGGTGAAGATTCTGGAGCGGTGGGCCGAGACGCTTGCGCCGCTGCCATCGGGGCCGGCGGTACGCACGCGCTCGTAGTGCATCCGCGCCCGAGCGATCCATCCATAAGGGGGAACGGGGGCGCGCATGCGCGCCCCCGCCGGCCGGCGCATGTGCCGGCCGGGACAGCGGCGCATGCGCCGCTGTCAATTAGAGAGGGGAAGGCCCACCGTCAGGGTGGGCCCCCAAATCTCCTACTCGACCGACTCCTCCGGGATCTCAAGCTCCCCAAGTCCCTCGACGAAGCCTGGGTCCGAGCTGCCGGCGCCGATCTTCTCAAGCGAGGCGAGGTCCGCATCGAACTCGCTGCCGTAGCCGTTGCCAAGCGCCTCTCCGTCGGCTAGTCCGAGCTCGGCGGCAATCTCCTCCTGATCGAGCAGGCCCACGTCGTCGATCGCGCGCGGAAGCGGCTCGGACGGTTCGATCTCGATCCGCCGATAGCGCTTCAGGCCGGTCGCGGCCGGGATCAGCTTGCCGATGATCACGTTCTCCTTGAGGCCATTGAGACGATCGATCTTGCCCTCGAGCGACGCGTCGGTGAGCACCTTGGTGGTCTCCTGGAAGGAGGCCGCCGAGAGGAACGAGTCGGTGTTCAGAGACGCCTTGGTGATACCGAGGATGATGTCCTCGTACTGGGCGGTCTCACCGCCCTTGGCCACGACATCGTTATTCGCCTTGGCGAATTCATAACGATCGACGAACTGACCGGGGAGGTAGTCGGTGTCGCCCTTCTGGTCGACGCGCACCTTCTTGAGCATCTGACGCACGATCAACTCGATGTGCTTGTCGTTGATGTCCACGCCCTGGGACTTGTAGACCTCCTGCACCTCCTTGACGAGGTACTGCTCGGTCTCGGTGCGTCCGCGGATCGCCAGGAGCTCGTGCGGGTAGAGCGAGCCCTCGTTGAGCTGCTTGCCGGCAACGATCTTCTCGCCGCTGGTCACATACAGACGCGTGCGTCGCGGGAAGGCGTGACGGTGCTCCTCACCGGCCTCGTCGGTGATGACGACCGTGAGCGCCTTATCGGTTTCTTCGATCGACACGACGCCGTCCTGCTCGGCGATCTTCGCCAAGCCCTTCGGCTTGCGGGCCTCGAAGAGCTCGACCACGCGCGGCAAACCGTGCGTGATGTCCGCGCCGGCGACGCCGCCGGTGTGGAATGTGCGCATCGTTAGCTGCGTGCCGGGCTCGCCGATCGACTGGGCCGCGACGATGCCCACGGCATCGCCGATCTGAGCGGTCTGACCGGTGGCCATCGCGCGGGCGTAGCAGGCCTGGCAAACGCCACTGGGCGCCTTGCACTTGAGTACCGAGCGAACCGGGACGGTGACGCGCACCCCTTTCTCGTATTCCTCGGTAAACGCCTGGGCGATGTCGACGAGATGCTGGCGGTCGATTTCAACGCCCTGCTCGACGAGCATGCGCCCGCGCTTGGTCGCGATCGGTTGCGCGGCGGTGCGCCCCACGAGGTTGTCATTCGGTTCGCGACTCTCGTTCCAGACGACCATCTCGATGTCTTCGTCGGTGCCGCAGTCAACCTCGCGGATGATCACGTCCTGGGCGACGTCCACCAGGCGACGGGTCAGATAGCCCGAGTCGGCGGTACGCAGCGCGGTATCAGCGAGGCCCTTTCGTGCACCGTGGGTGGAGATGAAGTACTCGAGCACCGACAGGCCCTCCATGAAGTTGGACTTGATCGGTCGCTCGATGATCTCGCCCTTCGGATTAGCCATCAGGCCGCGCATCCCCGCCAGCTGGCGGATCTGCTTGAAGGAGCCACGGGCACCGGAGTTGGCCATCATGAAGATGGGGTTGAGCGTGTCGAGGTTCTGGATCATCGCCTCGGCCACCTCATCGGTGGCGGCGTTCCACTTCTCAACGACCGCCTCGTGGCGCTCCTCTTGGGTAATCAGGCCCATGTCGTACTGGTCGGTAATGTCGCCGACCAGCTTGTCGTACTTGTCGAGGATCGACTGCTTCTCGGGTGGGATTACGACGTCGTTCTTTGAGATCGTGATGCCTGCCTGGGTGGCGTACTTGAAGCCAAGGTCCTTGAATGCGTCGAGGACCAGGGAGATCGTGGTGGCGCCATAGGTCTGCACGAGCGCGTCGATCAGACGCGTGGTATCGCGCTTCTTCATGGACTGGTTGACGTACACGTACTTGGACGCGTCGAACTGATCGCCGAGCGCCTCGGCGAGAGCACGCTCGATGCGATCGTTGTAGATGATCCGCCCGACCGTCGTGAGCAGGTGGCCGCCCTCGCGTCCCATGGGACGGAACTCGGCGATGTCGTGCAGCTTCACGACACCTGCCTCATAGGAGAGCTCTGCCTCCTGCGCGGTGCGGAACACGTGCGGGCGAGGATCGTAGGTTGCCCTGTCGATCTTGGCCAGCTCGTCGGCTTCGAGCCCGTAGGTGAGGTAGTAGGCGCCCAGGATCATGTCCTGGGTGGGCGTCGCAAGCGGCGCCCCGTGCGCCGGGGAGAGGATGTTGTTGGAGGAGAGCATCAGGATGCGCGCCTCCGCCTGGGCCTCGGCCGACAGCGGTAGATGGACGGCCATCTGGTCGCCGTCGAAGTCGGCGTTGAAGGCGTGACACACGAGCGGGTGCACCTGGATCGCCTTGCCCTCTACCAGGAGCGGTTCAAATGCCTGGATGCCGAGACGGTGAAGCGTGGGCGCGCGGTTGAGCAGCACCGGGTGCTCGTGGATTACCTCCTCGAGCACGTCCCACACCTCGCCGATCATCGAGTCGACCATCTTCTTGGCGGCCTTGATGTTCTGAGCGGACTTGCGCTCGACCAGGCGAGCCATGATGAACGGCTTGAACAGCTCCAGCGCCATGATCTTCGGCAGACCGCACTGGTGGAGCTTCAGGTAGGGACCTGAGACGATCACCGAGCGCCCGGAGTAGTCCACGCGCTTGCCGAGCAGGTTCTGACGGAAGCGTCCCTGCTTGCCCTTGAGCATGTCCGAGAGCGACTTCAGCGGACGGTTGCCCGGTCCCGTGACCGGACGCCCACGGCGGCCGTTGTCGAACAACGCGTCGACGGCCTCCTGGAGCATGCGCTTCTCGTTGTTGACGATGATCTCGGGCGCGCCGAGGTCGAGCAGCCGCTTGAGGCGGTTGTTGCGGTTGATCACACGACGGTAGAGGTCGTTGAGGTCGGAGGTGGCGAAGCGGCCACCGTCGAGCTGCACCATCGGGCGCAGCTCCGGCGGGATCACCGGAACGGCGTCGAGCACCATCATCTCGGGCTTGTTGCCGGACTGGATGAATGCGCTGACGACCTTCAGGCGCTTGACGGCACGCGCCTGCTTCTGGCCCTTGCCAGTCTTGACCTGCTCCTCGAGTTCTGTTCGTTCTGCCTCGAGGTCGACCTGCTGGAGCAGGTCGCGGATCGCCTCGGCACCCATGCCACCACGGAAGTATTCACCGAAGCCGTAGGAGGAGCCAAAGCGCTCCTTGAGCTCGCGGAAAGTGGTCTCGTCGTGCTCGATCTGCTTGGAGTCCATCGTCTTGAAGAGCTCCCACACGTTGCGCATCCGCTCGGCCCCGTCCTCGACGTAGGCTTCGGTGTCGGCGATATCGGCCTCGAAGGTCTTGTTGAGCTCCTTGATCAGCTTGTCGCGTTCCTCGTCGGAGATCTTCGAAAGATTGAGGTCGAGCGAATCGGCCCACAGGTGGTCTTCGTCACTGAACGATGTCTGCTTGCCGGTCTGGAGATACTTCTCGCGGCGTCCCAGCGACTCGCGCAGTTCAAGCACGCGCTCCTGCAACTCAGCGGCGTAGGAGTCGAGGACCTTGTTGACCTCCTTCTCAAGCGAGTCGAGGTCCTTTGAGCGAGCCTCATCGTCCACCCAGGTGACGATCGAAGCGGCAAAGTAGAGAACCTTCTCGAGCTCCTTGGGCGCCATGTCGAGCAGGTAGCCGATGCGGCTAGGAACGCCCTTGAAGAACCAAATGTGACTGACAGGGGCCGCGAGGTCGACGTGACCCATGCGCTCACGGCGAACCTTGGAGCGTGTGACCTCGACGCCGCAACGCTCGCACACGATGCCCTTGTAACGGACGCGCTTGTACTTGCCGCAGTAGCACTCCCAGTCCTTGGTGGGACCGAAGATGCGCTCGCAGAACAGCCCATCCTTCTCGGGCTTGAGCGTGCGGTAGTTGATTGTCTCCGGCTTGGTTACCTCGCCGGAGCTCCAGGAGCGGATCTGCTTGGAGGAGGCGAGGCTGATCTCGATTGCATCGAAGTTATTGATGTCGATCATCTGGTGGCGCTTTCGCTCGCGGGTGAAACGGGGGTGCATTAGGTCGTTGTCGCGACCTCGGGCCTTCTCGCCGCCGCCCGTCCGGTGGCTCGGCCCGGTTGGCCCCCGCCCTTCAAGGACGAGGGGTCTGCGTGCGGATTACGTCTCGGTCTCCTCCACCGGCTCCTCGGTCGGCGCATCTACCACGCCGTCCAACGGGTCAAGACCGATTCCATCCACGATCAGCTCCTCGACGTCGAGAGCTACCTCGACATCGTCGTCCTCGGTGTCGACAGGCTCGCCGCCAGAGGACCCATCGGCCTCCTGCTCGGCCTCAACCTCCTCGCCGCCCCCCTCAGGGACAACACCGTTGACCTCGCCGGTGGGAGCGCGAACGCCTGAGAGGTCGATGCCGAGCTCCTCGGCGGCGCGCAGCAGGTCGTCGTCTTCGTCGCGCAGCTCGGTGTGCTGGCCCTCCTCGGAGACGACCCCGACGTCAAGCGCCAAGGACTGCATCTCCTTGAGCAGCACCTTGAACGACTCGGGGATGGACGGCTCGGCGATGTTCTCGCCCTTGACGATCGCCTCGTATGCCTTCACACGTCCGACCGTATCGTCGGACTTGATCGTGAGCATCTCCTGGAGGGTGTAAGCGGCCCCGTATGCCTCCAGGGCCCACACCTCCATCTCACCGAAGCGCTGACCGCCGAACTGCGCCTTGCCGCCCAGCGGCTGCTGGGTGACGAGCGAGTAGGGCCCGGTCGAACGCGCGTGGATCTTGTCGTCCACGAGGTGCAGGAGCTTGAGGATGTACATGTAGCCGACGGTGACCTGCTCGGCAAAGGGCTCGCCGCTGCGACCGTTGAACAGGGTCATCTTGCCCGAGGCCTGCTCGCCAACGCGACGGGACTTGTCGATGTCCATGCGGATGCGACCCTCGTGTCCGTCCTGCCACTTGACCAGAGCTGTGTCGACGTCTTCGACGGTTGCGCCGTCGAACACGGGCGTGGCGACATACACGCGAGTCTTGCCGTTTTCGGCGTGGGCCTCTTTGTAGGCGTCCGTGCCGTCGTCGTACCAACCCTGGGCCGCGGCCCAACCGAGATGGGTCTCGAGGATCTGCCCGACGTTCATGCGGCTCGGAACACCGAGCGGGTTGAGGATCACGTCAACAGGAGTCCCGTCCTCCAGGAACGGCATGTCCTGCTGATCGACGATCTTCGAGATGACACCCTTGTTGCCGTGACGGCCCGCGAGCTTGTCGCCCTCGGAGATCTTGCGCTTCTTGGCCACGAACACGCGCACCAGGTCGTTGACGCCGGGCGGCAGGTCGTCGCCCTCGTCGCGGGAGAAGGTCATCACGTCGATCACGACGCCGCCCTCGCCGTGGGGCACCTTCAAGGATGTGTCGCGCACCTCGCGCGCCTTCTCCTTGAAGATCGCCCGGATCAGCTTCTCCTCGGCGGTTAGCTCGGTCTCGCCCTTCGGCGTGACCTTGCCGACGAGCAGGTCACCGGAGGCCACCTCGGCGCCGACGCGCACGATGCCGCGGTCGTCGAGGTTGCGCAGCGACTCCTCCGAGCGATTGGGGATGTCGCGTGTGATCTCCTCATCGCCGAGCTTGGTCGTGCGGGCGTCGATCTCGTACTCCTCAATGTGGATCGAGGTGAGCTCGTCGTCTTGGACCAGACGCTTGGAGAGGATGATGGCGTCCTCGAAGTTGTACCCCTCCCAGGACATGAAGGCCACCATCAGGTTCTTGCCGAGGGCCATCTCGCCCTTGTCGGTGGAGGAGCCATCGCAGAGCACGTCGCCCGCCTTGACCTTCTGACCTGCGCTGACGCGCGGCTTGTGGTGGATCAGGGTGCCCTGGTTGGAGCGCATGAACTTCTGCAGCTCATACTCATCCTTGCCGTCTGCGGTCTCGATCACGATCCGGGTGGCGTCGACGAAGTCGATCGTGCCTGTGTTGCGGGCCAGCAGCACATCACCCGTGTCGAGCGCCGCACGGCGCTCCATGCCGGTGCCCACCAGCGGGGCATCGGTCTTCAACAGCGGGACCGCCTGGCGCTGCATGTTCGAGCCCATCAGCGCACGGTTGGCGTCGTCGTGCTCGAGGAACGGGATCATCGCGGTGGCAACCGACCAGATCTGTTCCGGAGAGACGTCGACGAGATCGACGTCCTTGGGGCCAACGGTGACGTATTGGCCGGCCTGGGTACGGCAGAGGATCTCCTTGTCCAGCAGCTTGCCGGTCTTCTCATCGATCGGCGTGTTGGCCTGGGCAATGAGCTGCTCCTCCTCCTGAGTGGCGTCCAGGCGGACGACCTCCTCGGTGGCAATGCCATCTGTGACGACCCGGTAGGGGGTCGTGACGAACCCGTACTCGGACACCTCGGCAAACGAGGACAGCGAGCCGATCAGGCCGATGTTTGGGCCCTCGGGTGTCTCAATCGGGCACATGCGCCCGTAGTGGGTGGGGTGCACGTCGCGTACCTCGATCGGAGCGCGCTCGCGGGTGAGCCCTCCCGCGCCAAGCGCCGAGAGGCGTCGGCGGTGGGTGAGCCCGGCCAGCGAGTTCGTCTGATCCATGAACTGCGACAGCTGCGAGGAGCCGAAGAACTCCTTCAGCGCAGCGACGACCGGCCGAATGTTGATGATCGTCTGCGGCGTGATCGTGTCGGCGTCCTCGGTCGTCAGACGCTCGCGCACGACGCGCTCCATCCGGTAGAGGCCGATGCGGAAGGCCTCCTGGATCAGCTCGCCGACGGTACGCAGGCGGCGGTTGCCGAAGTGCTCGTACTCGTCGAGGTGCTCCTCGACGGGCTCGCGCGGCATGCTCGTTGCCTCGGCCGCGTAGTCCTTGATCTCGATCTCCGGCTCCTCGGGCATGCCGAGTCGCTTGGGCAGTGAGACGAGCTCCTTGACGAGCGCGAGGATGTCGTCGTGGGTGAGCGTGCGCGTGTCGATGTCGATGTCGAGACCGAGCCGCGAGTTGAGCTTGTAGCGACCGACGCGCGTGAGATCGTAGCGCTTGGGATCGAAGAACAGCTGGTTGAGCAGCGCCTTGGCGTTCTCGACGCTCGGCGGCTCACCCGGACGCTGCTTCTTGAACAGCTCGATCAGGGCGCCCTCTTCGCTGCGAGTGGTTTCGGTGTCGGCTTCGATCGTGTTGCGGATGTACAGCGAGTTCTCAAACAGCCGCAGGATCTCCTCATCGGTCGCGTAGCCCATCGCGCGCAGGAGCACCGTGACGGGCAGCTTGCGCTTGCGATCGATGCGGACGAAGACCTTGCCCTTCTTGTCGATCTCGAGCTCCAGCCACGAGCCGCGAGCGGGCATCAGGTTGGCGATGAAGACCTGCTTCTCGCGATCCTTGGGCTCCATCAGATAGGCGCCGGGGGAACGCACGAGCTGCGTCACGACGACGCGCTCGGTGCCATTGATGACGAACGTGCCGCGCTCGGTCATCCACGGGAAATCGCCCATGAAGACCGATTGCTCGCGGATCTCGCCCGTCTCGCGGTTGATGAACGCGACCGTGACTGTCAGCGGCCGGGCATAGGTGAGGTCCTTCTCACGACACTGCTCGAGCGAGGCGACGGGCTCGTCGAAGACGAACTCGCCGAACTGCACGGCGAGGTTACCGGTGTAGTCCTCAATAGGAGAGATGTCGTCGATCGTCTCGCGCAGACCGCCCTTTTGGGGGTCTGTGAGCCACAGAAACGAGCGGCGCTGGATATCGATCAGGTTGGGTACGTCAACAGACTTGGTCAGACGCGCGAAGGACCGGCGCGTCCGGAGAGAATCAACAGCAGCCAAGAAATGACTCCTTCGGAGGGCGAGAGACGGGCAAAGGCGGGCGCAAACGCGCGACCACCAAAGATAGCACAGACGATCGGCACCCTCAAGTGGGGCAGCCAGCGCTCACGGACCCCACCCCTGACAACCGCGTATGTGGCGCGGCAATCGTGTCGCTGGGGTGGCTGCGACTATCGGCCAGCCGGCGGGATTGTACCGGAGATACGCCGATTTTGGGAAACCGGGAGCGGCCGACTGACATGCTCGGGAGTTCGGTGGGATCAAAGATCCTCGCGCGCGAGCGCGTCGCGGGGGGCAGCCCACTTTGAGCTGCCCTCACAACAGCCAGCCGAGCGCATACACAAGCGGCCGTCGAGGTCGATGCCGTGATCGCGATGGGGCCGGGCTCGCACCTCGCGCGATGCCCCACCAAGGGCCATGCGTGGGTACGCACCCACGCATGGCCTTGCCCCTACTTCAACTCGACCCTACTTCAACTCGACGCCACCGCCTGCCTCCTCGAGTTCGGCCTTGAGCTTGTCGGCCTCCTCGCGCTCGATGCCCTCCTTGACGGGCTTGGGGGCCTCATCGACGAGCGCCTTGGCCTCCTTCAAGCCAAGTCCGGTGGCGGAGCGCACAACCTTGATCACCTGGATCTTCTTGTCGCCCGCGGCCGTGAGGATCACGTCAACCGTCGTGGGACCCTCGTCCTCGGCTGCCTCGCCGCCGCCACCACCGGCGGCGGCCACCGGTGCCGCCACTGCCGCGGCCGAGACGCCGAACTCCTCCTCGAGCGCCTTGATGCGCTCGGCGAGCTCGAGTACCGAAATACCCTTGAGCTCCTCAATCCAGTCTTGTGTGCTTGTTGCCATCGGTCAGTCCTCCTTGGTCGCTTCGGCGCTCTCGGGCTCTTGCGCCGATGCGTCCGTCTGGTTGTCGTCTTGTGCCGGCTCAGATGCCGACTCAGCTTGGTCTGTCGTTGGGGCCTCCTCGCTGGGCGCCTCTGCCTCGGGCTGCTCCTCGGAAGCCGGGGCCTCAGCTGGAGCATCCTCGGAAGCCGGGGCCTCAGCTGGAGCATCCTCGGAAGCCGGGGCCTCAGCTGGAGCCTCCTCAGAGGCCGTCTCCTCAACGGGGGCCGCGGCGACGGGCGTCTCCTCAGCCGGGGCCTCACCTCCATTTGCTTGCTCCCCAGGGACATCCTCTGCTGAGGGCTCCTGTGCAGAGGCGGCCTCAGCCACCGGGGGCTCTCCGGCCGGAATCTCACCCGACTCCTTCTTCTCACGCACCTGCGAAAGAGCGACGGCGAGGCCACCGACGAGCGCGGAAAGCGTGCGCACGAGACCGGAGATCGGCGAGGCGACGACCCCGACGAGCTGTCCGTAGAGCACTTCGCGTGAGGGCAACCGCGAGATGGCACGGATCTGGTCGGCGTCGACTACTTCACCGTCCATCAAGCCGCCCTTGAATGGCAGCAGTTGAGTGGCGCGGGCTTGGTCGGCGACAGCCTTGGCGGCAAGCGCGGCGTCACCGCGGACGAAGGTGAGCGCAGTCGGTCCCGAGAGAAGCGGCTTGAGCGACTCGGCGCCGACTTGGTCGGCGGCGCGTTCGGTGAGCGAGTTCTTGACCACCTGGAAGGTGGCGTCAACCTCGCGCAGCCGGGAACGCAGCTCGGCTGCCTGGGCGACCGAGATGCCGCGGTAGTCAACGGCGAAGACGGCGTCTGACCCGTCGATCTCCGCTGCGAGCGCCTCTATCGTCGCTGCCTTCTGCTCTCGGTTCATCTAATCCCTTGCTCTCTTGAAAAGCTCAGACGCCCGGGTGCACAGGGGGGCGTCGAGAGCGGGAGTGAACCGCCTTCGCTCGCTCCACCTGCCCCGGTCTTCTCCGCCATGACGGCGCCGGGGGTCTCGGGCGGTGAGTCGTTGACTAAATCAGGCCGCGGCTGCCTCTTCGACGATGTCGCGTGTGCGGGTGGGGTCCACTTTGACACCGGGACCCATGGTGGAGGTCATCGTGATGGTGCGCAGATAGCGACCCTTGGCCGCCGAAGGCTTGGCGCGGATGAGCTCTTCGACGACCGCGGCGTAGTTCTCCAATAGCCGCTGCTCATCGAAGGAGGCCTTGCCGATCACCATGTGCACGATGGCTGTGCGGTCGGTGCGGTACTCGACCTTGCCGGACTTGGAATCCTCGACGGCTTTGGCGACGTCCATGGTGACCGTGCCGACCTTCGGGTTGGGCATCTTGCCGGAGGGGCCGAGGATGCGGCCGAGTCGTCCGACGACGGACATGAGGTCGGGTGTGGCGATGGCGACATCGAAGTCGTCGAAGCCGTCCTCCTCGATGCGCTTTGCCAGATCCTCGGCGCCGACGACATCCGCTCCAGCCTGCTCTGCTTCGCGAGCCTTGTCACCCTGGGCGAAAACGATGATCTTGACGTCCTTGCCGAGACCGTTCGGCAGGGCGATCGTGCCGCGCAGCTGCTCGTCGGCATGACGCACGTTCAAGCCGGTGCGCACGTGGATCTCGACCGACTCGTCGAACTTGGCGCTGGCGAGGCTCTTGACGAGCGCGACCGCCTCGGCGGGAGCGTGCTCGTGATCGCGATCGAACTTCTCAAGACCCTCCCGATGACGACGTCCGTGAGCGCTCATGCCGCCACGTCCACGCCCATCGAGCGGGCGGTGCCCGCGATGATCTTGACCGCCTCGTCAACGTCGTGAGCGTTGAGGTCGCCGAGCTTGCGCTCGGCGATGTCGCGCAACTGGGCGTTGGTGATCGTGCCTACCTTGTTGCGGTTGGGCTCACCGGAGCCCTTCTCCAGTTTGAGCGCCTGGCGGATGAGGACGGCGGCCGGCGGGGTCTTCGTGACGAACGTGAAGGAGCGGTCCTCATAGACGGTGATGACGACCGGAATGATCGTGCCGGTGTCACTGAGCGTCTGCGCGTTGAAGGCCTTGCAGAACTCCATGATGTTGATGCCGTGCTGGCCCAGGGCAGGACCGACCGGCGGAGCCGGAGAGGCCTGCCCGCCGCGCGCTTGCAGCTTGATTGTTGTCAATACCTTCTTAGCCATATCTATCCCACGCCTAGAGCTTCTTAACCTGGTCGAAGCCCACCTCTACAGGTGTCTCGCGACCAAAGATTGATACCAGGACCTTGAGCTTGGCGGCGTCGTCGTTGATCTCGGAGATCTCACCGGAGAAGTCCGAGAGCGGCCCGGAGACCACCTTGACGGTCTCGCCGATCGTGAACTGGGCGCGCGTGCGCGGGGCGGTAGCGACCTCCTTGTGGAGCAGACGATCGACCTCGACCTGGGTGAGCGGGACGGGCTCCTGGGAGGATCCGACGAAGCCGGTCACGCCCGGAGTGCCCTTGACGACGCCCCAGGAATCCTCGTTGAGCTCCATATTGACGAGCACGTAGCCCGGCATGGTGCGCTTCTCGACGGTGATCTTCTGGTTGTCCTTCATCTCCGAGACGGACTCGGTGGGAACGACGACACTGCGCACGGCGCGCTGCTGGCCGAGCGATATGACGCGGTGCTCGAGATTGTGCTTGACCTTGTTCTCGTGACCGGAGTAAGTGTTGACTACATACCAACGAAACATTCAGCTTCCTGACAGCTCAAATTGATGGACAAGACAGGGAAAGGTTAGGTGGGCCGGACGGAGCGAGACGGTATCGCGCTCAGCGCTCTGACGTTCAATGACCAAGCAGATCAAGGACGCAGTGAGCGAAGTGTGCTCCGTGTTCGAACGAAGATGTGCCTGTCACGTGAGCCTCCTGACGTTCGAGGACCAAGCAGATCCAGGACGCAGCGAGCGAAGTGTGCTCGGCACACGAGCGAGCGAGGACGCAGATATGCGCCGGTCATCGGGCGTCAGGCAGGTCATCGGACGTCAGAGGATGAAGTTGACGATCTTCTGGGCTGCCCAATCCGCGGCACCAAGATACAGCCCCGCGACGGCGACGAATCCGAGGACCACCGTCGTGGCCTGGGTGACCTGGCGACGATCGGGCCACTGCACCCGCTGGAGCTCGGCCCAACTGGCACGCAGGAAGGCCACGGCACGACGAGGGAGTGACTGCGACGGGCGGGTGGCCGGCGTCGCTCCCTCTGGGGCAGCGGGCTCTGGCAGCTCGTCGAGGACCGAATCATCGCCGCCTCCGCGACGACCGCCATGCCCTCCGCCTGTAGGCACGAGCTCAGCTGAAGGGGGCTCTGGTGCGATGTCGCCATTGCGCTCTGCCTGCTGCTCGACCGGAACGCCGCCGGCGCCGGCGATGAGCGCGGCGTCGAACTCGTCGACGTCACCGGTGTGAGAGAGCGCTGCGGGAAGATCGGCGCGGGCGGGACCGCTTTGAGATGGGGCCGACGCTCCCTCGCGAACGGGCCTTGGGCGGCGTTGCCTTGCGCGCTTGCGGTCACGGGCCACGGCAGCGCTCCCGCGCTAGCGAGTCTCCCGGTGGCTGGTGTGCCGACGGCACCAGCGACAGTACTTGCGCAAGCTCACCCGGTCAGGGTTGTTGCGCTTGGACTTATTTGTTTGGTAGTTGCGATGCTTGCACTCCTCGCAGGCGAGGGTGATAGCGATTCGAACGTCTCCGCGAGCCATAGCTAAAAGATCCCTGCGTGGTTGTCGACAAGGGCACCCGGACGAAAGAAAAACCCCGCCCAGGCGCGAGGTTGAGCAAAGTCTAGCGCGGTGGGACGCTCAGCGCACCGCACAATCGCGTGGCGAGGCTCAGTGGCGACATGAGGGCACGTGGCAGAGCGGCCACGGCGGGCTAACGTCCGCGCGGGTGGTGTCGATAAGCGTGCTGACAGGCACCCCCCCAAAAGTGAGTGCCCCCCGCGTACACGGGAGGCAGGCGAAAAGCGCAACAACCAATCGCGAGAAGGAGACAGAATCCATGCACCTGCCGGAGCCGATAGAGGCGACCGTCCACGACGAGACCTTTGCGGGCGTGACGTACCACATCCGCGGAGAGCTGGTGCCCGAGCTCCAGGTGGAGGTGGGGAGGGCGAGCGTGATGTTCGAGCATCACGTGCTGTTGTGGAAGCAGACGGGAGTGAACGTCGAGCTGAAGAAGCTGCCAGGAGCGATCAAACGCAAGATCGCGGGACTCGAGTTCTTCGTGACGAAGACCGCAGGGACCGGCAGGATCGCGTTCTCGCGCGATTCGCCGGGTCAGTGTGTGCCGCTTCACTTGCGCCAGGGCGACGGGCTCGACGTGCGCGAGCACCAGTTCATCGCGGCGACCGACAACCTCGACTACAGCTTCGAGCGGATCAAGGGCGTGCAGAACATGTTGTTGGGCGGTACGGGATTCTTCATGGACAAGTTCCGCGCCACTGACGGCGACGCGCTGGTGTGGCTGCATGGGCACGGCAACGTGTTCGTCGTGACACTCGACGCGGGCGAGCAGATCGACGTGGAGGCGGGAGCGTGGCTGTTCAAGGATCCGACCGTGAAGCTGGAGGCCGTGACGATGGGCCTGAAGTCGGGGATGTTCGGCGGCGGGGGCAAGCTCACCTGGAACCGCTTCACCGGCCCGGGGCGCCTTGCGATCCAAACGATGTTCATCGCCCCGCTTGAGGGTGTGGAGACCAGCAACAGCAGTGCAGCCGCGACCGGCGGTGTGGCAGGGGCGCTCGTGGGCGGCCTACTGAAAGGCTAATTTTTTGGGAGACAAGATCCGCGAGCGACCGCGGCGAGCGCCCTCGTCGCCGG